>ERZ773046.786-NODE-786-length-19564-cov-11.138910_pt1 | contig 19564 bp, 21 predicted proteins | sample MGYA00580634_ERZ773046 | MGnify/ENA primary metagenome ERZ773046 (study PRJEB29015, sample SAMEA2738127) | human oral metagenome | biome: human oral; feature: human-associated habitat; material: saliva | place: China | collected 2159 ... | reverse complement strand
GTTCTATCTATTATACTAGATTTTTACGATTTTATCAAAAGAAGGCTCCTCTATCGGGCTAGATTTTTCCTAGGGATAACTTCTCAAAGTAACTTCCACTTGCCTAACCAAAGTGGAAATTAGTCTAAAACGGATTTTTATGGTGGAATTAAGTGTGAGACGTTTGAGTTAGAAATGAGGCTCACTATGACAAAATATAAACATCTTACCCTTTCAGACCGTAACGATATCCAATTAGGCTTAGAGCGCGGTGAAAACTTCAAAGCTATCGGACAATCCATTCTAAAAGACCAAACTACTGTTTCCAAAGAAGTCAAACGAAACAGACAAGTCCAAGAGTCTACATGTGATAACCTTCCTTGCCTTCTACTCGACAAAGCTCCCTTTGTCTGTAACGGCTGCCCTAAAAGAAGACAAAATTGTGGCTATAAGAAGATTTTATACCTAGCTAAACAAGCTCAAAAGCAGTACAAACAAACTATTGATGAAAACTACATTTCTTATTACACTATTACTTCCAGCATCGTCATGTTGATTGCCTGTGTCCTAAGTGGAGCTATCAACATCAGTATTCCACGTCTCGGCTGCTATCTCGGTAAGATAGACTACAAATCTTATAAAAATCTAAAGAAGAACCTGGGACAATAGTCTCTCGTCTCCAAAAAAAGCAACGGATTTGCCGTTGTTTTTTTGCATGGTTACGATAGTCTTGGTAAAATAGAATTGCTTAATAAACCATTTGGAAAGGCTATCCCATGCATATTCACTATAACACAAATCAAACAACTTTACCACTAGAAATCAGTTCTTTCTTGCCACAAGACCATCTCATCTTTACTATTGAAAAAGTGGTAAATACCTTAGAGGATTATCATTCCCACGCCTTCTATCATGCCTTTGGTCGCCCGTCTTATCACCCTAAAATGCTTGTATCCACTCTTCTATTTGCCTATTCACAAGAGATTTTCTCTGGTCGAAAAATTGAAAAAATGATGATTGAAAATCTGGCTATGCAATACCTAACAGGGCAGTTGGTTGTCAGCTATCGCACCATCAATCGTTTTCGTGTATCTGAAGGGATGGAAGAACTCATTCGCAATCTTTTCATCGACCTCAATCTTCGTTTAAAAATGGAAGAGTTAGTGACTTTAGGTTGTCTGTTTATTGACGGGACTAAGATTGAAGCCAATGCCAACAAGTATAGTTTCGTGTGGAAAAAAGCAACGGACAAGTTTTCCGTCAAACTTCAAGAACAGATACAGGTCTATTTTCAAGAAGAAATCACTCCTCTTATCCATCAAGCTATCGAACTGGATACACAAGAACCTATCTCCTCAAAGCAGTTGCTTGCATTCGCTCAAGTCCTTGAAGAAGAATTGAAAAAATTGAACCAGGACATTGAGGAGACACCCGTTAAAGGGAATGATGAACGTAAAACCCAACGTCGTAAACTCAAGAAAGTCTTGCGTAAAGTCAAGGATGATTTTTCAGTACGTGCTGAAAAATATGAGAACTATCAGGAGACATTTCAAGGGCGTAACAGTTTTTCAAAAACCGATCCAGATGCCGCTTTTATGCGCATGAAAGAAGAACATATGAAAAATGGCCAACACAAGGCTGCTTATAATCTTTAAATCGCTACTGAAAGCAGCCCCTCAAAAGGGACTGTATATGAACGAACGCTATCAAAACTTGAAAGCTAAAGAATGTCAAGCGTTTTTATCTCCCGAAGGAAGACAGATTTTCGCTCAACGCAAGATTGATGTGGAACCTGTCTTTAGGCAGATAAAGACTTGTTTGGGTTACAAGAGATGTAAACTGAGAGGTAAGCGTCAAGTGAGAATTGACATGTGATTGGTACTTATGGCCAATAATCTCCTAAAATACAATAAGAGAACGATTCAAAATTAAAAAGCTAGAGTTCCACTATTGGAAATCTCTAGCTTTTTTGTGGTTGAAAACTATTTTGTATCAGGCTCTTTTCTCATTATTCCTATTCTTTCTTATTGGAAATACTTGACTCTATAATTGAATCCTCTTTTTGTTTTTCTGGATTAAAAGAGTTCATTTCTTTATGATTTTCTTGCTTTTCTTCTTTATTCATCTTGTCTAATTTATCAGTTAGAGTAGATGTTTCCTGTTTGTTTGTGGAATGCTTTGGCTTCTTATCGACTGTAACGACTTGTTTCCATACACCTTCTTCATTAACTTTATAACCATCAGATGTTGTTGCATTCTTCAATAACGAACCATCAGCTTGGAAATAGTACCAATTACCATCAAGCTTTTCTCGGGAGTCATTCAAATGAAGCCATTTGTGTGTCAGATAAACAATACTTCCAGTATCCGTCTTCTTTGTACCATTTTTCATTTACTGTAGGTAAATTTGGTAGGCTTTCAGAAATATCCGTAAATCCTTTTTCACCAATTGTAAAGAGTGTTGCATCTTTTTTCTGACTAGATGCATGAACAACCTGAATATTTTTTCTTTTAAGATAATCTCTAGTTGTAGAAAGGTTTGCATCCGTAGCCGAAGTATGTACAACCATGCTCGGTGACAAGTAGTCTAAGAATGGAATGGTATTAGAAATTTTAGCATCATAGTGATAACCCCATTTCATCATATCTACCTTACCAATTACAGGACCCAACTTATCTTCTTCCACCTCAGCATTATCCAAGTCTCCACCAAGATAGATTTCTTACCTGCTACTGTTACAACTGCTACATTTGAGTTTGAATTGTCATCAAATACCCTTTTTAGATTTCCATTGCTATCATACTCATTTTTATAGTTATACAGCTGAATATCCATGTCACCTAAAGTAAAAAGACTATCTTTATCTGAGATATCTTGTATTAATTTTACACCACGTTCAGCAGCAGCGTTTACAGCAGTATCTTAATTATAAAGATTATCCCACAATCTCCATTTTGTTTTAATACGTTCATCAGCGTATCGTTTTAGATAAAACTATCAACATGAAAACGTTTAAGAACTTCATCTGCAGAACCAATGTGATCACTATGGACATGGGTTCCTAGAGTAAAATCAAGTTTTTTAATACCAATATGTTTCATATGTCTGAACAGTCTATCTTCTAATACATACCCATTGTTTGTACTAATACCAACACGACTTGGATATCGTGGATTACTACCATCTGGAAAATCGTAGTCCTCTCCCATATCAATCAAAGCATAGTGACCATTACTCTCTAAAATAATAGCATCACTTCCTGTTGCTCCCTTTGTATTGATAAAATGTACACGATTTCCAGAACCAGTTGAAATTATATTTGGCTGCACAAATTGTAATTGACTTATTGCAACAGCGAAAAATACAAATATTAATTGGATTGATTTTTTTGTTTCAAATTCATCTGCTAATCAAACTTTCTTTCCAGTAATCTTGTCTCAGACATGATAGTATCTTTAAGTCAGAAATGTTAAATTGACTTCATCTTCTAATTATGATTGTGACTTAACATCAAGTAGGTACACATCAAATTCATGCCCAAAACCTCTTTCTTCTTCAGGTGGCAACTGCATGTAATCACCATAATACTGTGTTAAAATGAAATCATAATTTTTGGGAGCTGGTAGTCTAAGATGTTCAAAATCTAAAGTTATTATTTCTTCAAAAATTTTTCTTTCAAATACTTCTTTTTCTCCCAACTTTGAAGAAAGGAAAGCTATAAATTTACCATTTGGATTATAGTATTTTTTCGTCAATTTTTCCATAATAATTGCAAAAACTTTTGGTGGTATTGGCAGTAATATAAACCAAATAATTTGTCTAATTAAATCTTTAATTTGACTATCTTTATAAATAATATTCTTTCTCTTACTTGATGCTAGTAATTTTAAACTATCCAATCTATAAAATAATTTCATGATTTTTTTGTCATTAAAGGTATCCATAGGAAATATATCAATAAAGACACCTGAGGGATAAGTTGTATATACTCTTGTGTTATCAATAACAGTAGATGTATCAATTATCTTTAAAAAATTATTATAATATTCTTTTTGCGTTTCTAATGAGAGTAGCTTATATTTTGAACTATCTCTTTCAAATAAGTTTATGAACTTATTATAATTTTCACGCGTCATACTAATATCAATATCATCATCCCACGGTATAAAACCTTTGTGCCTAACAGCTCCTATAAGTGTTCCGTAATTAAGAAAATATTCTATGCCATTTTTTTTACAAAAAATATCTATATAAGATAAAATATCCAATTCTATGTTTTTAGCTTCATCTACTGTTATTTTTTTCATTCTTTTCTCCCAAATTTAAAAATTTTCCTTTTGGTTCGTTTAAGATGCTCAAAAACTTCTTGTAAGATTGCATCATTGGTTACATATAATAAAACTGCATAGCTTGTTATTGATAGAATTATAGTCATAACTATATTTATAATTAATTTGGAAGTTATGATCATTTCTGTAGGATTAACAATATTAACTATAAAATAAATTGGTATAAATGTAAGACTATACATAAAATATCGTATAGTGTAGTAGAATATATTTTTTAATGAAATTAATTGTTTTTTTATAATAAACATTGAATAAATTGTCAAAAGAATAACTTCAGAAATCATTGTAGTTATCAAGTACAATTCTGGTTTTGAAATGTTATTCATAAACAATATACTGTCTAATAAAATGTTTATAATACCCGAAAATAGAGTGAAAAGCGTTAGTTGTTTTTCATAGCCATGAGCAAATATAATTTGAGTTCCTAATATAATATCTAAAGATAAGAAAATTGACCTAAAAGCGAATAACGAGGTTAACATACCTCCCTCAACATATTTTTCACTTCCGTATATCAGTATTGTCTCAGTTCCTAACACAGTTAATCCAATGCTTATAGGTATAATAAAAAACATAAACATACGGCTTCCTTTGTTTACTAGATTGTAGTAAGAAGTTTTATCACCTTTTCCTAAATAATAATTCAGTCTAGGAACACTTACACTTACAACTCCAGTAATTAAGCCAGCTATAACGCCAACTATTCTTTGAGCCATTGTATAGTATGTCACATATAATTCTTCGCCTATTCTTACTAGGAACAATCTATCAAGGAAAGTAAATAACATATTTGCACTTGAAAAAACAAGCATTGCAGTTAGAGGTAAAAACAGTGGCTTAAAATCTTTAATATCTATTCTAACTAACTTAACATCTCTTTTTATCCAAAAATAACTAATTAAATAATTTATAAGAGTAGATAAACTCATTATCAATGTATAAGGTATAATATCCTTTTCTTCTTTTACAAATATAAAAATAGAAAATAACATAAGAGTTCTAATCAAAGCTGTTTTATAAAAAAGAAAATCATAGTTTTCCAATGCTTCATTAACCCATTCTATGGAAAACATCTGTGCAATTAATTGAATCCCCATTACTAAATAAACCTTTTTCAGTATAGGATTATTTTCAAAAAACAAAGGATAAGCAAATATATAGGTTATAATACATAAACTGGTACAAGTTATACAAAGATAGAATAATTGAGAAAATACTTTGTTTACATCATTTTTATTATCTTTTACGTTACTAATGCCTCTTAGACCATATGAATATACTCCGTATGTAGCAAAAGGCAAGAAAAACGAGAGTATAGTGTCAACAGAATTGAAATAACCATAGTATGTTTTATCTAATACACGAGCTACATGTGTCCCTGTTAAAAGAGGGAATATAATGTTTAGTATTCTGATCCCTAGATATGCTAAAGCATTTAGTTTAATACTTTTCATGAAAAAGAATAGTTCCTTTCTAAGAAATTCCAACTACCATTATAGCATATAAAGATCTAAAAAGCCTCAAAAGAACAGTTTCATTATATTATCAAAATTCAAACAATTATACTGAAAATAGAGAATTAAAGAATTTATAGTGGGTAAATCCACTATGGATATTATGGAGCCTATTTTGTTATAGAAAAAAAGTCCCATAAGATCTATAATGAAAAGCAACTAAACAACTCATTAGAAAGATTCATATGGAACAATTACATTTTATCCCAAAACTATTCGGTATTAAAGACCCAAATATCCAGATTCTAGACATCATCAATATGGATACCCACAAGGAAATCGTCGCTAAACTGGACTAAGACGCTCCATCTTATCCTGATTGCGGAAGCCAAATGAAGAAATATGACTTTCAAAAACCGTCTAAGATCCCTTAACTTGAAACGACTGGTATGCCTACTAGAATTCTACTTAAAAAGCGCCATTTTAAGTGCTATCAGTGCTCTAAAATGATGGTCACTGAAACTCCTCTAGTAAAGAAAAATCACCAACCCCCTCGTATCGTCAACCAAAAGATTGCACAGAAGCTGATTGAATAGACTTCTATGACCGACATTGCTCATCAGCTTGGCATTTCAACTTCAACTGTCATCCGCAAACTCAATGACTTCCGTTTTAAGCATGATTTTTCTCGTCTGTCTGAGATTATGTCTTGGGATGAGTACTCCTTTACCAAGGGAAAGATGAGTTTCATTGCGCAAGATTTTGATAAGCTCAATATCATCACTGTTCTTGAGGGCAGAACACAAGCCATCATTCGAAATCACTTTCTTCGCCACGATAGAGCCGTTCGCTGTCAGGTGAAAATCATTACTATGGACATGTTTAGTCCCTACTATGACTTGGGCAAACAGCTTCGCTTTCGAATTTCTAGGCTCAGGCTGAAACAGTCTCCCAGACTGTTTCACTCCCGAATACTAAAATCGTTCTAGATCGCTTTCACCTTTCGTTATTATATTTCTAAACCTAGGCTAAAACAGTCCACTGGACTGTTTTACTCCAACACTTAAGCCGTGCTATGATTCGTGTACGTGTCCAAATTATGAATCAATTTGAACGAAAATCTCATGAATATAAGGCTATCAAGTGTTACTGGAAACTCATCCAAAAGGATAGTCGTAAATTGAGTGATAAACGTTTTTATCGCCCTACTTTTCGTATGCACTTAACCAATAAAAAGATTCTTGACAAGCTTTTGAGCTATTCAGAAGACTTGAAACACCACCATCAGCTCTTACTTTTTCACTTCCAGAATAAGGAGCAGGAGAAATTTTTCGGACTCATTGAGGACAATCTAAAGCAGTTTCATCCTCTTTTTCAGACTGTCTTTAAAACATACCTCAAAGATAAAGAGAAGATTGCCAACGACCTTCAACTCCCCTATTCTAACGCAAAATTAGAAGCGACCAATAATCTCATCAAACTAATTAAGCGCAATGCCTTTGAATTTCGGAACTTTGAAAACTTCAAAAGAAGAATTTTCATCTATCCGAACATCAAAAAAGAAAGGATGAATTTCGTCCTTTCTCGAGCTTAGCTTTTCTTCAACCCACTACAGTTTACAAAGAGCCTGAATACGGAAACTCTTCCAAAAAAACACATTACTAAACAGGAGAATCCCTATGCCACAAAAATCTTATTAAAGTTCATTCTCAACATCGTTTCAGCAATCTATACAAACCACTGTCATTTTACTGACTTCCATGAGAAACAACTGCTTCAAGACATACACATTCTATAGCTGCTGTACATTTTCTCTTTTTGAAGATATATTTATTATACATAGTAAACTTTACTATTACGCATCTCCCCAAAATATAGAACTATGTCTATACCATATTATTGTACCTTAATTGACTTGAAAAATGGTAGAGCTTAGCCTAATGTATAATATAAGATCTGACAAAAATTTATAAAAGAAATTTAGAAATAATCTACAGTCTAAATGTTGCGACACCTATTACGTTTTTATTTAAATTTTTGATAACTTGAAGATTTTCTTCAAAGTTTTTATATCTAGTTATACCGTATTCTTCCACAAATAAAATGTTATCCGAATTTAGAATTGATTTAATGTCATTTATGTTTCCAATAACAATATTTGGAGGCAGGACTTTAGCATACTTTTTGGAAAACTTATCAATTACTTTTTTGTTCGTGGCTAATAGTAATAAATTTTTATGTCCATTTTTATATTGTATCACATTTCTAAAATTATCTATATTATCTATTTTTACAACAAAATCTACACCATATTTTTCATAATCCCCTGCTCTATTAATGGTTGGATTAAAAATATATGCTGCTATGTTAACAAATATTACTACAAATAGGGTTCCAATTCCAAGTATAATCAAACGAATTAATAGAGTTACTTTACTTATACCCGATTCTCTGTCGCTTTTTTCAAGTTCCTTTGAATAAACTGTTTCCAATTTTTCAATTGTGACTCCAGAGTATGCTTGTTTATATTTATCAACTAAATAATCCAATTTTTGTTCAATAGTATCATTCGCCAATTTACTTGGTGTTAATATTTTCACTGTAATACCTGCATTATTTAATAAAGAATTTACTTCTATTTTTTTATTCCAAAAATCGAAATTTGAGTTTTTAAGTGTAAGCTCAGTTGTCATTAGTTCTGATGCTATTTCTTTCATATCTGATTCTGACTGGTCATTAAATAAATAAGCTCCATTTAAATTGGATTGAATTAAACGACCGTAGAAATCACTATAGCCTCCTACTGTATTACTATTAGGTGTTGTAGTTCCTTCTGATGGTGCTATTATTTTATACGAAAGATAACTAGAATAGTTACTAACATCCCTTACAATAGACTTTGTCGTAAGAACTCTATAAGAATATGGAATTGCTAAACAAAGAAATAGAACGATTAATGAAAATAGATTTAACATCTTTTTTTTATAAATATTTGCAAATAAATCTGCAATCGAATAGTTATCAAACATTATACATCTCCTTTATTATCAACTACGTGTTTTACTTTTCTATTTATTAGACCTGCTACAAAAAAGATAACAATAACTATTCCCCAAAATTGTAAAGTAAACAAATTGAAGAAACTCTCTGTAAAGCTACCTCTTGGCATAAAGAATAGATTATTTAAAATCAATAATGTAATACTAAAAAATAGTATCCCTGATTGATACGATGATTTCATCATAAATATAAAACTAATTCCCATTATGATACTTAACAAAAATAATCCAATCATTCCATAATCAGTATACATTTCCATTACATAACTTCCACCAATACCATGACCAGCTAAATAATCCTGCCTCAAAACAATATAGGAAATATTATGAGCATATCTATCACTTGTAAGAGCTAACTCCAAACTATTATTAGCACTAACAAATGGAGTCCCTCCAAATAAAATTCCCAAATTTCCTCTAGTTATATACTCAATTATCGGACTAAAAGTGTAATTTCTAAATTCTCGTACCGGTAAATTACTTCCGTATAGATATCCTCTCGCCAAAACACCAAAACTGGTCCCTTGTTTATAGACAAAATCTATCAAAAGTTCAGAAAGACTCATGTTACCAATGCCTTCTCCATCACGGGCATAATTCAAAAATCCCATTACAAGCATCATGATCGGTGTACCTAAATATAGCATAGCCTTTTCTTTTACACCTATCCATACTCCTTTTTCTGTCTGGTTTCTCATAAAAAAATAGATAAATGAAAATATCAAACTTAATACAAATGGATTTCTTGTTCCTATTAAAAGATTTATCACATTACCTGTTACAAACATACCTAACACTATAGTTGAATGACGTTTGTTGGGCTTAGTAGCTAAATAGATACACATGGCATAAACTACAAACGTTGATAATGTATAGGTAAAATAAGGTAGCTCACTTTTGAAATCAGCATAATATTCATAATATGAAACATTTAATCTGTACACTAATCTTTCAATTATTCTTACTAGGTAAAATGGATACGAAACCAAAAATACTAACAGCGATACTTTCCTTACACTATCTATAAATTGCTTATTTTTAAGGGTTTTAATCTCTTCTTTTAATTTGTTTTCTCTTAATTTGTTTTCTCTTTTAGAAACTAAAAAACCTCCTATAGTTAAACCAATAATAGAAATTATGACAGCTAAAAACGAAAATCTGTAAACATCTTCTTGATAAGTATTTATTAGTCCATATTTAAAATAATCAATCGTTGGTCTAGAAACCAAAAAAAGAAATATTGTAATGTAAAAAATAAGATGGATTATATAGTACTTTATATTGTTAAAACAATATAAAGTACTACTAACGATAAGCATAACTAAAGTTAACAATAAAGTTACAATTGAATCATTATATATATATATAATTCCTAAAAAAATAGTTACAGTATAGCTAAATAGCGTAATTAAATAATACAATTTTTTCCATTCTATTATCAAATACTCACCTCATTCCTTTGTATACTAATTTAAAAGACATCTCCATTAGAAACAATATCATTCTTAAAATTATATAAATACTCTGATAATTCTAACTCTATGATTTCTACTTCAGCTTTGTATTTAACATCCCTATTATAAACTTGCAAATTATTCACAGAAATGGCTGGATTGAAATACTTAAACTTTGTTTTGTGATGAGTAGAGTCTATACCAATGAAACTTTCTATATCTTGTTTTGTTTTCTCGTAATTTAAAACTAAATCTTCAAAATTTAATCTTAGTGTTAAAGTATTTGTTTTTTTCTCATTTCTTCTCATCATTTTATAATAATGACAAAATTCTTTAACATCTGTTGGGTAAGGTATCTCTTGATTTCTAGGCTTCCAAAAATATTTATTCATAATAAATACATCTCTTGGATCCCTTGAAATTACTACTGGAAATAACTCTTCAAATTTATAATTATCAATAATATTAAGATTATGAGGTAATAAAAGTTGATCAAGAACTACATACTTTTCTTTATCAGATAATTCGTTTATCACAGCTAGAATAAATTTTTTGCTTTTTTCATAAAAATCATCTGGTGATACCAAACTCATTTCCAATTGTACTTGTTTTAGTTTTGTTGATTTTTTAAATATAACTCTCCGCATAACTCTTATAAACCAAGCTATTTTTGATGGTTTTTGATAATAGTACCATATTCCACGATATTTACTAGTTATTATCGAATCTAAGTAATTATCTACTATATTAAGGAAATTTTTGGATATTTTATGTTTATAATTAGCAATACCCCAACCACCATAAATATATAATTTTTTCATAAGTTTCCTGAAACTCTTTACCGCTTCATCACTTCTTATAGAATTGTTATTATATAGCAATTTGTATTCTAAATCAAACAATCCATCGGGAGCATGTAAAAAAACATACTCAAAGTCTGAGTTCTTAGTGTTAATTCCATCATATTCTCTTAATAAATCTGTCACAGCTGAAGAGCCACTTCCCATATAACTCATAGGAATTATTATTTTATCCATAATTTGTTCACCTATAATTCTTTAATGATTTTTTTGATACTGGCAATCTGTTTATCTAAGGAGTATTTGTCAACATACTTCTTACATGCTTCCGAATTAATAAATCTATCTTCCTTCTTTTTTCTAAGCTCTTCTATAAGATAGTTAGAAATTTCTTCATTATTATCAGAAACAAATCCACATTTTTGATTATTATATAATTCTTTCGTCCCTCCTACAGGAGTACTAATGAATCCCTTACCCAATACTAAAGCTTCCACAAAAACTGTAGGGAACCCTTCTGCTTCTGATAATAAAACAACATAAGATGCTTTTTTTATGTATGGATATGGATTTTCAACATATCCATACATAAATACATTTTTTTCTAAATGATTATCGACTACAAATTTACTAACATATTCCTCTAAATCACCTTTCCCTAATAAATATAATTTTTTATCAGGTATTTTCTCAACCACATTCTTGAAAACTTCTAACAATCTCTTAATCCCTTTGGCTTCCTCTATACGTCCTAAATAAATGAGACTGTCCTCTTCAAATTTAATATTTACATCTTCAAGAGATTTAATGTGAATATTTTGAAAATCATATCCATTATATACTAGTTCTATTTTTTTATCATATTCAGGATAAATTTCTTTGATAGACTCTGATGTTTTTTCTGATATACTTATTATTTTGTTAACATATTTTAATTTTTTTCCTTGTCTAATTCTAGAAAATTTATGCTTTTTTAGATTATAGATTGTTCCATGATTCCAAGATACTGTTTTCGCATTATTACTAAGTAAGTAAACTGGATATAAATAATTAAAAGCTATTTCATAATCATATTTTTTACTTGTTACTAGATATCTAAATAGTTTAGGAAATAGCAAAAATAGTTTCCACTTAATTTTCTTCAAAAAAGTAGCATTTTCTAAATTTTTAAAAATAGGTTTTAATATATTAATATTTATACCACAATTTTCCCCCGTACCATGATTATTTATCTCTAAAACATCAATAACGTATTCATCACTTAGACCTTTAGTAATATTTGCCAAAATTTTTTCAGCTCCGCCACCCATACTAAAAGACCATGTTATAAATAGAATTTTCTTTTTATCCATATCTTACCTATTTCAATAGTTTTTTCACTATACTTTTTTGATTATACTTTATTAAATACATAAGCAATTTTCTCTTTAAAGGTTGACTCTTTAAATACTTATTGTTTATCCAATTAGGGTATTTTTTCTTTACTTTTTCTAGGTACTCTTTTAATAGGGGAGATTTTTCATCAATTCTTAAAATATTACAATATCCTCCATACAAAATATGATACCAATTAAAATATTCTAACTCTTCTTTATATTCTCCTGGATATTTTTCGGAATAGTATTCTTCAACACTACCTAACATAACTTCTATATCTCTAATTTTATTAATTTCACTTCCTCCACGCATAATGGATCCTTCAGTTAAATAGTATTTGTATATACTAAAATTAAAATATTTTGCCTTACTTACATTAGGCCATAGTCTGGCCATAAATTCAAAATCTTCGTATAAATAGCCACTTTTAAAAGTCAGTTTATTTTTTCTTAAAAACTCTAAATCATATACAAAGTGCCAAACAGCATTCTGGAGAGTAAATAGTTTCTTTTCTTTTTTTGGAATAAGTATAATGTTTTCTTTTATTCCCATACATACATTGTCTAATTTCCTATTCTCATATCCTACTCTATAATTAAATATATTTACTTCTTCTAAATCTTGATTCGCTATAAATTCTATTGATCCTTCTTCTATTTCATCATCTACATCAACAAACCATAGATAATCTCCACTAGCTTTGTCTAAAATTACTCTTCTTACATGAGCAAGTCCTGCATTTTCTTGAGTTATAACTTTTATAAATGCAAATTTATCGCTATATCCCTTTAATATTGACTCACTATTGTCTTTTGAGCCATCGTTAACTATCAACAATTCAAATTCTATTTTTTCTTTTAAGCTCTTATATTCCTTAATTATAGAATCTATACAACGTGATATATATTTTTCTCCGTTATATACTGCTACACCTATAGTTAATTTCATTCATTTTCCCCTAATACTTCTTTAATAAATGTATATACTCTCTTAGAATTCTGATCATCGTGTATTCTAAAAAACTTATCAATTTTTCCTTTATATTTATCTTCCAAAATCCAATTATTTTTAAATTGATTTTTTATCTCTGTTATCAATTCATCTAGGTTGTCTATAGATTTTCCAAAGCCATCTTTATAGTCATAATATCCTTCTTCGTACTGGCCTTCCCTAAATTTTTTATAATCAAATTGATAAAATAATACTGGTTTTCTCATATAACAAAAATCCATAAATACACTTGAATAATCTGTAATTAAAAAAGCGGACTCTTTTAATAGTTCTTGTATATCATATTTTTTCCAATCAGCCAATTTAATATTATCTGAAGAAGTTTGAAAATCTTGTAATTTTTTTTGCATGTTTCTATGTGGATAAAAAATTAAAGTTAGGTTATTTTTTTCTAAAAAGTTTTTTAAGTCATCATTTACTAAAAACTCATTCCATTTTTTAAAGTATTCACTTTCAGTAAAAATACTTCCTTCATTAAAATTATTTCTAGCTTTAGTATTTAAATTTAACCATTCTCTCCAAGTAGGCATAACAAGAATTTGATTATTATTTACAATATTACGATGAAGATTATCAAATCTTGGAAATCCCAAATATTGTACATACCCACTAGGATAGCCAAATTTTTTCTTTACTTCAATGTATTCTTGTTCAGCTCCACATATAAAACCACGCATCTTTGTGTTTTTATAATACAACCATTTAGCGTCATCTTTGGTTATTCCATGTTGCAAAAATATCTTATTTGTTTTTAACCCTAAATATACTTCCATAAGATTAAAAACAGCTGCATTAGGATTCCCTGCTTTCTGTGTACTTACATTTACTCCCGCGCTAAGATAATAAACCCAGTGTTTAAAAGACCAATACTGGATACATTCTCCTAACTCTTTGACTTTTTGAACATCAGGAGATTTCAAATCAATAACATATATTACATTTTCCTCTGGGTGATTTTCTCTAATATATTTAAACAACCAATAGCCATTATCTCTAGCTTCTTTTTCACTTTCACATATTAGTATTAGATTCTTATTCTTGCGTCTGAAGAATGGAGAAATAACATAGGCTATAGGAAAAATAAATATAAGCGAAATAATATCTCTTATAGAAATTAATCTTAATTTTTCAAAAAAATTTCTACTCATCTTAGTACCTCCTCATATACGTGCTTATAGTTTAATGAAAATTTTCAACTTATTCTCTTTTTTATTAGAGCAAACAGCTGATGTTTGGAAAAATAATCCAAGGGAAGAACATCCAAGGCCAAGCCGTGCGGGAAATCCAAATCTTGTTGGTAAGACTTGATGCAAGTTGTTTCCTTGTCTCGAATAGTAATAAAGAGGTTGCGGTCGACAAAGTCTCTATCACTTTTTGATAGGAAGTAACGCTCATCCGTATAACGAGGCCATAGATCTGCTAATTTTTCATAATCCTTGCGGGGCATAAAGAAGTCTAAATCATCATCCCAAGGAATAAAACCTTTATTTCGTAGAGCTCCAATAGCTCCTCCACCACACAAATAACAGAGCAAATCGTGTTCTTTACAAAAGGCAACAAAATATTCAGCCATCTCTAAGCTACGAGCTTGAATTGCCTTTAAATCACTCATGTCTCTCCTCTTCTATTCAATAACGAGTTATATCGTTTTATTATACCATAAAAAAGCCTTAAAAATCCATCAAAGAATAAGAAAAATCAAAGTTCAAACTACTATTTTACTAGCGATTTGATCCTTGATTTTTCCTAAATTAGTCTCCCATCTAATTCCCATTATAGAATACTCATCTCTACACAATTGCATCATAATCTTTTTCTTTCGTCTTCAAAGTCTCAACAACCTTTGTTGAATAAGCTCCTTTCATCGTTGTATCAAGTTGATTAGAAATCATCCCTAGTGCTGTCTTCGTTGATTGCGCTTCTGTTTTGATTTTGATATCACCATCTGATATCAAATTATTACGCTCATTCAATTTGAGTGGTGCATAAATATGGCTAATTAGTAAACGTTCTAGTCCCTTCTGAATCTCAGTCATATTATTGTTCACTCCTGAGAAGAAATCATTGATCATTTCATCAAACATAGATTATCCCTTCCTTTTTTCTTGATCGAGTTTCATCTTTCGACGATGTAATGTATCTATGTCATCTTCCAATTTTCGTCGTTCTCGTCTATACTCAATCTCTTCTTTTTCAATCCTTTGTTCCAAAGCGCGCTGATTCCTTATAAATCCCATGGATACTATCTGACTAAAGTGCGAATCTATTCTATTTAGACGTGCTCTTTCTTCAGTAGTATCCACGTCCACTTGTCCCAGGGTATGCTGGATCATCTGGTACTTTCTCTCCATCATATGCAACAATTGGTTCCGTTTTTGCTGAAGGTCTTCAAATTGTTCTTCTCTTTGTTGACGAATAGAACGATTGCGTTCATCTAATAAATCTAAATGGTTTTGCTTTGTTCTTAATTCCTGCCAGATTACTTGATTTTCATCTATTCTTTAAAATTCCCTGCTAACTCTTTATCATCTTCCAATTTTTTTGGACACCATCTGCTATTTGCTTTTCTAAACTTTGAAAATCTTCAGCTAGTTTTTCTGATTTTTTGATTTTTGGATAGAAATAATGATCAAGATCATCTACAATTGTCGTACGAGATACTCCTCCATCAGAATAGGCTATCGCCACCTCTATAGGTGATAAAATAAAACCAAAGGGAACGTGATAAGTGCTCGCTACTATTTTCTCTGCTTCTCGGTGAGCTTTATGAACTATGGAGCAAATCTCTTCATGACCAGCATTTGCGACTTCATGCAATCCCGATGAAATCGTTAAGGCATGTTCGGAGTCTAAAAAGAGTTCCTCACCACTCGTATAACCGCCTGAAGCCAATGCCTATTTAGCCTTTGCATAGTCATACAAGCCGCTGGAAACTTTATCCAAAAAAGATGAATACCGTTTTTCAAACGATGAACGATCATTCTTAATTTTAAGACTACCATCTTCATTAAAAACATAACCGCCCCACAAGTGTTGAGAATATACAAAATCTACCTGTTGTGCAGAGTCCACATGATGCATCATCCCTACAACACCGACACTATCCATTCTATTTTTAGGGTAACCTATAGGAACCAAATCTTTATTATCAACATAATTATAAATACGATACTTTATCGCATCCACACGTTGCCGCTGTTCTTTGGTCAAGACCGGATAGATATTCAGGCCTTGGTAGATATAAGCTCCTGAAATACGTGAAATGTCCCTAACATTAGCTAGGGCGTATTGGGCATTCATAGAACCAAGAGAGTGACCATAAACTGAGATTTTAGCGTTTGGATATTCCAACATTATATCATCTAAGATAGATGCCGCCGCCTTCAACTGAGAAGTCATTCCTTCTTCACCTTTCAAAATATTTTGCGCCATGGGAATATCATTTGCAAGCCAATCCACTTCCCATCCTTCATCAAATGGCGCTTTAGAACCTTCGTAAAGAACGGATACTTCAGATTGGTCTGGACTCTCAACTACATAAACCTTCAATCCTGTCTCGTTTTCTATCACCTGACGGACTGTACCTATGGGTTTCTTTTCTTGATCGTTTTTGATTTTCAAAGGATCTGTTTCAGAATAACTTGTATACTCTTCATTAGCAATTTTTTGACCAGAGAAAACTCTTGTAAATAGGAAAATAAAAGAGAAGATACAAGCATTTTAGGGTGATAAGACGGGTGACCAAAGGCATGATAGAAGGCGTCGAAGTGACAATCTTCCAAGGTATTCACCATTTTTTCAATAGTAAAGACAAGATGATCTTGTGGTAATAAAGAACTGATTTCTAGTGGTAAAGTTGTTTGATTTGTGTTATAGTGAATATGAATAGGATAGCCTTTCTAAATGGTTTATTAAGCAATTCTATTTCACCAAGACTATCGCAACCATGTAAAAAAGCAACAGCAAATCCGTTGCTTTTTTTGGAGATAAGGGACTATTGTCCAAGGATCGTTATTTTATATTTAAAGTATAGTTTTTTTATTTGGAATTTTGTCTTATCTTATCTCATCTTCATCTGAGAAAGTTTAGTTTGATATTTATTTTGGTCTACTAAGAGTGCCTGCCCTCCATAAACATCGTAATCATCTACCCAATCACCTAGTTCTGGGACTGTTAATCTCTCCATACCATTTTGCGCTCCATCTAGGAAGGATAAGCCATTGGTAAGTAGGAAAGTATAAGGAACATTCGTAGAGGTCATTCCAAAGACCTTTCCAAGTGCTTCTGATCCAGTAAAGAGTTTGGTTGGATCCTTGAGTTGCTGCAGAACAGCTGTCAACACTTGCTGTTGTCTCTTGGTACGACCGTAATCACCCTCATCGTCATCACGGAAGCGAGCATAGTTGAGCAAGGTTGAACCGTTCATCTGCTGTTTTCCGACTTTGATAGTCTGGGCTGGAGACTCTGTCTCTGTAGCATGCAAGTCATCTCCCACCGTAGCTTCGGTTAAAGGTTGACCTTCTAAGGTTGAGAATTTGGCATCAATCGTCACCCCATCAGGGAAGAGAGTGTCAATAGCGGTTGCGAAGGTCTGGAAGTCTACCAAGGCATAGTACTTAATGTCCAAATCAAAATTATCTTTCAATACTTGGCGAACCATTTCTGCCCCTTTTTGGCCTTCTTGTTCCCCCAGTTCATAGGCTACATTCAACTTATTATCTGTTTGTTTCTTCCCATTGATAATCTTACTATATCCATCAATATAAACTAGATTATCACGCATGAAGCTGACCAGCTTGATTTTCTTATCTGAGCCACCAACATTTAGTACCATAATAGAGTCCGTTCTCGTCTCAGCACTATTTTGGCCAATCCGTCCATCCGTCCCCATAATCAAAATATTAACCCCATCCTTGGTATCTTGACCATGAAAAACTTCTACTTGAGCTGCCTTAGCATTGGCGGGTTTATTTGGCTCCGCATTTGAATATCCTTTTAGGAACATAAAAATCATGCCAAAACCGACACAGGCTAGAAGAGCAAGTAATCCTGCAAAAATGCGCCTCCAACGAATCTTACGTTTTTTGGACTTAACCTTTGGAAGAGAATGAGTTTTCTGATATTTTTTTGCACGACTTCGGTTACCATAGGATGGAAGAGGAGGCTGATTGACTGGTTCCCTGAAAGACTCTTCCATATTGTGATTTTCATTATGAATTTCTGGAGAAGCTTCACTACCGCCTGCCATATTTAACTTACCTTGCAGGTAAGCAAACTCTTTTTTCTCTCGCTCATTGAGGTAATGAATATTCTTAAAAAGATAGTCATAACGCAACTGCTCGTGGTGGCTTAAAGGATTTTCTTTACTCATCTTCTCTCCTTTCCATGGTCTGATATTGGATAAATAGGATAGGCACCCAAAACCTTGTACTGGATTCCAATCGCTTCTAATTCTTTTTGGGCAAAGTGGACCAAGGCCTTATCAGTATAGTCCACATCGATGATGAAAAAGTATTCGCCCAGTGCTGTCTTGAGTGGACGACTTTCAATTTTTGTCAGGTCAATTCCTCGCCAAGCAAAGGTCGAAAGAGCCTTGTAGAGTGCACCTGGAAGGTTGTCAGGCAAGGTCAAGGCCAAACTCATTTTTTCAGTTTGTGCTTTCAAGGGAATAGCTACACCTTCAGCTCCCAAAACCCAGAAACGTGTGAAATTAGCTTCCATTTCTTGAATATCTTCAGCAATCAGTTCCAAGCCGTATTCTTCTGCAGAACTTCTAGGAGCAATAGCCGCAAAAGGCTGGTCAGGATGTTCGGAAATAAAGCGGGCCGCATAGGCTGTACTAGCAGTCACCTCGATTTGAGCATCTGGATACTCTTCATCGATAAATTTCTTTCCTTGCGCCAAAGCCTGTGGATGAGAAAAAATCTTTTCAATCTTAGTATGACCCGGAACCACCATCAATTGCTGATGAATGGGTTGAACGATTTCTGCTACTGCTTGAATGCGAGCCTGATGAAAAAGGTAGTCCAAGGTTTCATGAACACTACCCTCGATAGAATTTTCAACTGGCACCACAGAAT
>ERZ773046.783-NODE-783-length-19598-cov-4.481963_pt1 | contig 19598 bp, 17 predicted proteins | sample MGYA00580634_ERZ773046 | MGnify/ENA primary metagenome ERZ773046 (study PRJEB29015, sample SAMEA2738127) | human oral metagenome | biome: human oral; feature: human-associated habitat; material: saliva | place: China | collected 2159 ... | reverse complement strand
TGTAAAGCGTATGGAGAGAAAAGGTCTGTTAAAACGCATTGATTCTAAGGATAAACGGAAAAGGTTATTACTCTTACAGAAGAGGGACATGCAGCAATCACGAATGCTAGAAAAGGAATGGTATCAACAGAATCTATCTTACTAGCCAGCTTGAGTGAAGAAGAAAGCAAACAGTTCCATTCTCTATTAGATAAAGTTTGGAATTCCTTGGAAAAAGATCTTTCAAGGAAAAAATAATATCTACGTTCTTAATTGATATTGAAATATGTTATAGAGAAGTGTTAAAATTCTAGTTAGATATAACTAACTAGAATTTTTTAATTATTGAAAGGTGAAAAATATGAAAAAAGATCATCTGCCAATTTTGGGTGTTGGACCGTTGTATGTCATCACGATTGTTTTGATTACAATCATCGGTATTTTTCTTTCTGCAACAAGATTTATTCCTGTCATTACATTTACTAATATGCGATGGATATTTATCTTAATTGGTATTTTGTGTTTCGCTATTGGAATTACTCTTTGGCTAAGGGCAGTTATAATCGATAGACTTGATGCACATATCATAAAGAATGAGTTGGTAACTACTGGTGTTTATGCATATGTAAGAAATCCAGTATATAGTGCGTTCATGTTTGTGTGCATAGGAGTTCTATTGATTTATGGAAATTTAGTATTGTTATTATTACCAATTATTTACTGGGGATTTATGACTGTATTAATGAAGTCAACGGAAGAAAAATGGTTAGAAGATTTATATGGACAAGAGTATATCCAATACCTTCAACGCGTAAACCGTTGTATTCCATGGAAAGGGAAAAAGTTATGAATGATACAAGTTCCTTACAAGGAGTAGAAGATACCTTGTACATCCCTTTATATGCGAGAATATATGCATCTAAGAGATTTCCTGATTATTTCTATGATGAAAAAGCATTATTACTTGAAGATAGTAACTCTCTAAAGATAATTGCGGAGAATACATTTGAGTATTTCAATATGGCTAGTGTTTGTAGACAGCAGATTATTGATAAAAAGATTATTTCATTTTTAAATCATAACCATGCATGCAATGTTGTTTTTCTGGGTGCTGGCTTAGAAACAGCATACTTCCGTATTAGAAATGATGTTTCTAACTTCTATGAAGTCGATTTGGAACATGTAATTGTAATGAGAGAAAAACTTCTCGGTCATGGTAAAAACGAGAAACTCATCGGTTGTGATATGTTTTCGATGGAGTGGGTTAAATACTTAGATACTTCGAAACATACATTGATTGTTTTAGCAGGTGTATTTCAATATTTTACAAAAGATAGAATTATCCATTTTATCCGTCAAATACAAAGTAGTATTCCAAAATGTGAAATGGTATTTGATGCAACAGATAGTACTGGATTAAAGCGTGCAAATATATTTGTTAGAAGAACTGGTAATGTGAATGCGGAGATGCATTTTGCGATAGACAATCCAAATGAATTCGCAAAGGAAACTAAAACAAAACTTGTTAGTGTAAGTGGATTCTTTACGGATGCTCTGAAACAATGTAGAGGATTAAAACTAATAACCAAGATTATTATGTTTTTTTCAGATAGGTTAAAACGAACCATGGTAATTCACTTGCGTTTAAATCAATAAATATTATAAAAAGTATTTCAGTGCTGAAATGCTTTTTATAATATTGGTAGTTTAGGTATAATAAGGATGAAGTTAAATTAGGTTACATTTGATTTTCATCACGCTTCACCAATGATGGTAGAGATTGCAAAACTGCGTGATAAATATGATTTACATATGTGTGTTGAAAGATATGTTTCGGATGATACAAACGAAAATATCGACCGCAAATTCATTAGAGAATAGAGATATTTAAAAGAAAGGTTCCAAAATAATATGTTAGAAGAAATTACTTCTTTAGATAGATGTGAAGCATTCATCAATGAAGTATGTAGTGATACAAACTATGTAGATCCTCATTATTTGTATGATAGTAACAATCTGTATGGTGCTTTTGAGAAAAAAGACCAACATGTATATGCAAATATTTATAATGGTAGTATTGATGGAATATTCGTATTACTGATTTTACCTACCGAAAAATATATAGAGATGATAATTGGTTTATCAAAGTCTGAACATGCATACAATGAACTATTTAAATATTTAGAGAAGAATTATAAAGGATATCGTTGTGACTTCGTCATAAATCCGAAAAATATCCTGTTAAAGAATATACTTACTTCAAAGAATGCAATCTTTGAAAATGAACAACAAAGAATGATTGCTAGATCAACAACAAATAAAGAATATACGTTAGATGTTCAACTCTATAGCAAAATGTGGAAACAGACATATATTGATATACACGTTAAGGAAACTTATTGGACAGCGGAAAAGGTATTATCTGCACTGGATCGGTTCAGAGTATTCCTGGCAATTGATAAAGAACGGTTGGCTGGATATTTAGATGTGACATACGCATACAAACAAAATGAGCCATATAGCTTAGTTGTATTGCCACAGTATCAAAATCAAGGATACGAAGAAGCACTACTATCAAAAGCCATTCAAATGAATGGAATGAACACAATGATGACCTTGGTTGATGTAAACGCAAAGGAAGAAATTAGAATTTATGAAGAAGCTGGCTTTGAGGTAATCAAAGGACAGAATAGTATCTTTGCAACAATTACAATTTGAGATGAATAATCTGCTAATAAAGGATTAGAATTGAAAGAGAACTAAACTTATACTATGATGTGAAAGATTAAATAACATGGTGACGATATGAAAAAGAAGAGTTCATTTGTATTTACAGGCGATATTGGCTTTGATAAGTACATGGATAAAAAATGGGAAGATAAGCATCTGATTACAGATGGTGTTTTGCGTTTTTTGCATAGCGGTGATCATGTTGTAGCAAATGTGGAAGGAGCACTCATTGACTTGCCACCACAGGATGATACATCTGGTGTTAAACAACTCATTCATGCAATGAATCCAAAGGCAATTAAAGTATTGAATAACATGCATGCAGATGTATGGAACTTATGTAATAATCATATTTTAGATGCTGGTGAAGAAGGTGTTGCACAAACATTAAAGCTTGCAGATAAAAATCATGTTCAAACAGTTGGTGCAGGCATGAATATTGACGAAGCTGCTAGACCACTATTGTTTGACGAGGCTGGTGGAGTTGGCTTGTTCAGTGTTGGTTATCGTAGAGGTTGTAAACCGGCGGATGTAAATCGTGCTGGATGTCTTCTTTGGAATGATATGGAACGCATCCAGAAAAATATTGATGAAATCAAAAAGACATGCCGTTGGTGTGTGATTGTTTGTCATGGTGGAGAAGAGTTTACTTCGCTTCCATCTTCCTATACAAGAGACCGTTATCATCGATTTTTAGAGATGGGTGCAGATGTTGTGGTATCACATCATCCGCATGTACCAATGAATTATGAGACTGTTGGCGATAAAGTTATTTTTTATTCCCTTGGAAATTTTATCTTTGATACAGATTATCAACGCGCACAATACAATACAGAGCATGGTATCTTGGTCAAAATCAACTTTACTGAAAAGAAGTTTACTTGGGATGCATGTGGTATTCGTATTAACCGTGAGTTAGAACATGTACGTACTGCAAAATTACCTGATATCTTTGTGGATGTGCAAGCAGACGAATATAAATATTTGGAAGCACTTGCGGCAAAGATGATGATTTCTGCATATAAGAGACAGTTAATTTACTTGAATCCAAAGGAATATCAGAATGCAAGTGAAAAGAAGTGGGAAGAAAACTTCTTGGATCCTAAGCGCAGTGGTCGTGTAGAAGGAGAAGCACTCGACTTCCAAATCATCTATCCACTAGCCAAAACTGCTGATAATGGTGAGTGGAAAAAGAGCAAACTAAAAAAGGTCATAAGCTACATCAAAGAGCAAATATAAATAGGAGGACTCCATGAGTAGAAAAACAGAAAAGGGATTGATGGCAGCACTTGAATTTATGGAAAAACATCGTGATGAATGTGAAGGGAAAAGTCAAGAAGAGATTCAGGTATTACTCAACCAGTTTATGCAAGAATATAATTCTCAGATTTTTGATCGAGCACCACTCACTGAGAATACAGCAAGAAGTGCTGATGATTGGTATGATTTAGCATGTGAGGCAAAATCTAGACGCAAAGCAATTAAATATTGTGAAAAAGTATTAGAACTTGATCCTGATTATTTGGATGCTGAATTGATGCTTGCGAACACAGATGCACGCAATGCGTTTGATCACTTAGAACGAATGAATAAAGTGTGCAAGCATGGTGAAGAGTTAATGAAAAAAGAAGGTTTCCTTCCGGATAGTATAGGATCGTTTTGGGGAATTCTTGAAACTAGACCATATATGAGAGCACTATGTTCTAAACTGCAAACTTTGATAGAAATTGGTATGATGAAGAAGGCTATTGACGTGGCTGAAGAAATGTTAACTCTATGCGAAAGTGATAATATGGGTATTCGCTTTCAATTGGTGAGTTTATACGCGTATTTTGAAGACGCAATGAATGCCAATCGAATCTTAGAAAAGTATCCAAGTCAGGCAACGTCAATGTTAATGCCACTTTCACTGTTATATTTTAAACTTGGTGATTTGGAACTTTCGAAGAAATATCTAGATTCAATCATGGAAACGAACAAAGATTTCAAAGAGTTCTTGAAGTATACAAATAGTTATACAATACAAAGTTTTTATGATGAGTCAATAAGACAGGGTTATAGACCATACTCAATGAGTGAAATTATTATGTGCTTGATGGATTCTACTTTCTTGTTTGAACGTGCGGATGCATATTTCGAATGGGCGAATCAAATATGCAATCCAAAAAAGACTAAGAAAAAGAAGAGTACCACCAAAAACTAAGACAATGTAACTTATCTATTAAGAGAACGATTGAATCATAATTAGATAGATATAAAACCACTACATGGAGAAAATCTGGGTGGTGGTTTTTTGATAAGAAATACCATTTATAGAATTGATTGGAATCATTCTTCTATATGTTTATTTCAAAAAAGTTGTGGTATTCTAGTAATGAGGTTTAAATCGAAAAGGAGTAAAAATATGACAGATTTATCACCACTACAAAAAGCTAGATATCAGTATGCACCAAAGCTTCCAAAGATGCTAAGAAACGGTATCTCTGAGATTTCAGTTTTGGAAGGGGAAGAGACAACAAGCGTTGCTGATCAGGAAAAGATCAAGGCTTTATTCCCAAATACTTATGGTAAGAAAGAAATTACATTCCAAAAGGGACAGAATACATCCGTAGCTAAGAAGCAGGTTGTAGGTGTAATCCTTTCTGGTGGACAGGCACCTGGTGGACACAACGTAGTGTGCGGTCTATACGATGCTTTAAAGGCAACAAATCCAGAAAATGTATTATATGGATTTAAGAAGGGTCCAAGTGGATTACTTGAAGATGATTATTTAATTTTCGATGATGCTTATATCGATCAGTATAGAAATACTGGTGGATTTGATATCATCGGTTCTGGTAGAACAAAGCTTGAAACAGAAGAGCAGTTTGCAGTTGCGGCTGAAGTTTGTAAGAAGCACGGTATCACAGCGATTGTTATTATCGGTGGTGATGACTCCAATACAAACGCTGCTGTTTTAGCTGAGTACTTTGCAGCACATGATGCTGGTGTACAGGTAATTGGTTGCCCTAAGACAATCGATGGTGACTTAAAGAATGAAGATATTGAATGTTCATTCGGTTTCGATACAGCTACTAAGACATATAGCGAAGTTATCGGTAACATTGAAAGAGATGCTAACTCTGCTAAGAAGTACTGGCATTTCGTTAAGGTAATGGGACGTTCTGCTTCTCACGTTGCTTTGGAATGTGCATTACAGACACAACCAAACGTTTGCTTAATTTCTGAAGAAGTTGCTGAAAAGAAGATGTCCTTATCACAGATTGCAGACTATATCGCTGATTCTGTAGAAGCTAGAGCTGCTAAGGGTATGAACTTCGGTGTAGCAATTATCCCTGAAGGTGTCGTTGAATTCGTTCCAGAGTTCTCTGCATTAATCGCTGAAATTAATGAATTACTTGCGGGTAGCAAGGCTGAAGCATTCAATGCTTTACCAAACTGGAAAGAAAAGTATGCATTTATCGAAAAAGGTTTATCTCAGGAAGCAATGTCAGTATTCGCAATTCTTCCAGAAGGAATCCAACAGCAGTTATTCTTAGAAAGAGACCCACACGGAAACGTACAGGTATCTCTCATTGAATCTGAGAAGTTATTCTCCGCTATCGTGAAAGCTAAGTTAGAAGAGAGAAAGGCTGCAGGTACTTACAAGGGTAAGTTCAATGCATTGCATCACTTCTTCGGTTATGAAGGAAGATGTGCATTCCCATCTAACTTCGATGCGGACTACTGCTATTCATTAGGTTACAATGCATTCATGTTGATCCAATATGGATACAATGGATACTTGTCAAAGGTTTCTAACCTATCTAAGTCAGCTGATGAATGGGTAGCTGGTGGTATGCCAATCACTAAGATGATGAACATCGAAAGAAGACATGGTGAAGATAAGCCAGTTATTAGAAAGGCTCTTGTTGAACTTGATGGTAAACCATTCAAGTTCTTCGAAGCACACAGAGAACAGTGGGCTAAGGAAACATGCTACACATACCCAGGTGCAATTCAGTACTATGGACCAGCTGAGGTTTGTGATCTAACAACTAGAACACTAGCTCTTGAAAAGGGTGAATAATTAATGTTTAAAGACACAGTAGAAACTCTACTGTGTTTTTTGTGATATAATGCTAAAAATTATACGAGGTTAGTGTTATGAAGAAAGTGAAAACAATCGGAATCGTCAGTTTATCCAGTGGCATTCTTGGGGAAGATTTTGTACAACATGAAGTAAAGATTGGGCTTGAACGTTTAGAGAAACTGGGTATTCAAGTTAAATTTATGGAACATGCATGCAAAGGATTGAAATATATTTCTGAACATCCAGAGGATAGAGCGAGTGATTTGTTAAATGCATTTCAAGATGATTCAATCGATATGATACTTTGTGCAATTGGTGGTGAGGATACGTATCGTTTACTACCTTATCTTTTTGAGCATGATGAATTAAAGAATGCTGTAAAAGAAAAGATATTCCTTGGATTTTCCGATACAACCTTTAATCACTTAATGTTACATAAAGTAGGTCTCAATACATTTTATGGACAAGCATTTCTTCCAGATGTATGTGAATTAGATGAAGAGATGTTGCCATACACTGAGAAGTATTTCTTGGAATTATTAGAAACTGGGACAATCCACGAAATAACACCAAGTGATGTATGGTATGAAGAACGTAGTGATTATAGTGCAGAAGCTGTCGGTGCAAAACGTATCATGCATGCAAATCAAGGATTTGAATTATTACAAGGTAGTGGAGTATTCCAGGGAAAGATATTAGGTGGATGTATCGATAGTTTATATGATATTTTTGATACAACTAGACTATGTGATTCTGTTGAACTATGTAGAAAATATGATCTGTTTCCAAATTTAGAAGACTGGAAAGGAAAGATACTGTTATTAGAATCAAGTGAAGAACAGCCAACACCTGAAAAATACCGTCACATGATAGAGGCTTTAAAGAATACAGGTATCTTTGATGTGATTCATGGGATTCTTGTTGGAAAACCAATGGATGAAATGTATACAAAGGAATATCAGGAAATTCTGGTAGATATTGTAAATAATCCAAACTTGCCAATTGTGTGGAATCTAAATGTAGGTCATGCGACACCGCGTACGATTGTTCCATTTGGTGTAATGGCAAAAGTTGATGTTGAAAAACAGAAGATAAGTTTTAAGTACTGAATATACCAAGTTTAGTACTTTTTTAAAAGAAAAGAAGGCCATTTTCTGACCTTCGATTAAGTTTATTGAATTGTTACTGAACCAGAAGCGATGAGTTTTCCTGATTTTCTATCATATAGAAGAATGTCATATGGTAGAACTGTGATATGAACCTGGTCACCAATGACGAATGATTGATTACCAAAGATGACAGATGTAAGAAGATAGTTATTGATGTTAAGTTTTAATGTTGACTCCATACCAGTAGGCATAGATCCATCAACTGCTGCATCTAACTTACCATTTACATCGACTGTAATCTTTTCAGGACGGATACCTAAGATGAAGTCCTCATTTGTAATGATTACATCATCATCGCTGATATAGTCCTCATTAACTTTTTGGATATGATATTTGAATACTTCATCTTTATTCTCTTTTTCAACCTTAGTGCTAGATTTTTCGTCAAGATCATTAGAATGTTTTTCTGCATCACGGTGTTCAAACCATTCCTGCATGTTGAAATTGTGTTCTGGTGTAAAGACTGCTGTCTTATTGTCTAATACTGTGAAAGTAAATGTTCCATCTTGGTTCTGTTTTCCTTTTGCCTCTAAGAAGTTGATAGATGGATTACCAACGAAGTCAGCACAGAATAGGTTGTTTGGCTTGTTGTAGAGTGATAATGGATAATCATACTGCTGTAGTAAACCATTATTCATTAAGCAGATCTTTGTTGAAAGTGTCATTGCTTCCATTTGATCGTGTGTAACGTATACAAATGTTGAACCAGTTTCTACATGTAATCGCTGTAATTCATAACGCATTTCTAAACGTAACTTTGCATCAAGGTTTGATAATGGTTCATCCATAAATAGAACTTGTGGTTCAGGTGCTAAGGTACGAGCGATGGCAACACGCTGTTGTTGTCCACCAGAAAGTTCAGCAGGATAGCGATCCATGAACATACCAATCTTTACGATTCTTGCTACACGATTTACAGATAAATCGATTTCTTCATTGCTTAATTTACGAATTATTTTTTTCACTAAATCATTTTCTACAACTTCAAATTTTTCATTTACAGTTTCATTTTTGCTTTGATGTGCAGCAATTAATTTATTCTTTTTCTCTTCAAATTGCTGAATATATTTTTTTGCATCTTGTTCGATGGCGTTTGATGAATGTAAGTTGAACTTGAAGATCTTTTCAGCTGTATATTTGGAAATTGTATAGGTATTGATCAGTTTTAGAAGAAGACGTTTCTTGTCAATTTTGCCTGTCTTCTCTTTACATTCTTCAAAGATTTGTGTGAGTTTATTTGTATTTTGTAATGAACGAATCACATCACTAGTTGTTTTTAATTCAATATCCATTACTGGAAGCTCTTCTTTGATGTTTTTTAATCCAAAAGAGATGTTGTCATAAACCGTCATATTTGGCCATAACGCATAGTTTTGGAATAAGAATCCTACTTTACGTTTGTTTGGCGGAATGTTGATTCCTTGATCGGAATCATAAACAATTTGGTCACCGATTTTAATCTGTCCGCTTGTAGGTGTTTCTAAACCAGCAATCATACGTAGTGTTGTTGTTTTACCGCAGCCGGATGGTCCTAAGATTGTAATAAATGAATTGTTTTCAATATGTAAGTTGAGGTTATCTACAGCATAGAATTTACCCCAACGTTTTGTGATATTTGTTAGTTTGATTTCAGGCATATTTTTTCCTCCTAATTACCAATTCCTTCATCAAGACTTGCACCAGTTAATTTATTTACAATCAAGTTTGAAAGCATGATTGTTACAATTAAGATCAGGTTGATTGCACTTGAGAAAGCATATAGTCCCATTTCATCAAAGTAATCTAATGTAGTTGATAAGATAAATCCTTGCGTACATAGTAATAAGAATAGTGATAACTCACGTAAGCAAGTCATGAATGGTAACATGAATCCACTGATGATCGAAGATTTTTGAATTGGGATGATAATCCGTGTCATTCGTTTAATCCAAGGAATATCTTGGATGATTGCGGCTTCTTCGATTTCTCCAGATAATTGCAACATAGAGTTTAATGCGTTACGACTTGCAAATGGAATGTATTTAATCACACCGACAATAACAAGTAACGTATACGTATTAAATAAATTGATATGTTTATTTGAGAATAGAATGAAGAAGGCTGCGCTAACTGCGATACTCGGCATTAGGTATGGAAGGAATGCCATACTATTTACGTAATTAGCCCATTTCGAGCGGCGTTTCTTTGAAACAGCATAACCAATTAAAGTACCGATGATACCTGCAATTAGTGCACAGGCGATTGAGACAAGGATAGTTCCTTTATATGCATCCCAAATCGTACTATTGAATAAAATACCGCGTTGTCCATACATACCATTTTCAGTGATGTTTTCATTTGTAATCCACCATTTTGTTGTTAGATTAGCGAAGTTACCTGTATATAGGAAGGAGTAATCACCTGGATTAGGTAGGAATGTTTCAAAAGCAAACGAGATAATTGGGAAGATACTTGTAAAGAATGTAATGATAACAAAGATAAATGCAACTAAATGTTTACCAATCTTACCTAGGTTGATCTTTGATATTTGTCCCGATTTACCAGTAACAGTTGTATAGTTCTTTCTACTCTTTAGTGATGCTTGGTTGAGTGCGAGAATTGCCATACCAAAGATCATCATTAGAACTGCCAGAATAGATGCTTCACCAGTATATTTACTATTGAGTGAAATATACTTGGTAGAAAGGGTAGTTAAATTTAAATAATGTGGAACTGGATAGGATCCCATTGCGCTACCAAATACGAGTAAGATTGTCGAAAGGATAGCAGGCTTGATCATTGGAATTGTAATACGTGTCAATATTTTATGACGAGGTGTATTTAGGATTGTTGCGGCTTCTTCTAGGTTTGCATCCATGTTCTTGAAGATACCACCAATCAAGATATATGCAAATGGTGCATAGTGTAATCCTAATACCATGGCACATGGGAATAATCCTACACACCACCATAGTGGCATGTTGATGCCAAATAGTGAGGCAAGCAATCCGTTAGATGTACCAGTAATCGCATTGGAATTAAATAAATGCTGCCATACAACTGCTAATGTCCACTGCGGCATAATATATGGGAAGATAAATATAGAACTGAGGTACTTTCTGCACTTCATATTTGTTCTTGTCACAAGGAAAGCAAATACACCACCGAATAGGATTGAAATCATGCATGTAAGGATGGCAAGTGCTAAAGTATTACCCATCGGTGTCCAAAGATTTGTCTTCGCTAAATTACTTGTGAATAAATCAATGTAATTGATGAGGGTTAATCCTGATGTTTGCCCAGTTAAATGTTGGTCAATTGTTCCTGGGTGAATCTCAAATGTATCACGAATGATTGCCACAATAGGTGATACTGTTGCAATCGTACATAAGATACCAAAGATGAGCAGAATCACATTAAATGGTTGCGTGAAATAGGTTTTAATCTTATTAAAGAAAATCGCATTGCGTTTTTTCGAAATTGTTGTATCCAAGTTGTGTCTCCTTTCAAAAAAATGGAAGGCACCCAACTACCACGTAGGGTGCCTCATGATAACTGTGTGTTTATTTAGAAGTATTACCGTTAAATTTGTCTAGTGTTTCAATCCAAGAACCAACAGTGAATGCTACTGAAGCACAGTATTCAGGATCTTCTAATACGAGATGGCCTTTTGTTGTCCACCAATCATATCCACGGTCATCCTTAGATGGGAACTTATCTACACCATCAACATATCCACCTTGAGCATGATTGAATGTCTTTTCTGTTGCTGTCATAACATCTGGATTTGAGGAGTAACCACCCATATCTTTGCCCCAAGCACTGAAGCCTTTTTCTGTACATGTCATGTATGCGATAAATGCAGCAGCTGTCCATGGAAGTGGGCTATTCTTTGTTAAGAATAGGTAATGGCAATATCCAAATCCACCGATTCCTTCGTAACCATCTTCATATGCAGCAACTTTGATGTTATTTACAGAAGTTTCTGAAGATTCTTCGATTGAACGTAACTTAGAGTAAACTAATAATCCGGATTGATCTGTTGCAGATGCAGATGTTAGTGTTGTACAAATTGGTCCATCATCTGTTTGTGCATTGTATCCATTTACCCAAAGCTTGATCCAAGCTAAAGCATATTTACCATTTTCACCTAAGTTAAAGCTTTCAGCATCTTTCGCAACTTCATCAATTGTTGGTTGGAATTCCGCTTTTGCGTCAGCTGGTAGCTTATCGAAGGCATCCTTTAATTCAGTTGCATACTTATCTTCTGTCAACATATACAAGAAATTCTTGCCGACGATTTCTGAGTCGATATCCATGAATAGTGGATGTGTATCCTTACGTACGAAATCCCAGCAGTTTGTGAATTTCTTGGAGCCTGTTGAATTGTACATAAATACTTTATTTAGTGTTTGTAATGGTAGGAAGCCTTTGTAGTCACTAGCTTTTACGCCATTTGCATCTGCCCATTCCTTTGGAATGAATGTTTTTAGGATACCGGTTTGATTCATCTTTGATTCAATCTGGTTACCATCCTGAATCAAAGTCATTGCGAATGTTCCTTGATCCTTAAGGGAGTCAGCTTGTAACTGCTCGAAAATCTTATTGTTCTTTGGCTGTTGCCATTCGAAATCTAATTTGTAGCTAGGATCGATTGTCTGTAAGTATTCGATGAATAATGGCAGTGCAGACTTACCGCGGCTAGAGTTACCTAAGCCGAAGAATGTCTTACCATTAGATTCTTCGATTGCTTTCTTTCCAAGCTCTTCGAGTGACATTGTCTGTGCTTCTGCGATAATTTTGTCTATTTCAGACTGATTGGCTGTATCGTTTGTGGAAGTGTTATTAGTTCCTTTTCCACCGCATCCAACCAATGATGCGGCCAGTACTACAGAGAGTACTGATGATAAAAAACGCTTACTCATTATTTTTCCCTCCTGATTAATGAATCTAGTCATATTATAAAAGAGAATGTAAGCGCTTTAAATTAAAGAAAAATGATATTTTTTTTAAATTTCTGATATTAGAGATTTTGATTTTGATATTCGCTAGGTGTTAGTCCATAGCGTTTTTTGAAAAGGGAAGAGAAGTAAGCAACAGATGTATAACCAGTTTGTTCAGCAGCTTCGCTGATTCTACAGTTATGTTTACAAAGTAGTTTCTTAGCATTCTCTAATCGTATACTTGTAATATATCCAGCAAGGGTATAGTTTGTTTCCTTATGGAATAATCGTGAGATATGTCCTTCGCTGATTTCTAAATAAGTTGCTATATCATAGATGGATAAATTAGGGTTTGCATAATTTTGTTCGATGTATTCAATTGCTTTTTTGACATAACGGTTCGTATCATTAACCGCTTGTGGATTTTTTACCTTAGTAAGTTTTGGGATAATCTTTTGTACGCTTGTTTCAATGGTGCCATCTTCAAATGGTTTTAAAATGTAGTCTGCAGCATATAGGCGTAATGCATCACGAGCATAGTCAAACTCACTATATGCTGTTAGAAAGATGATTTGAACATCACTACCTTGATTACGTAATTGCTGTAACATTTCTATACCATTACAAAGTGGCATGTTAATGTCTGAGATGATTAAGTCAGGTAATGTTTCTTGATATTTTTCGAGTGCTTGAAGACCATCTTTGGCAACTGCGCAAACTGTAAAATCAAGTGAATTCCAATTGATATCATGAACCATTCCTTCTCTAGCAAATAGTTCATCATCAACAATCATTACTTTGTACATGGCTCCTCCTTATATGGCAGTGTTATCTGTATTAAAGTTCCACCTTCTTCTAGACGCTGTGCGTGAAGACCTGAATTTACACCAAAGTGTAAACGTAATATAGAATCAACATTATACATACCGATATGACCATCAATTTGATTCCATTGATGCGTGTTAATTAGATGCATCATTTCGTCATCAATTCCAACACCATTATCTTGTACAGATAAGATGATTGCGTCATTTTGTTTGCATGCATATACTTGGATGACGCCAGTCTCTTTCATACGTAAACCATGAATAATTGCATTCTCTACTAATGGTTGAATAATCAGCTTAGGAATCTTATAGGATAATAGTTCCTTTGGACAATCGAATAGGAATTGATATTTCCCTTGGAAGCGAATATTTTGAATTTCTCCATAATCGGAACAAATCTGAAACTCTTCTTCGATTGTTATGAACTGTTCTTTCACGATAGAAGTTCTTAATATGCGTGCAAGTTTTTGTGAAAGCTGAGAAATTGGTTCGACTTTAGCACTTTTTGCCATCCACTTGATTGTATCTAATGTGTTATATAGAAAGTGGGGGTTAAGCTGTGCTTGCATCATCGCGATTTGGATATCGGCTAATTGTCTTTGTGTTTCTATCTTTTGTTCTAAGAAGTTAGAAAGCTCTTCTGTCATAATATTGAAATTTTGAGATAATACTCCGAATTCATCATTGCGTACTACAGGAATTGATGTATCTAGCTTTCCTTCTTGTACTTGCTTCATTGCTTGATTCATCTGGTTGAGTGGCTGTGTAAAAGAGGTCGTAGTCTTTTGCGCAACAACAATACATACGATAAAACTAAGAGCAGCGAGTAAGCCAACCATTAGATACATCCGATGCATCGTAGATGTACTAAGTACTTTAGGGTGAATAATAATTTGTTTAAAACCTGTATTACCTATATTTTGAATTGTGATGTAATAATCATTAAAGTAATCATCATACTTTGAACCCGATATCCATGCATGATGTAACTTATTAAGAATTCCAGACGTCCCTAAGCTGGTGTTTATATAAACCGGTTCATTCTCTTTACTGATAATTCCAAATCCTTCATCGTTAGAGAGTTGATTACTAAATAGATATGTGAAATCTTGATTGTCGATAGAAGCGACAATATAACCAATTGTTCTATTATTATGTTTTATTTTTGTTGCGATATTTAAAACGATTTGATTGTCTTCACTATCAACTTGCTTAATGATGTCTTTAGATGGATTTTCTAATGCATGTAAGATTCCCCAGTAAGTAGGTCGACTTGCAAGCTCGCATGTTGCATACATACAATTACCGTTCTGATCGTAAATTGAGAATGTTGCGTAATTTCGATAGGGGTTGGTTAACTGATAAAGCGTATTATATATGGATTCACTATCTGATGAACTTAGAAATTCTTGGTGTGATGATAATGTAGAAAGTGTTTTATCAATTCCATCTAAAAATGATTGAAAGCTGGTACTAATTTCTTTTGTCTCTTTTTTTACAGTAGTTTCATATGTATTGAATGTCATAGCTTGAAACAAGAAAATCAAACAAAAGCCACATAGTACAATTGGTACAACCGAAATCGCAATGAAACGATTGAGTAGGCGAATACGAACAGACTGACTTTTCTCTATTTGTTTATTTTCGTAGAAATGTCCCATAATTGTAGTATTTCCTCCTGCCTAAAATTTGACCATGGCACGAGATTTTGGTAATCTGCGAGATCAGTTAGTGCCGTGAGTTGATTAATATCTTGTCTTACGCTACGTCGGTACATTGTGGATGATAGGAATTGTTGTGCATCTTTACTGATTGTAAAATCAATAAATTTCTGTGCGTTATCTTTATTCTTTGCATTTTTTACAAGAAAACTACCATCGGATATAACGAAGAGGTAATCAGGATAAACCATTGTAATGTTTGAATCTGTTAACATTGCCTTTTTTGCGGTTTCTTCTAAGGTAATTCCAATCAATCGTGTTCCTGTACTTACTTCGCGGATGACTTCTCCACTCCCGCTGGCAACATGACCATCTAACTGTTGATAAAATTTATCAATGTATGTAGGGTCATTCAATGTCATGAACGCATTTAAGATAGAGATGCTCGTACCTGAAGTGTGTGGATCAGCAAATGATATTTTCCCTTTCCAAGATTCATCACAAAAATCAGACCATTTTTGTGGAGCTCGTTGGTTATTGACTAACTTATTATTGTAGATAAAGACAAGCGGTAGCTGGGAGAAGAGGGTGTAGTTATCATGTTGTTCTAAATATCGAAAATCAAGAGATGAGCTTTCACTCGCGACATAAGGTTCGATATAGTCTTGATAGTATGTATAGTTTTGAACATCGCCACCAAACATGACATCTGCATCTTCTCCATTTTTTATTTTTTCGAGCATTTCTGTAGTGCCACCAGCTTGTACTTCAACACTGATACCTGTTCGTAATTCAAATTCCTTGATAATTGGTGCGTATACTTCGGACTTATGACTTGTAAAGATAATGAGTCTATTTGCTGGTGGGATCGGATTTGCGTCATGTTTTGTAAAATGCGTGCAACCGGACAATAGAGAAAGTGATAGAATGCATGCAAGTATTTTTGAATTAATCGTTAGCATGTCGATTCATATACTCCGCTTGGCTTAGTGGACCCTCGACTAGTGAGAAGTTTCCATCTTCATCCTTAAAAACAGCAATTCCACCATTTCCAATTAAGCATTCACGATGAAGAAGCTCATCAGGAATATTCTCTTTCATAAGACTAAATAATAGATGTCTAAAGTATGCTCCATGAGAAACAAGAAGAACTTTATCTTGATCGTGACTCAGTTTGCGTAACTCACTAAAAGCATTTTGAATACGCTGTTGAATCATTGTTGGATTTTCACCACCTAAATCATCAAAAAGATCATTTGAAAAACGATATTGATATTCTGGGTCACTTTCATTTTTAATATTTCCATCCCATGATCCATAACTAAATTCACGTAATGAGTCAAAGATTTTTGCATGCATGTGATGAGGCTCTAGGATTAGTTTTGCGGTTTGAATTGTTCTTGGCAAAGGGGATGTATATGCAGAATTAAAAGACAGATTTCTTAAAGCTTCCGTTGTTTGCAAAATCTGCTCTATTCCTTTGGAAGTTAATGGAGAGTCTGTTATACCTTGCATGCGGTTTTCCAAATTAAATACGGTCTCTCCATGACGAACATAATAGTAGTAAATTGTCTTCATAATGAACTCCTAATTTTAAGTTCATTATAGACTGAATTTATTAAAATGTTAAACCACAAAAGATGTATAGCATGGGGATGAATTACTGCGCTTAGAATTGTTTTTTTCGCTAAATAATGGTAAATTCAAAAGTGTGGAAAGAGGAGAGAAATTCATGAGTAAGTATCAGTTTTTAGATAAGAGAGTGCCGATAGCTGACGACAATATTTCTATTGTCCAAGATTTATCAAAATGTAAGAATTGTACCCTATGCAGACGTGCTTGTGCCATCGATGCTGGTGTATTTGATTATTATGACTTGACTACAAACGGAGATGTCCCAATCTGTATCAATTGTGGTCAATGTGTAGTATCTTGCCCATTTGACAGTTTAAATGAACGTTCAGAATTAGACGGTGTAAAGGCTGCGATCCAAGATCCTGAAAAGGTTGTTGTATTCCAGACTGCACCAGCAGTACGTGTAGGACTTGGTGAAGAGTTCGGTATGCCTGCCGGAACATTCGTACAAGGAAAGATGATCACAGCTTTACGTAAGCTTGGTGGTGACTACGTACTAGATACAAACTTTGGAGCGGACATGACAATTATGGAAGAAGCTTCTGAGTTAATTGAAAGAGTAATCAATGGTAATGGACAATTACCTCAATATACAAGCTGCTGCCCAGCTTGGGTTAAATTTGCGGAAACATTCTACCCAGAATTAATTCCACATCTTTCAACTGCAAAGAGTCCAATCGCTATGCAAGCCGCAACAGAGAAGACTTACTTTGCTAAAAAGAACAATATTGACCCTAATAAGATTGTTTCTGTATGTGTAACGCCATGTACAGCTAAGAAAGCAGAAATTCGTCGTCCAGAAATGAATTCATCTGCAGGATATTGGAATGAAGAAGAGATGCGTGATTCAGACTACAGTATTACAGTGCGTGAACTTGCACGTTGGATTCGCGAAGCTGGATTAGATTTCGCTAATCTTGAAGATGGTAAGTTTGATCCATTGATGGGTGAAGCATCTGGTGGAGGAATTATCTTTGCCAATACTGGTGGTGTTATGGAATCCGCAATGCGTTCTGCATATAAGTTTGTTACAAAGGATGAAGTACCTGCTAACTTGATTCGCTTTGATGCGATTCGTGGCTTTGAAAATAGTCGTGAAGCAGATGTACAAATCGGTGATAAAGTATTACACGTTGCCGCAATCCACGGTACAGGTAACTTCCGTAAGTTCTACGAACATATGAAGGAAACAGGAACACATTATGACTTTATCGAAGTAATGGCCTGCCCTGGTGGATGTATTGGTGGTGGAGGAATGCCACGTCATAAGCTTCCTCAAGTCAAGGCTGCGAAGGAATCTCGTATTGCGTCCTTATATGAAAGAGATAAGCTCAAGCCAATCAAGGCACCACAGGATAACCCTGAAATCCAAGTATTGTATAACGAGTTCTATGACGCTCCACTAAGTGAGAAGGCTCATCACATGTTACATACAGAAGGATTTATCGATCGCTCAGCTGATTTGGGTCCAAATGGTGCTTGCACACCTGAAACATGTCCAACTTCCGTTGCGAACTTGAAAAAAGCACAACAATAAGTGATAAAATAAAGATGAAATTTCATATGAAGTTTCATCTTTTAAAATGCTTATGCATGTCAGGAGGATATGATGAATAAGATTAACAAAATAAGAATCGTTACTGTCTTTACGACCGTTCTATCATTCATCATGTTAGGAATCGGTGCTGTAGTTGGAAGCATTTCAGCCTATATATTTGTCCAGATGAATCAAGCTCCATCCTTTGATACAATTGGAATAGATGTGAATGGAAAGCTAACCTTATCGCCTTTTGTACATATGACAAGCACGCCAATGTTTCAATTGGTTTGTGTTTCACTTATTGGGGTAGGAATTGGAATTGTCATCATCAACATTATTCCGTGTATAACAGGAATTCAAACATTTAATATGATTAAAAATGATGGTATTTTAGAACATGAATGCATGGAACTCAGCAGAAGAGATGGATTCTTCAAATTTATGGCTTCCATTGTCCCACTGATCATGTTGGTTGCAGTCTATTTGATATTCCACGTTTGGTATGTGTATTTCTTTGTTTCATATTGTTTATTGGTTGTGCCAATGTTAGTGGCTTTATATCAAATTTGGTTGTGTAGAGAATAAATGTTTAAGTGTTATGATTGCCTTTCTAAGTGAAAGGAGATTGTAACTCTTTTTTAATACCTTAAAACTCTGTAAAATATAGATATGAAAATAATGGAGTATCAAAATAGAAAATATACATTCCTAGGGGATATTCAGGCTAGTACATTTCTGATGTATTTAGTAGATGAATCTAATCCAGAGGATTACAAACTAATCTATCAAAAACTTTCTGATAAAAATCAATTTTGTATGATAGTGGTGGCTATTCATGATTGGCAAGGGGAACTATCTCCATGGGCTGCACCTGCAATTTTTGGAAAACATGATTTTGCAGGGAATGCATCAGTATTATTATCTGAGTTAGAAAGTTTTTGGGATTGGTTTCAATGTGAACATCAGATAGAGTCTGATCAGTTGTATCTTTGTGGATATTCTTTGGCTGGACTATTTGCATTATGGGCATCATATCAAACAAATCTTTTCAAGAAGGTTGCGG
>ERZ773046.779-NODE-779-length-19722-cov-4.853206_pt1 | contig 19722 bp, 9 predicted proteins | sample MGYA00580634_ERZ773046 | MGnify/ENA primary metagenome ERZ773046 (study PRJEB29015, sample SAMEA2738127) | human oral metagenome | biome: human oral; feature: human-associated habitat; material: saliva | place: China | collected 2159 ... | reverse complement strand
GAAAATGTGGCACATATACACCATGAAATACTATGCAGTAATAAAAAATGATGGAGAAAAAAGATGACCTTTAAAATTTTAACGGATTCTACAACAGACCTGTCTGAAAAATGGGCAGCTGAACATGATGTTACAATCCTAGGCTTGACCATTCAGCTGGATGGCCAAACCTATGAGACTGTCGGACCGGATAAGCTGACTAGTGAGCAGCTTTTAGCCAAGATGGAGTCTGGCAGCAAGCCAACTACAAGCCAGATCAATGTCGGCCAATTTGAAGATGTTTTCCGCCAGTATGCTCAGGAGGGCATAGCAGTTCTCTATGTGGCTTTTGCTTCCGCCCTGTCTGGTACCTACCAAAGTGCAGTTATGGCGCGGGAGATGGTCTTAGAGGATTACCCTGAGGCAATCATCACAATCCTTGATAGCAAGGCAGCTTCGATGGGTGAAGGGCTCTTGGTTATGAAGGCTGTAGAAGCTAGAGCGGCAGGTCAGAGCCTAGAGCAGACGGCAGACTTGCTTCAAAGTCTGGTTCCTAGGGTAAAGACTTATTTCTTAGTAGATGACCTCAACCATCTTATGCGGGGTGGTCGCATTTCCAAGGCAGCGGCTCTCATGGGAAGCTTGGTCAATATCAAGCCAATCATTGCAGTCACAGCTGATGGAAGTCTGGATTCGGTCGCTAAGGTGCGAGGCAAGAAGAAGGCGCAGGCTGAGGTGGTTCGGATGACTTTAGAGACGATTTCTGAGTCACTTGTAGTGATTGCCTATGCAGGGACGAATAAAGATGACATAAAGGATCTTGGTACGGATGTTCAATCTTTATGGCTTGGGAGGGATAAACTACAGTCTCGTTCAGGATTAAATTCTGCGAAAGTAGTAGATTCTCAGTTTGTGACGGCGCTGGATTATACCAAGGTTAAGTAAAATAGCTGTTTATGTTATACTATAAGGTAATTAAGGCTAGTTACTTTATAGAATGATATAAGGAGGTGTGTTAATGAATAAGCGTAAAAAATGGGGTATCATCACTCTAGTAATCTGTATTATAGGAGGAATCGTGATGTTTAGTTTAAATCACCAAAAAGAAAAAACGTTGGAAGAGAAAATGAGAATCGAACAGGATAGGATGGCGTTATACTTAGTTAGTCATTATGAAAAGGTTGAGAAGATTGAGTTCACAAGTTTTCAACAGAATAAATTAACAGGAACTTGGACTTCTAATGCCATTGTCAATGACGAAATATTTGTCACTTTTTCTGTTCAAAACTTGATGACAGAGGATGAAATAGGTTTTGGACAGCATATTAGTCAAAGTAATGGGAATAAATTAATAGAAAGAGAGAATCCGGAAGTAATAAATAGCGATTCACTTATGCCAAATATAACAGTTATTTATTGGGTGAGATAATATGATTACGGATAAAAGTTTTAATTACTTAGTTGATCAAGTATATGAAGTTGATAAAAATAAAAATTCAACTCCATGGAAAGCAGGAGATGAGTTAAGAAAGGATTCGCAATCTTTTCGAGTTCTTAGTGCAAAAGACAACACCTCCAACGGTATGCAGGCGATGGCGGTTGCTCCTGTGGATAAAAATGGGAATGTGGATTATAGCCATGTAGTGATTGCTTATGCCGGGACTAATAAAGATGATCGACTTGACATCCAAACAGATATCCAATCAATAGGATTTGGTGATAGACGGATGTTGTCGGATTCGAAAACAAAGACATTTAGAAAATCTCAATTTCAAACGGCTCTGAGTTTTGCGGAAGAAATCGAAAAAACTTATCCCTCTGCTAAAATTACAACTGCGGGGCATTCGCTTGGAGAGTCTCTGGCTATGTATGTCGCTTTAAAGCGAGGTTATGCCAATGTTGGGTATAATGGGCCAGATATTCATAACTTGATTTCGAAAGAAGAAATCAAGTACATGCAAGAACATCCAGAACAATTTCGCAATTACCGTCATAAGTATGATGTCATTGGCAATATTACGGGAAATATGACTCAAACAGCTATATTTCCCTACATCTACCCTGCAAAAGATAACTGGGGTGACAAGTTAGAATATCATAACTTGTCCCAGTGGCGATTTGATGAGAATGGCCAGCTAGTTGATTTGGATGGAAAACGTGTCACAAATCTCAAAGTAACGGCGCTAGCAGAAGCAACAGCAGGTATGTACCGCTACCAAAAAATCAAAAGCTACCTCTCAGCAGATGGTTTGTCAAGTAGGGAAGAGATATACTTGGATAGCTTGCAGGGAATGGCTCTAGGGGAAGGAATGGCTAATGCGGCTCGAGCTGGTGCAGACGACATCAAGCACCTTCAAGAAGAGGTGGTGTCAAAAGCACAAGAACTATGGAATCAGCTTGACTTTAGTAGTTTCCGATACCTGAGTTATGATGAAGTTCTATCGACTTTTGCGTCTGCGGGTGTGACTCAGGATACGATTGTCGGTTCAGTTGAGCAAGATTTTGAGCAAATGAATCAAATTAAAGCTGGGCTTATTCAAAATCTTGATGTTTCAGCTTATGCTAAGCCTGAATTTGGTTTTTTCCAAATGCAAGAAATTAAATTCGGGCTTGAGGCTGGAGTTGATGTAAACTCATATGCAGATAGTTTCATTTGGGAGAAAGAAATGAGAGATATTAGGTTGGGGCTTGAAAAAGAAAAACAAGTAGATGAGGAGATAGAGCTATGATTAGAGATGAAATTAGAAAACTAACCGGCATTGATGTTGATAACGATGTAAGCATAAAAGAGCTTGAAAATAACATAGATAAATATGTTCAAAATGATAAAGATAAAGAAAAGAAGTCTGATGAAGCAAAACAGGATAAAGCCACTCAAACAGAAGAGCCTAAGAAAGATTCATCAACTCAAACTGATATTACTAAAAATGATTTAGATAAGATGGATAAGGAGTCTAAGGACTTAAAAGAAAAGGTAGATAATCTTAGCAAGGAACTTAAGGATAAAGATAAGTTAAGTGATAAGCAAAAAGATAAAATCAAAAATCTTGAAGATGAAATTGAAGCTTTGGAAAAGAAAATCAAAAAGGACAAGGACTCTGTTGATTCATCGAAAGAAAATATTGAGCTTAAAAAATCTATTGAAGAGTTAGAAAAGAAGACTAAGGAACTACAGGAAAAGCTCAATTCTATGAATAAGATAGGGACTAATTCTAATTCAACTATCTCAAATCCAGTACCGAAAAATAACGAATCTTTTAGCAAATTTATTCCAAGCACACCTATAAATACAGGAAAAGGTAGCGATGCTTCTGGTAATGCTTCAACGCCAACATCTAAAATAGAAAATAAGGTAGAAACTAAGTCGGATAAAAAAGAGGAGAGACAGGAAATACGTTATCCGAATAAGCTAACACCTAAACAAACTTCAAGTAATGGAGATACGTCTTCTATGGATGGAACAAGCAAGTCAGCAAATACCAATAAAGGAGTAGCGTCAGCACCGTCAAAAGCAAGAGGAACCGTTACAGAGAATAAGGATAATGCAAACAAAGATTATCCAATTCACCACAACGATGGTAAAGATAATAAGTCTACGGATATGTATTCAGCAGACGCAAGACAGTTTGTAACTTTTACGACTAAAAATGGGAAGACTTTTCATCTAATCATTAATCATGATGAAAATAGCGAGAATGTAATGCTTTTAACGGAAGTTTCAGAAGACGATTTATTAAACATGGTTGAAAAGAAAGAAACACAAAAGGAGATTGTAAAGGAAGAAACAATAAAAGAAGAGCCTAAACCAGTGAAAAAAGAAGAGAGTAGCAATATGGGAACATATTTAATTTTGATTCTTGTTGTAGCTGGAGCATTAGGAGCAGGTTATTACTTTAAGGTTGTTAAAAAGAAAGAGAATGAAGAGCTTGAAGCATTAGAAGATGATGACGATGATTTTTTCTCAGAAGCTGATGAAAGTGAAGAAACATCAGAAATAGAGGTTGAAGAAATCGAAGAAGATGAAGAATAAAATGCATCATAAATTATATGATTTTGGGTGCAAGTTAAAGGCGAGGGAGTATTATCTTTCGCCTTATTTCATTTGAAAGATTGGAGATAATATGGATTTAGTTATTGCAGAAAAACCGAGTGTAGCTATATCAATTGCAAAGGTAATAGGAGCTACAAAAAAGAAAGATGGATACTACGAGGGAAATGGATATAGGGTATCCTGGTGCGTGGGTCATCTGATTCAGATGGCAAATCCTGATAGCTACGATGAAAAGTATGCTAAATGGAATATGGAAGATTTACCGATTATTCCAAGTGAATATAAGTATGAGGTTTCAAAATCTACTAAGAAACAATTTAGTGTCTTGAAGAAACTATTGAATGATAAAGAAATAGAGAATGTAATAAATGCTTGTGATGCTGGTCGTGAAGGAGAAAGCATTTTTAGACTTGTCTATAATCAAGCAAATTGTAAAAAGAAGATGAAACGACTTTGGATTTCATCAATGGAAGATAGTGCAATTAAAGATGGTTTCAATAACTTAAAAGATGGAAGTTACTACGATGATTTATTTGAATCCGCCAAGGCAAGAGCGATTGCAGATTGGCTAGTCGGGATGAATATTAGTAGGCTTTATTCTTGCCTGTATAAGCAAAATTATAGTGTGGGAAGAGTACAAACACCTACACTTGCAATGATTGTAAATAGGGATGATGAAATCAGTAATTTCAAGAAAGAAAAATATTATACAGTTGAGCTTTCTTTAGATAAATTTTCACTTTCTACAGACAGAATTGATGACAAGACTACCACAGAGCAGCTTATCAATTTAGTAGGTAATTCCATAGAAATTACTGATGTCTTTCAAAAAGAAAAGATAACAAAGCCTGAGTTACCTTTTGACCTTACAACACTTCAAAGAGAATGCAACAAGTATTTTGGATATAGTGCGAAACAGACACTTGATTATGCTCAAAGTCTTTATGAGAAGATGTCACCGAAGCAAACATTAAATATTGTTCAAAGTCTATATGAAAGACATAAGGTATTAACTTATCCAAGAACTGATAGTAGATGCCTGACTGAAGATATGATTACAAGCGTCATTAATAATATCTTAGGCAAGAATGACTTTGATACTGAAAGAATTAAGATAGTGTTTAATTCTAAAAAAGTTACGGATCACCATGCGATTATACCAACAATCAGCTCATTAAAAGAAGATATTTCAACTCTTCCAGAAAGTGAAGCAAAGGTATATAGACTTATATTAAATAAACTTCACGCAAGTGTTGGATACCCTTTAGTAGAAAATACTACAAAAATTGTTGCTGAGTTTGATGGTTTTGAATTTAGTAGTAGTGGCAAAGTGATTATTGATGAGGGATTCACTAAGTATTTAAAAGAATATAAAACTAAGAAAACTGAAGATACATTACTACCAGGTGTAAAGGTAGGCGAAGTATTTGAGATAAGAAATAAAGAAGTAAAAGAGAAATATACATCACCACCTAAGCATTTTACGGAAGATACACTTTTAAAGGCTATGGAAGTAGCGGGTAATGACGCCTTAGAAAAAGGCATTGAGGTAGAAAGAAAAGGACTTGGTACACCGGCAACTCGTGCAGGTGTTATTGAAAACTTGATTTTCAAAGGTTTTATCGAAAGAGATAAAAAGAATCTAATTGCAACCAATAAAGGAATTAGTTTGGTGACTATTGTTTCAGATACTTTTAAATCGGCAGAAACTACTGCTGAATGGGAAATGAAACTATCTGATATTGCTAATGGAAAGGCGAATAAGGATGATTTCTTAAAATGTATTGAGAATGAAATAAGAGAAACAGTAGGGATATATCGTAAATAATTTTTAGGGGAATGAGAGCTAATCTTGTTCCCTTATTTTATTGGAGGTGATTAAAATAGATGAGCTAAATGTATTAGAACTGTTTGGTGGTATAGGTGCCATTAGAAAAGCTTTAATAAGGCAAAAAATATCTCATAAGACGGTGGATTATGTAGAGATAGATAAGAATTGTGTTAAAAGTTATAATGCACTTTATGGCGAAGAATTTGAGCCTAAGAGTATAGTAGATTATCATCCGCCAGATGAAAAAATAGATTTACTAATGCATGGTAGTCCATGTCAAGATTTTAGTCGAAGTGGCTTAAAGAAAGGTGGCACAAAAGGTAGCGGTACAAGAAGTAGTCTTCTTTTTGAAACAATACGAATAATAGAAGAAATGAATATAAAGCCCAAGGTTGTGCTTTGGGAAAATGTAAAGGGAGTTCTCGATAGAAATTTGAGAACTTCCTTTTTTCATTACTTAAAAGAAATGGAGAGACTAGGATATGAGAACAAATATGAAATTCTAAATGCTATGGAGTTTGGAATACCACAGAAAAGAGAGCGTATCTTTGTTGTAAGCATCTTGGGGAATAATTCTTTTGATTTTGCCAAGCTCGAAAAAACACAAGCAAGGGATATATCTGAATTTCTTGAGAAAGACGCTTCAAATCTTTATGAAGTAAGGCAAGAGTCAATGCTTCGATATATAAGAGGAAAACCTAAGAATAATAATTTTAGAGGAAGACTTAAAGTGATAGATAAGTTTGCCTACACAATTTCCACCAAGCAAGTGCGTATTCCTAATTCAGGAATTATTGATTTAGGTAATGGCAAATATAGATATTTAACTGAGCGAGAGTGTTTTAGACTTATGGGATTTGATGATGAAAACTTTAATAGGCTAAAAGCTATTTATCCAGGAAGAAAAGGTAAATTATCGTCAATACTATATAAACAAGCTGGAAATAGCATTGTCGTGAATGTGTTAGAAGCAATATTAAGAGAAATTTTGAAGAACTAGGAGGTAAAGATGAGGACGAATGATTTTTACAACATAATTGAGCTTGTAAAAAGAGATGTTTTAGATAGTGAAAGAGAATATCTAAAACTCTTAAAGGTCATTGGAAATAATCAAAGATATGACTTTTTAAGTCAACTTAGTATCTATGATAAAAATCCTAATGCAACTGCTTGTGCAAGCTTTGATATGTGGAGAGAAAGATTTAATCGAACTGTTATGAGAGGGCAAAAAGGGATACCTATTCTAAATGACAGTAATGCTTTCCAAAAGGTAGGATATATCTTCGATATTAGTCAGACGGTATCGATGGATAGAAATGTTAATGAAGTGGAACTATGGTCTTTTGATAGAGAAAAGCATGAAAATGCATTAAAAGATATGATTGAGCTGCAAGGGTATGATTCAAGTGAAAACCTATCAGAGAATCTATATTCTCTTAGCAGAATATACGCAGATGAAAGCATATATGAGCTTGCGAATAATCTGAGGATTGCTGATGAAGATAGAAACTCATTTGTAAATTTTATGAGAAATTCTATTAGCTTTGCAATTTCAAATAGATTTAATCTGGATTATCCTATTCCAATGGATAACTTACAAGAAAATTTTAAGTACCTAGATAGAATTTCTTTAATGAGTGTTGGTAACTGTATTTCCAATGCTTGTAGCAATATTATTGAAGCTACGATGGTTAGAACAAGAAATTTATCTGTCAATTACGACCTGACAAAGAGTATAGGTGCTGATTATAATAAGCTTAACGAAAATAATAAAGAATTAGGAGGTATGGAGAATGCTATTCGATCAAATGACGAAAGAGATGATAATGACAGAAACCGAATTTTCAGGGATGGAGAATACGGACGAGATAATTTTGATAATCAAAGAGAAGACTTTGAACAATCTGGAGGAAGAGAAGAAGTTCATGGAAGAATTTCCGAATCCGATTTACGCAGTGATGAGATTGGACTTTCTAACAGAGAGCAGCGAGGAGAAACACTATCAAATGCTAATAGACCTTTACAAAGAGAAGAGCCTAGTGAAACACTTGATGGAAGTTCAAAAGAGAGCCATCGACTTTATGAGGAAGGAAAAGCCGAAGATGATGGAAGCATGGAAAATAGAGAGCGAAACGAATCCAGAATACAAGGCAATGATTTCAGCCTTGAAAGAGATGACAATCAAGGAAATAGTGGAAGCTTAGAAAATAGCATTGAAAAAACAAACGAGGGAGCAGAAAATGCTTCCTTTTTCTATTCTAAAGAAGATCCATACAATTTAATGACTGATGAAATGCTTGAGCGTGTTCCAAAACTTTATGACCAAGAACATACTGATCTGGCAGATACTCAGGTTCATGCAGCATATATCATTCCATTTAGAAGCAATTGGACATGGTATATGACGGAATATGATAGGGAAACAGGCGATGCATTTGGTCTTGTTTTAGGAATTGAACCAGAGTGGGGATATTTTAATATTCATGAGCTTGAAGAACTGAATGCTCAAAGACTTATTTTAGAAGATTTTCCAAAGACTTTTAGAGAACTTAAAGATAGAGAATTAAAAAAACAGATGGATGAACATGAGCTTCAAATGGTCTTTAATGGGGAACTCAGTTTTGAAGATCAAGTAATTCCTAAAGAAGCTAGCAATCAAGTAATAGATAAATTTGAAGAAGAATTAAGCCCTAATTTTGCTGAAGAAGTTGGCTCTATTATGGAAGAATACGAAGTAGAAAGAGATGTTGCAATTAGCAGACTTGCCACTAGTAAATTAGAAGAAGCTCTTCAAGGAACAAACATTGGGATTGATGATTTTAATTTTGAACAATTAGAACAGATTATGAGTGCTATAAAAGAGTATGACTTTTATGGAAATGAAATTACTGAGATTGCAGATCCTAAACTTCCTGTATGGAAGATGGAACATTTAAAATGGCTTATTGATGATTGGAACAAAGGTCTGGATGGTGTTACATCAGAAAAGATAAAATATCTGAAAGAGTTAGACATTGAACTTGCTAAGTTTAATGTGCTTAAAGGTTATCTAATGAATGATGAAGTAAGCATAAGTCAAATTGAAGAATTTAAGGATAACATTGACTTTGTTACGATGAGTGAGTTTGTTGATAGCCTTAAAGATTACGCATATAACAATCAGAATGAGAAAATAGCAGTTAAAGTCGGCAATGAATTTATACTTGCAAGTAAACAAGATAGCTTAGGGATTAATATTGAAGATACTGGAAGAAAAGTAGAAGTTGATGGAATAGAATATTCACTTAATCGAGGAGTAGATTTTAAGGAAAGCACAAAGGTTGATACTTTAATTGATATTGGAAAATATGAAGCATATAAGATTGCTGATTATGTTGTAGAAGCCAGTCAAGTTGAAGCAAAACAAGAGACACTTTTTGATTACCTTAATCCAGAAGAAGATAAAGAAAAATCATTAGACTTATCTGTTGGGAAAACGGTCTACATGGATCATGAGGCATATAAGATTGATGATGAAGTGAGCTTTAATGAGATTCTAAAAAAGAATGATTTAAGACTTGCTCCTCTAAGAAATGGTAATCATATGATGCCTATAGTAAGTTTTGCAGATGATAAAGAGCTATTAGAAAAGATTAGCTTTGATAGACCTAAGCTACTTGTTGGAGACGAAGTTCACTATAAAGATAAAGACTACACTATAACTCGCTTTGACGAGATGGGTGGTGGTCTTAAGACTGTTACAATAAAAGATAATGTTGAGTATCTTGGAGGAATGATTACAAGTTCAGAAGTTATTCCGTATAGATTAGAAAGTGATTTAGAAAGACTTTTTGGACTTGAGGAAAAGAAACAAGAAATAGTATCAAACTTTAGAATTACAGAAGATATTTTCCCTGATAAACTTATTCCAAGTGAAAGGTTAAATAATAACCTTGAAGCCATTTCAATGCTTAACAGGATAGAAAAAGGTGAAAGGGATTTAGATATTACAGCACAGGAAACTTTAGCTAAATATGTTGGGTGGGGAGGACTTTCCGATGTCTTTGATGAAAGTAAAGACGGACAATGGAAAGAAGCTAGAGCTTTCTTAAAAGAAAATTTATCACCATCAGAATATGAGGCTGCTAAGGAATCTATCTTAACAGCTTTTTATACGCCTAAAATTGTAATTGATGGAGTATATAAGACACTTTCAGAAATGGGATTCAAGAGTGGAAATATCTTAGAACCATCTATGGGAGTTGGAAATTTTATCGGTAATCTTCCAAATGAAATGAACGAGTCAAAGTTTTATGGAGTTGAGCTTGATTCTGTTAGTGGTAGAATTGCAAAGCTTCTTTATCCTGAAAGCGATGTACAAGTTAAAGGATTTGAAGAAACAAGTTTTTCAAATAATTTCTTTGATGTGGCAATTGGGAATGTTCCGTTTGGTGAATTTAAGGTTAATGATAGGGAATACAATCGTAATAACTTCCTTATCCATGACTATTTCTTTGCTAAATCCATTGATAAGGTGAGAAACGGTGGTGTTATAGCCTTCATTACATCATCTGGAACTATGGATAAGAAAGACGAAAGTATCCGTAAATATATAAATGCAAGAGCAGAATTTTTAGGTGCAATAAGACTTCCTAACGATACCTTTAAGGGTGTTGCTGGTACAGAAGTAACCTCAGATATTATCTTCCTTAAGAAAAGAGATAGTGTACTTGAGCGTGATGATGACTGGGTTCATTTAGCGGAAGATGAAAATGGCTTAACTTACAATAAATACTTTGTAGACCATCCTGAACAAGTATTAGGTTCTATGCGTGAAGTTAGTGGTAGATTTGGAAAGACTTTAACTTGTGAGCCGATAGCCTTTTTAGGACAAGAGAATAATATGGAGTCTCTTAAAGACCGTATTGAAATAGCAGGTGAAAGAATATCAAAAGATGCGAAGTATGAAGAGATAGAGTTATTAGATGATGAAGTAACAGCAATCCCAGCAACAGATGATGTAAAAAACTTTTCCTACGCAATCATAGATGAGGAGGTATATTACAGGGAAAATTCACTTTTTGTTAAGAAAGAAGTATCGGACAAAAACAAGGAAAAGATTAAGGATTATCTCGAATTAAATGACGCACTAAAGGATGTAATATACAAGCAAAAAGAAGATTTTAGTGAAGCTGAAATTAAAGAGTCTCAGGATAAATTAAACGCTGTTTATGATAACTTTTCTAAGAAACATGGTTTTGTTAATAATTTAAGTAACACCAGAGCTTTAAGAGAGGATAGTAACTTCCCACTGGTATCTTCTATCGAGATACTTGATGAAGAAGAAAACTTCAAGGCAAAAGGCGATATTTTTTCTAAACGAACTATCACAAAAGCGAAAGTTATTGACCATGTGGATTCTTCACTTGAAGCATTGGTACTATCTATTTCACAAAAAGGTTATGTAGATTTTGACTACATGACAAATCTAACGGATAAGGATAGAAACACTCTTATAGAAGAACTTAGAGGAGAAATCTTTCTAAATATTAGGGAGAAGAATGTTAGTTTTAATCAGAAGCTTTCTTTTGACTTGGAAGATGGTGATTTACCATTTGCTTGTAGCGATGAGACTAACTCCTTTAAGTATACCTATGTAACGAAAGATGAATACTTAAGTGGAAATATTAGAGAAAAAATAGGTATTGTAGATAGTTATATCGATAGGTTACGACAAGTAGAACGAATGCTTCCAGAAGAAAGTGAAAACGAAAGAAAAACACTTGTAAACGAACTAAGCAGACTGGAATATCAAAAAGCAGAACTTCAAAGAGTAATGCCAAAAGAACTTGAAGCCAGTGAAATCAATGTAAGGCTTGGTGCAACATGGATTCCACCTAAAGATATTGAAAGATTCATATTTGAAACATTAAAGACTCCAGGATATGCAAGATGGGATATTAAAGTCAAATTTTCACATTTAACCAGTGAATGGAATGTTGAAGGTAAGAGCAAAGACAGGGGAAATGACCTTGCAGAAATGACTTATGGTACAAGCAGAGTAAGTGCCTATAAGCTTATTGAAGATGCTCTAAACCTAAAAGAAACAAAGGTGTTTGACCAAATTCTCAATCCAGATGGTTCAACTCGCTTTGGTTATATCAGTAAGATTATAGCCGCTCCGAATGAAAAGAAAGGCTATCATTACTATAATTATTATCCTCGTGCCGTACTTGATACCTTGTCAAATCGTGATGATACATATTCTATTGAGGATGATTTCACTACTGATTCTCCTACAAACTTCCATGGAACGCACACAACAGGAATTATGGCAGGAGGTTATAAGGGGAATATAACATATGCAAAGACAAATAATGACACGACAAGTTATCTCGTAGAAGCTCCAAATCCATTCTATGGTTGTGCTACAGAGTCAGAGCTTGTGGCTTCATGTGGTGATTTACGCGATATGTATATAGCTTTTGGAGTTGATGATATCGTTCAATATGCATTACTATCGGGCAAGAAACCAAAACCATGTGTTATAAACCTTTCCTTGGGAAGTAACATTGGAGTACATGATTCTACAAGTGTGATGAACAAGTTCCTTGCAAAAGAAGGAGAACATGCTATCATTTGTATTGCTGCAGGTAATGAAGCTGATAAGGCTGTTGCCCTTAAAAAGAACTTTGAACATGCGAATGAAATGGTTAAGACATTCATTACCCCAATGGTTCCTGATACGCTAAAAATGGGGAAGAAGTCTTACATTAACTTTCGGAATGGTCAGATAGCTGCGTATAGTAATGATTCTACTGCTTTTGATTTTCAGATTGTTGTAACCAATACAAAGCGTGGAAATCATGCTGTATTACGTATCCCTGTTAAGTATGGGCAAACAATAACTTGTGCTTCGGGAGGAGATGATTACGCAATACCTGGTGCTATAAACCCAATCTTTGCTAAGGCTTTTGATGGTTATGTTACTGCTGCTTCTGCTATTGATCCTGAGACGGGACGTTATTATGCAATGGCTGAGATAATGACCAGTGATAATCCAACTACAAACAAGGATGGAAACTATAAGTTGTCCTTGGAGATTAAAAGTAAAAAGGATGGTCAGAATGTAGAAGTCTATGGTGATGCACGCTATGTTTATTTCGATAGTAATAAGCAGCCGGGATTTGTTAATGGGACACGCAATGGTTCTATCAGCGATATGGCATGTGCAGCGAATGTTATTTCTGTAGGTAGTTATAATGTTCGTAATCATTGGTCTTCATTAGATGGCTATGTGTATGGCTATAATAAGAAAGGTGAAAATGATGATTTCCCTCCTGGAGAGGCTTCTCGTTTCTCTTCTTTTGGTACACTTGCTGATGGAAGAAACCTTCCTCTTGTATGTGCACCAGGTGCTTCAGTCATCTCTTCAGTCAATACTTATGCCGTGAATAACCCTGAATTAGGGTATACTGATGCTGGCTTACAAGGTAAACTAAAGAAAGGAGATAAGACTTACTATTGGCATCAGTCACTCGGAACATCTATGGCAACACCGGTTGTTGCAGGTGCTGTAGCTCTCTGGTTAGAGGCTAATCCTAAGCTAACTTGTAAAGATGTGGCACGTATCATTAAGGAAACAGCTCGTAGAGATTCCTTTGTAGTGAATACAGGTGACCCAGTACAGTGGGGAGCAGGTAAGTTTGATGCCTATGCAGGTTTGAAACAAGTTCTAAAAGAGAAAGAGTCAACTGGGATTAATGGTGTTAAGGTAGCTGCTGAAAAGAATATTCCAGTCATCACTTCAACAGGTGAACGTTCATTTACTGTATTCCTTGCCGGTGCAAAACAGTTGAATGTACGTGTTTATACACTCTCTGGTCAGCTTGCTCATACACTAGTTACTCAAGGTGATGAGACTAATATTAATGCTTCTGCATGGAGTAAGGGAGTTTATCTTATCCAGGTGAATGGGAGCAGAGCACAACGAATTATTATTTACTAACGTATATGAAGAATAGATTTACTTTCCTGTCATCAACGTTCTTACTATTGATGACAATGTTATTGAGTTCCCTTGCTGTACAGGCACAGGAAGAACAAATCATCAGATTCCATACGAATATACCCGCAAAGGCAAAGAGTGCAGGAATCCCAGCACAAGTATCTTTCGTACTTGGAGCATCAGATGATGACCAGACTGTCAGTATAGACTGTGGCTCTGGTGATCAAGAGTTTGATGTAAAGAAAGCTATAATAGGTGTAGAGAGTGGTGAACAAACCATCAAAGGTTCCCTTTTTACTGGTACTGTCACCGATGAAGGATGGGTAACCATTACTGGTGATCCAACTAATATCTATTATTTCAATGCTTCTGGCAATGAGATTGATAAGATAGAGTTTAGCAAGAACCTTCGGATTAAGGTGTTGAATTTGGAGCATAACACTCTGAATGCTTTAGATATTAACAACCTGAAGAGCCTACAAGTTATCTATTTGCAGGATAATCCTTTTACGGCATCAACTCCATTGATGATTGGTAATTTACCAGACTTGGTTGTTTTGGAGATTCCACAGATAGGACATATCTCTTCTGATTTCACACTTCGTAACTTTCCTAACCTTCGTTCTTTCGATGCATATCACACATTGGGGTTGAAGACTGTTGACCCTGCAGGATGTCCTAAGCTGCAACGTCTGAGTCTTGATATGACGAATGTTGAGACAGTAGATATCTCTAAGAACCCAGAACTGCAGATTTTGAATGTAGGTGACTCTCGTGTGAAGTCTCTTGATCTGAGTAATAACCCTAAAATCACTCAGCTTTACATCTCTCATTCCTCTGGAACAGTAAATACTGATGTTAAGTTTGATAATATAGATGTTACCCATTGCCCTGAACTTTATTATTTCTATTGTGGCGGTAATAATCTGAAGACTCTTGATTTGAGTAAGAATCCTAAGCTCTTTACGCTCTCTTGCGATCGCAACCTCCTGAGAAATCTGGATGTAAGCAATAATCCTGCTCTTTATAGTGTCAATGTTCGTTATAATTACATGGACTTTGCTACTCTTCCTTGGCCAGGTAACTGGTTCGAGTATTACCATGAGCAGAATCCAATGGAGCTTAATGATACATATAAGGTGGGTGACGTTATTGATTTGAGTAATCGTGTTCTGCGTGCAAGGACTACGACTGACGCAAAGCTTTATCGTGTTCCTAAGGCTGATCCAACCAAGCCTGTTGAGTTGGATGATTCTTATTATTCTTATGCTGATGGTAAGGTAACGTTGAAGAAGGCACTCGATGATGAAGTATTTGTACAGTTCACTAACAGCGTTCTAAGGGATTATCCTATTCGTACTGAGAACTTCAGAGTTAAAACTGTTGCTGATTTCGGAAAGGATGTAAAGGCTATCGAACTGACAAGTCTTGGTTCTGCAGGTTCACCAGTGAAGATGTCTGTTGGTATCTTGGGCGCTTCTGAGAGTAATCCTGTTACTGTAAAGGTCGATTTAGGTGATGGTGAGACGACTCCTATCCAGATAAAGTCTGATCATCCTTCCCAGGCAAACATTGATGCAATACGTACCGGATCAGGTAATATTATAGTTTATGTTCCACAAGACCGTTATGTAACGACGTTGGAATCAGATGGTCAGTACATTGATAACATTGATCTTTCTGCACTGACAGAGCTACGTGTTCTCACTTTGAAGAATGCTGGATTGATGACAATTGACCTTGGATATAACAATAAGCTCCAGAAGCTTGACCTGTCTGGCAACCAGCTTAGACGTGTTGACCTCCGTGGTCCTTCTTCTTATTTCTATAAGAGTAAGCTTTCAGACATTAACGTCAGCCATAATCAGTTGGATTCACTTCTCTTTAATGACCTCTATGCGGTTAGAACTCTGAACATCAGTCACAATAATCTGAACAGTCTGGATGTCTCAGATGCTGATAATCTGCGTACACTTGATATCTCTCACAACAAGTTTACACGCCTCTTGCTCAATCATAGTGAGCTTGTTGAGGATATAAATGCATCAGACAATGCCCTTACTGAGGTGAAGATTCCACCTGTAGCACCAGTTCAGAAGCTGAATGTCAGTGGTAATTACTTCACACTTGCTACTATGCCTAATGACTTTGGCTTGGCTCGTGGCAAGTTTATCTATGCTCCTCAGCACATTCTTGAGATATCAAAATCGTCTCCAGGTATTGATCTTTCAGAGCAGAACATTACGAAGAACGGTGCAAATACACAGTTCATTTGGAAGAAGAAGGACGGTCAGCCTTTGCAGTTAGGTACTGATTACACAATCAGCAATGGCTCTGCGAAGTTCATTAACTTGGCTCTTGATTCTATTTATTGCGAGATGACACATCCTGCTTATCCTGATTTCCAGGGTGCAAATGTGTTCAAGACTACTTATGTTCATCCTATTGCTTACCCAAGATATGAGTTGGCGAACTTCACAACGGTTAATCGTACAGACAGTGTTGCTCTATCTTTAGCAAGTCCTGTGGATGGTACTTCTGTTTATTTTGAGTGGAATGGCGATGGTAATGTTACCCAGTATACGCTCGGAACAACCTATAAACTCTTCCGTGCTAAGTCAAAAGAGAACACGAAGGTGCGTGTTCTTGTGGCTGAAGCTAATGATAAGCTGAAGATTTTCAGTGTGTCTGGCGTCAAGATGAGTCAGGCTGATCTCTCTGGACTAAAGGATGCGAAGGTTATAACGGTTGCTGAGGCTGAGTTGCCTGCTATTACTCTTCCTGCAACGGCTCCTAATCTGACCGATTTGAATCTTGATGGTAATGAGCTGACGGAGATTGATTTGTCCAAGTTCCCTAAGCTCTTCGCGTTGTCTTTGGTTAACAATAAACTCAAGACGTTCGATCTTTCTCCTGCAAAGAGCCTTGGTCTGGCTTATCTTTCAGGGAACAAGATGAAGGAGATTAAGTTTGATAACCCACATTTGTGGAATCTTGATTTGAGTAAGAATGACTTTGAAACCATCTCTCTTGATAAGCTTCCAGAGCTGGAGCAGTTGTGGTTGAACTCTAATAAGCTGACGAAGGTTGATGTTTCTAAGAACACTAAGCTGCGTGTCCTCAATGTTGTTGACAACAAGCTGAAGTTCTCTACGATGCCTCTTCCTGAGAGTAACGGCAGAAAGTTCGATAAATACTCTTATAATCTCCAGGCTCCTATCGATGTTCAGTGCGTCAATGGTAAGGTTGATCTGAGCTCTGAGGCTGTTATTGCGGGTAAACCTACTACTTATCGTTGGTTCGATGGTAAGGTTCAGTCTGTTGACGGCGTGCTGCAGGGTGAGGAATTAACTGCGAACGATGAGTATACAGTTGAGAATGGTGTGACAACCTTGAAGCTTACGGACACCTTTACGAAGCTGGTATGTATTCTTGCGAACGAGAACTTCCCTAATGCACTGTTGAATACGAACTATATTACCTTCACACCGACTGACGGTATTGATGAGGTCAAGGCTGGTGAAGAGGTGAAAGTACAGTTCGTTGCTGGCGGAATTAACGTTCTTGGTGCTCGAAACCACACGCTTGCAGTCTATACGATAGATGGCAAATTGGCTTATCAGAGCAAGGTTAATACTGATGAGCAGCGTGTTTCTCTGGCTCCAGGTGTATACATCGTGCGTGTAGGCAACAGAGCTTCTAAAGTTGTTATCAAGTAAATAACACGTTCTAAATAGCCCGATGAAGGGTAGAGAGGGTATGTCCGAAAGGCATATCCTCTCTTTTTTATGTGTAAAGAGGCAGCTTCTTATGTGGAATATACTTTACATTTGTTTTTCTCATTATAGCTTTTTCCTACCTTTCTTTATACCTTAAAATCGGTTAGATATGACCTTCTTGGGAAAAAGTATATACCTTTTCGGCAAAAAGTATATACTTTTCAGTCAAAAAGTATATACTTTTCAGGCAAAACGATAGTACTTTTTGGGCAAAACGATAGTACTTTTTGCCTAAAACGATAGTACTTTTTACCTAAAACGATAGTACTTTTCTGAAAACAGCTTAGTTCGTTCTGTTAGAAAGTATGCATGATTTCTGTAAACCGTTGGATATCAATTGCTTACAAAAACATAGCGTTAAACCGCCCAAAACGGGAGTATTTGACCGTAAATATACCCTTTGTGAATAGCACCGTCAGAATGATAGTCGGAATTAACAATATTCTATTACAAAATACTTCCCTACGGTTTATGCGGACATTCCTCATGAATCGTCGCCGTTCTCTCGGTCCGCTGATTGCGCTGAGCATACTTTTTAGCTGACGGGCAGCGTATTTCAATGCCCTAATGTCTTTATACTTATGGGAATTGCTTACCTTTGTATGCAACTAAGAATACATCACAACGATATGAAAAAACATCTTATTTTGCTTTGCGTGTTAGCTTTCTCAGCATCGCTACACGTCGTGGCACAATCAATCAGGAAGCAGATTGAGTCACATCCTGAACTTTCTGCCAACAATTACCTTGCTTATCCCGCACCATCGGGCAAGCTTACGCCTGCTCCTTCGGGCTATCTTCCCGTCTATCTATCGCATTATGGGCGGCACGGTTCGCGCTATCTCATTCATGCGCAGCAATATCTTCGCCCGATCGAAACGCTTCAGCGGGCTGATTCGGCTGGCGTTCTGACCAATGAAGGCAAGGAAGTTCTGAAGAAATTACGCCTCATGTACACCGAATCCTATAAGCGTTGGGGCGAACTGACACTGCTTGGCGCCCAGCAACATCAGCAGATTGCACGGAGAATGTACAATCGTTTCCCCTCAGTCTTCCGTGATTCAGTCTGGGTAGATGCCAAGTCTACGGATGTTATCCGCTGCATTCTGTCCATGGAGAACGAACTTCAGGAGCTCATTCGGCATAATCCTCGCCTCAGAATCAGGCATGATGCAAGTGCGCATGACATGTATTACATGAATCAATCGGACAAGAAACTCTCTCATCAAAAGGACAGTAGCGCCGTAAAAAAGACGATTGACGAGTGGGCAAAGCGCAATATTGACACGCAACCTCTGATGTCCCGCCTCTTTAAGGACAAGGAATACGTGGCAAAGAAGGTGGACGCATCACAGCTTACATTCGACCTTTTCAGTCTCGCAAGCATTGTTCAGAACTCAGAAATACGCCATTCGCTCTCATTATACAACCTCTTTACGCCCGAAGAACTGTACAGGCTCTGGCAAAGAAGCAATGCTTGGTGGTATTTACGCTATGCCAGCGCACCGCAAAGTGGGGGCAATCAACCCTTCTCGCAGCGTAATCTCTTGCGTAAGATCATCACTGATGCCGACTCTTGTCTGGTTCTTCCTCATCCAGGAGCAACACTTCGCTTCGGACATGACACGATGGTTATGCCGCTGACATGCCTGCTGAATCTTAATAATAGCGACATCCGCGTGTCAGATATAGACAGTCTTGCCCTTAAAGGTTGGAGTAGCACACGCATTGTTCCCATGGCAGCAAACATTCAGTTCGTGTTCTATAAGAATCCGAAGCGTCCGAAAGATGATGTCCTTGTGAAGGTTCTGCTCAATGAAGAGGAAGTAACGTTGCCACTTCCCAAAACTTCCACACCGTATTATTACAAGTGGAGCGACTTTAAGAAGTACTATCTTGCCAAGCTGAATGCCTATCGCGGATAAAAACCATAAGCCTTCCCCGGCTGAAGTGCTATAGTAAAAACCCGAAATCATAAAACAAAGAATAGGGACAGACGCTCTTGTCTGCCCCTATTCTTTTGATGTTTTCGCATTTCTGATGTGGACCTGGTGGGAGTCGAACCCACGTCCGCACAAGGAAACCATACGCTTTC
>ERZ773046.778-NODE-778-length-19730-cov-16.082084_pt1 | contig 19730 bp, 17 predicted proteins | sample MGYA00580634_ERZ773046 | MGnify/ENA primary metagenome ERZ773046 (study PRJEB29015, sample SAMEA2738127) | human oral metagenome | biome: human oral; feature: human-associated habitat; material: saliva | place: China | collected 2159 ... | reverse complement strand
TCAAACTTTTTAATAAAATGTTTGAATCGTTGCGTTACACGATAATCTTTTCCTTTCAATGCATTAAATTCATGGCGCCTAATAATTGGCGAATGCGTTGTATCTATATCTTTTGATTCAATTGGAACGGCCTTAGTAAAATCTAATCCACAAAGTTCTTTTTTATTAGACCAAAACGCAAATTCATGATTGATATAAGACCTCAAAGGAACCGCCCATAGTTGATGGTTACAAGAAATCGTAAGTTGAACATAAGGACGATCTGATTTACGTAACATTTCAGGAAATTCAGATGAAGGATGTCGATTAAAATAATCCTTTGTTAAAAATATAAATTTCATAGATTCTCCCATACGATAAAAGCCCCCTTAATTAAGGGGGCTTTTTCATCAATCGAGCTTTTTTTGTTTTACGAGGCGCGCTCTACGACCTCATCAACAATCAAGCTTTTTTTGTTTTACGAGGCGTGCTTTACGACCTCATCATCATACTTAATTGAAATGCTGCGCATAAATAGTATACCAATTTATACGCAGTCTTTCAATATCTTAAAATTCTACAAACCCCCTACCAGGCTTAGAATCAGCATCCATGCGTTTCAAGTCAGTTGTTTCTTTTTCAGTACGTTGTTCTGGATCAGATGTTACTTGAAAATCGGCTGCTCTACGTTTATTAGCAGCAGCTTCATTTTCCGCTTGAATGATTTTTTCTTGTAATTCTTTATTAAGTTCACTAGCTCTAGTTTTCGTTGTTTGTAATGTCGTATCTGTTCTAGTAGCATCTATTTCATTATTGACCTCTTGAATATCAAGAAGGCCTTTAGTATTCCTACCTAATTTTTGTAATGATTGAATAACAGAGTTATTAGCATCAGCAATGGCCGATAATCCAGTTGCCATTTTTTGAGATTCTAAATTAGCTTTAGAAACAATAGTATTATTTTGAACTTTCTTATTTATATAATCAGTCTGATAATGAATTGCTTCTTTAGAATACTCTATTTCTGACCATCCTTTATCAGGATGATCAAAATCTAAATGAATAAGACTATCGGACATTTTCATTACTGAATTGATATTAGAACGAAGTGCATCAACACTTTTCATAGCTGTATTCAGTGAGGACTTAACACTATTCATAGCCTGTTGAGCTTGTTTAACCGTATCAATACTATGTTGTAATTTAGCTTTAATTTGTTCTAATTTATCTTGTTCTTTTTTTACCCATTCAACAACCTGTTTATATCGAGATGAATCATGTACATTACCACCTCTAAAATGGAATTTCGCTTCTGCTACAGGTGTTTGAATGATATTCAGAAAAGAAAACATTAATGTAGTAGATACAATCACTTTAGCTATTTTTCGCATTTTCCCATTGGTTAACAAATTCAGTCACCCCTTCTCCAAATAACCAAATTGGTGTAACTACGGCTTGAATCTCATCTCGCTTAACAGGGCCAAAATAACGGCTATCATAACTACGAGTAGGAACATTAGCTACAAAATATTCATCACTAGACAACGTATACACGCCGTTTTGTAAATGTTGTAATGGCATACCATTGGATGTATACGATAATGTGGGATATGATTCTGCATTAATTTGAACATTATGTTCTGTAACAGTCATTATATCGCCAGGCATTCCTGCAATATGTTTTAATAACAATTGCGGAGGTCGTTTTGATCCATAAAATTGTTCCAATCTATGATTTTCTTTAACCATAACCAATGCATTAGGTTTTAATTCTTGATTATGTGAAACCACATATACACCCATAGGCGCTGACGTCGTTATATTGACATAAAACGGACTATGAACAAGTCCATAACCAACACAAATATTAAATGTAATAAGGAGAACGATAGCAACGAAAAATAGTTTATCCCTTCGTTTCCAATCCTTTATAGAACGTTTTGGTTTTAAATTAGATAACCATTTCATAAAGGAGCCTCCTTTCTATAATTTAGCTGATACTTGTAAACCATCAGCAATTCGATTAGGCAATAAAACACCAACAACTACTACCACTACAACGAATAGTAAAGCACCTAATATACCAAATATATCTGTAGGATCGTAGGTATATACTTCCATAGCCTTTTTCATAATAGAAAAGATAAGACCAATACACATTAATCGAATTGTTCCTGTAATTAGATGGCTCATCATACCTTCTGGAATAAAACTTGTCGGCTTTAAACCTGCAAAACTTATACTAAATACAGTAAATACAGCTGACATATAAAATTCCAAATACACGACTAAAATTGAAAAAATCAATATGATAATTAAGATTAATCCCATATAAGTAGCAAACATATTTAATAAGAATAACCCCATATGATTAATCATATCTAACGCAGTCACTTTTCCAAGCCAAGTCATAGAAGGATTAAGGAATGAAATAAAATGTTGTAATTGTTGATCTGGTGCCGTTATATCACCAATGGCATTAGCTGTATCTGGTGAAAACGTAGCATATGACCATTTTGCAGTACCAATAAATACTTTATTGACAATAAATTGCCAACTTTCAATAAGAATTGTTAAAAATCCATATTTAACAATTCGTTGAGCTGCACCAGTCCAAAATGCTGAATCAAGTTGACCTGTAATCGTAGGCCCACGCCATGCAAACATTGAAAAATCAATAATAGCCAATACAGCTAATAAAGGTAACGATACTTGAATTAAACTTTTAATAGCAATTACACACCCATCCACAATAGAATCAACAATTGTTCTAATAGATGAACCCATTTTATAGATATAGGAAAAATCTAATCCTAAAGGACGATTAAGTACACTATTCATGTTAAAGTAGTTGATGATTGAAGAAACACCTGCTTGATAACCTACACCAGGATCACCTGTTTTTAAACGGTTATAATTAGCAATAAAATTATTCATGTGTTCCACAATTGCAGGAATACTAAGATTACCCATATTACCTGCACCACCGTTATACCCTGTATAAGCAATAGCAGGATCACCATTAGCAGCTTGCAGCATTTTAGCATAGTAATATACCGAGCCATGAATATTTTGAGTTAAATCATAAATATCATCTTGCGAATTTAAATCATAATCTGGCCAATATTCATAACTCAATTGCCCCAAACCGAATCCTAAGCCATCTCCAGCAGCTTGCATTCTCCAACTCGATTCAGTTTCAAACATAGCCAAAACAGCTGTTTTATCATAAATACCATATTTATCAGCTTCTTCCCAGATACGATCAACAACATAATGAGGGTCTACATCTGCATCAGTATATCTTGAAACATAATCATAAGCCAGTTCTTTACTAGTCCCAATATCAACATGATTATTAGCAGTTAGTGCATACGCTGTATTGTAATTGAGTATCATCATGAGTGTAAAACAAACACCCATGATGATACGTTGTAATGTAATATGTATATTATTATTCATAAGCTATCACCTTATGAACGCTTATAACCGTTAAGATGGGACAATCTTCTGGAAATAGTAGAAGCTGTGTTTTCACGAGCAACTGCATTTAAGAATGTATTCTTAGCTGCATTTATTTGATGACGGTAAGCACCTTTAGTAACAGTACCTAAATGACTAGCGGTACCTCTCATTGAATTAAAAATAGCACCTCTAACAGTATTTGAACTTGCAGCAGCTACGCCACCTGCACGAATAGCATCACCACTAATACGAGAAGCGTTAGCCATTCCTCTAAAAGCGGCTGCACTACCTGCACCCATAAATCTAGTAGTCATAGCACCTGCTCCTGCAGCAGTAGCAGCAGATTGTACTACGCCTGCAGCAGATGCGCCCATAGATGGCGTACCACTTAACATACCAGAAATAAGACTAGGTAATTTCCAAATTAAGAAAGCATACATACACGCTTGTAATACGGCTTCAAACAATTTTCCATAATCGTCATTTGTAATCGCATCCATTTTGCTAATCATCGTAGACATAAGACCAAGAAGGAATATCATGATCATCAGCTTAACGCCAAAATTGACAACAGCACCTAATGCTTTCTGACTAATAAATGACGTATGACTATTAACACCAAACGGCAATAAGATAATAGATAAAGCCGTTGTTAAATAGAACTCAACGAAACAAAGAAGAACATTTAATGCAATAAACGCAAAGGCAATAAAGATAGCTAACGCAAGAATAATTTTAATAATTCTTCCTGGAATAGCAGCAATAGATTCACCTAATCCAGAAAATGGATTAGCACTTTTAGGTTTGCTATCAGCTAACATTTTTTCAGCATCCTTATTAAGATTACCATTACTATCATAATAAGGAACTCCAGATTTCGCCGTTTCTCCATCGGCCATTGGAATGTCATATATTGCATTATTCCAAAGTCGATACATCTTCTTTGTGCCTTCTACCATAATTGAGGAAGGCTTTGTTGCGGTTTGATGGGCGGAAGCAATTTGGCCAACTTTAACGAATGTGTCTTCTACAGCCGTAGTGATAGGCCCCCAGTTAAGGATCAAAATTACAAAAAAGCCAATTTTAATCACTTTTCCCATGATTTCCCGTACCCGCATCTCGCCAAAGTACAGGCCCCACATAGCGGTTACATCTAAAATACCAAGAACAGTAACTAAACCTAACGCAGCAGGCTTTAAGTTAACCATTCCTGTTACAGATGCATTTCTAAATGTATCTAATAATTGGTTTAGAAATGCGAATTGAACACCATCCATGTAAACCCTCCTATTTCCATAGAGATTTCATCAATTGAGATCTCGATTCATAGCCATTAGGAAGATCGTCCATAGACCCCTTCATATTGACAACGGATTCACTAAATTTCTTTGCAGCTGCAAAGTTAAATTCAGCCCTATTAGCATCTTGTTGCTGTTTAGCTTGTGATTCCATATTTTGATTAGTTACTTGAATAGCGGTAAGTTTACTATTAAATCCTTCAATTCTAGCTGTTACAGCATTAATTTCAGCATTGATTTTAGCTAAATCACGTTGCCCTTCTGTATGACGAGCTTGTTCACGAAGTTGCTTTAATTCATCTTCCGCTTGTGATAATCCCGCCATAATAGCTTGTGTTTCAGTTACAGCTTCTTTGTTATTTTGTTGCACTTGTGCATTGATATAGGAATTAGAACCTTGTAAAGCGCTATATGTTAAATTTTTAGGGTTTAAACCAGATAATGACTGGAATGTTTTATTCCATTTTTCTTCTGTTTCTTTAGCCACATTTTGAATATCTTTAACAGGGCTTAATAGGCCTTTAAATGAGGACTGTGTATTCTTAATCACACCATCGACTGCATTACGAGTACCATCAACGGCTGATAATACTTTTTTAGCATTATCAGACACGTCTTTCATGGATTGTGTAACAATAGATAAATGTTGTTTTGCAAGATTTACCTGTTCGTTTAATTTTTCAATTTGTTTCGCTGTATTTTCAATGACTTTAACCGTTTTAGCAATGTTTTGAGCATCAATAACAGGATATGCAGCGTGTACAGAATACGTAGTCAATACAAATGCGCCAGGAATTAACATAACAGCAAGCAACTTTTTTGAACGAGGAAGAACTGATTTCATTTTTCCATTATCCAACATGATAACTCCTTTCTGGCTCTATGAGCGACTGGTATTTAGCCTTTTCTTCAGGCATACCTTTATAATCAAGCCAAGCTAGAATAAATTCATCTTTAGATAGATGATTTTTTTCTAATGCTTGAATTTTTAATTGATCTTCTTTAGATGTGGCCGTTACAAAAGCAGCCTCTAATGGTTGTAACGCAAGGTCAAATACACGATTACCTTTAATTGAGGATACATAGTATTCTCTTTTTTGTGTCAATTCAGACAATAATTCAATTTGACGGCTATTTAAACCGAAATTGATATATTGCTGTTTAATCCCTTCAGCAGTTGCTTTAGGATTAGGCAAATAAATTTGTGTCGGACAGTTTTCACGAACTGTATTAGCAAGTTCAGGACTAGCCGAAATATCAGATAAGTTTTGCGTTGCAAAAATGATAGACGTATTCTTTTTACGCAAATCTTTAAAGTATTTCCGAATTTTACTTTGGAAGATAGGATTTGCAAAGAATAGCCAACATTCATCTAATATAATGAGGCCTGGTGCCCCATCTTCACGTAATTGACCTTCAATTCTATGGAATAAGAAATCAAGTACGCTAGGGACGATATTAGGCATTTTCATGACTTCATCCATTTCAAATACCTGCCAATTACCTTCACCAAATTTATCTGTACTGTTATCAAAGAGGCCACCATAGGTACCCCCTTCACACAAAGGCGCTAAGGCTTGACGAATGGCATGGTTTTGAACCAAGCGTTGGAAGGATGTCAGTGTACGCAAAGAAGGTTCCATTTCACGAAGCGATTTTAATGCTTCATGAATTGTAGTTTTTACAATTGGATCAATCGGTACATTTTCCATTGTGAGGTAATTAATAATCCAATCATTAGCCCAAATAAATTCAACATCCTCATCAATCCGTGAAAGTGGTTGAAAGGCTAATGGATTATCGTCACCCATAATGTTATAGAAGTTACCACCCATAGCTTTTGTTACAGCCCTAGAGGAAGAACCAACATCAAAAATAAATACACGAGCGCCAGGGTACTTAGTAAAATGTGTTTCAATCATATTAAGAAGTACAGATTTACCAGACCCTGTAGGCCCTACAACAAACGTATGTCCAACGTCACCAACGTGCAAAGACAAGCGGAAAGGAGTACTCCCAGTTGTCACCGTATGAAGCAATACAGGCCCCTTTAGATGGCTATTCTTTTTCTCTCCTGACCACACTGCGGAGGTCGGGGCAAGGTGAGAGAAATTTAGGGAAGCCATAAGGTATTTACGGACGTTATATTCCCACATACCTGGAATAGACCCAAAATAAGCATCCATTGCATTGGTCGTTTCAAGTTGCGCCGTAAAGCCTTCTTGACGAATTTCTTTTAATGCAAATGCTGCTTTTTTATCAGCCATTTCAGGATCTTTATCAAGAACAACCAATGTCATTGTGTAATACCCATACCCAACAGCATCTGTTTCTAATAATTGTTGAGCTATTTTAGCTTCATCTGCATAGTTCAGCATAGATTCGTTAACTTGATTGGTTTCTTTATTACGAATCGCTTCAACAGCATACTGTAAAATAGTTTTAGCTTGTTGTCTAAAGTTATCTTCAATATCTTTTAATACCTGCATAGCATCCATTTTAGACAATGCATGATAACGACTAGACCAACGATATTCAAATCCTAAACGGTTTAGAATATCAAAGAATCCTGGATGAGTAATTGGCGGGAAGCTAGTAACAGAAATAACCCGCATATGTTTATCACCAAGTTTAGGTTCAAAACCACCAACTAATGGAGAATCCAACAAATAGGAAGATAAATACATAGTTGGCATATTTTTAATTGGTTGATAATGATCAGATATAGTACTGTGTAAGTACTCTAATGTTTCATCTGGTGTCAACACTTTAACATCAAGGAATATATCATTGAACATATCAAGCATTTTATTGGTTTCTTCAATAAAATCACTTGTAGCTTTAGCAATTTCTTTCCAGTACTGATTATGCTTCTTTGTAGTTTCTTCTTTTGATTCAAAGAAAGATAAGAATTTCTTTGTCATATCAAAATTAGGATGATACAAAATTGTAAAGAAATAATCATTTTCAAACTGTTTGCCACTATTAAAGAATTTTTCACGTTCTGTTTCAATACCTTTTGTTAATGGAGCTTGAAAATCAGCGGTATCATACGCTTCAGATGCATGGCGTTGATTTTCCATATAGAATACATACCCAGTAGAAGCACCTTTAATAATATTATTAATGGCTGCATGGTATGACTGCAATTCTTCAACAGTAGAGGAATCAAGGTCAGGGCCACGGAACTTAAATGTTAACTGCATTGAATCATCTTTGTTATATACAATGCCTGATTCATCAATTCGCAACCAAGAGATATATTCGCTTAATTTTGGATCACGTTTCACAAAATTCTTTTTGTGAAAGCGAAAATTAGACATCAATCCCATATAATAAACACCTTTCTATAATAGTCTTATTCGGCCCTATAAAAGTTCTTAGACCGTAAATAATGTGTAAATACATTAAAAAAATCAGCGTCCTGAGACGTAAAGTATCTAAATAAAAAGTGGAGCGCTATACCAACAACACCAATAAACCATGTTCCCAAAATAATAACAGCGAATACGCACGTTAATACATTAATTAGAAACAAATTACGAGGTACACCACCCCAAGTTTGACGAACATATAAAGCCCTAAATAAAGGGGCTTCACCTGTTCTATAATCACGTTCGACCATCCTGCCTCCTTAGGGGATTAAACACCCTGTAATCATTTCAATGGCTTGTGGAGCCGCGATTGCGGTTCCCACGCCAAATATGATTCCAAAAAACCGTCTAGCACCTTCCTGATGATGACAGCCACTTAAAAAGGTAATAGCTGCAACAGCAAGGCCAATCGTACCAAGAACTAATGGTAATGGGCCTGAAAATTCTAGTGAGAGTGGCAACAATATTAAATCGTATATAGGGAGCGAAGCAGCTCCCCCATTACTCGCAAAGGCCACAAATGGAGAGCAGGAGAGGAATATTGTGCTTAATAGCTTTTTCATTCACTACACCTAACTGCCTTATAGGCTTATATTCACATCAAGTTAAGGAATTACGAAACCAGAACCAGTGGCCCCTAAGGAAAGCATATCCATTAAGGAAGGAGCGGCTAACGCAATAGAAATAACGAAAATCAACAAAATAAATTTACGAGTACCATCGCCACCGTTACCAGAAAATAAAGCAATCGCTGCACCAACGATACCCATAATACCCAAAACCATAGGTAATGGGCCTGTAATGTGTTCCATTAATGATTGTAAGAATTTTGTCCAAGGCCAAGCATGACCGCCAAGGCCTGCGGAGCCATCTGTACTATAAGCAAAGGTCTGCATTGTAGCAGCTGCTAGTATCATCTGGGAACCTACCATAGTAGTAACACGTTTAGCTTGTTGTTTTAATTTTGTAGAGTTCATAAAAGAATCCTTTCTTAAATCAGCATTAATCAAATGAAAATGTTGGTAATACATGGGCCCGTTTCTGAAATATTTCCTTAGTGGAATTAGTAGCAGATGAAATAGTCATCATCATAGCATCTACCATAGATTTGTCATATACACCTGCATAAGTAGAGGCCATATCACTTAATCCTGCTAATTCTCTTAGAATTGTATTCACACGCTTTTCCGCATAGTATTTGAATTTTTCTTCTTTTGTCATATCTTTAACAGGTTTATCTATTTTTTCAACATCCATTGTGTCATCCTGTTTAGATTCATCAGAGGTGGGTAGAGTTACGCTTATATCGTCAACATCTGGCTCATAAAGCTCAAACGGATTTTTAATATCTTTATGAGTATACTTGTGACGGCTCATCATGGTTCACTTCCTTCCTTATGGTAAATAATACTTGTGTCATATGATTCTGTATGACGGTTAAACCCCTTCACTTCAATAATGTCACGAATAAAGCGTTTAGAAGGGCCGTTAGGAATATCAATACGGCCAATATCAACAATTATATTGACGGCTTGACCTAACAATTGTCTAAAATTGCCTTTAGCCGTTGGATTTTCATAAATTAATGATTCCAAACGATCTAATCCTTCTAATGCCCCATTTGCATGAGTTGTTCCAAATCCACCTGGATGGCCAGTATTCCATCCTTTTAACAAATCGTAAGCAGAACCATCACGAACTTCCCCAACGATAATTCGATTCGGAGAATTACGCATTGATAGCCAAATCAATGTTTGCATCGTAACGCTTTTATTCGGATCAGCATCTACTCTAGTTTGCATTCGTAAACAATCATTAATATTGGATTGTAATTCGCTTAAATCCTCTAAGATAACCGTTCGATCATATGGAGTATATAATTCAACACACTTCAATAATGTGTTAAGAAATGTAGTTTTCCCTGTACCAGTCCCGCCTGTTACTAATATATTTTTATGTTCTTTTACGGCGTTAACTAAATAATCAGCGCCTTCTTTTGTAATAAACCCCTTTTGAATATATTCTTCAAACGAGAATATAGTAGATGCTTTTTTACGAATCATAAATGTTGGATTCCTAACTAGCGGTGGTAACTGTGCTTGAAAACGAGCATTTAACGAATACAATTCACACCCCAAATGTGGACGATCATTATTAATCACTTCATTAACAGCACCTGCCACCGCCTCAATAAGAACTTTAGATTCAGACGGAGATAAGTAAATATCTGTTTTTTGTTTCCCTGTAGTTAAATCATTAACAAATACATAGCCATCTTCATTAACATACACTTCCCCAATTGTATCTTGTTGTAATATAGGCCATAATCGACCAAAAGAAAATTCAAGCATACTATTAACTTTTTTATTAATAGCTTCTTGTGTATTTGTTTCAGTCATCTTATTCACCAATTGAATTAATATCTTCAGATGGTTCAGAGGATAGAGATTCTAAGTACGCCTTTCCTTTCGTATAGAACTCATCTAAGGCCCTATTTTCGTCGTCAGAGGCCTTTATATACTCATTGGCATATAATAAGGCCCCAAGACGAATTTCAACGCTCTCAAAGCCAAATTCTGAAAACATTTCATTAGCACCTGTAGCTTCAGCTATTAAACTATCTTTTAAGATTAAACTTTTAAGACGTTCAATTTCTTGTTCATGTTTAATAATCGCACTATCATGTTTTTCTAATCGTTTTTTTGCATCAATAGATTTTTTTAACGCTGTAAATAGCGTATTTTTTTTAGCCATATCATCACCTAAATTATTTTTTCAATTACAATATCATCTATCGTATCAATGGAATGTTTAGTTTCTTGTGTTGTTGGTTGTGTTTGTGTGAGAGTTGTAGGTTGTGTGTTAGGAGAGTTTAATTTTGGAATAACATCTGATTTAGCAGGTGCATTCATAACACGAGAACTAAAATACGAATCCATATAATACTTTACTTTTTCAGTCAAAATAGGCTTTTCGCCAGTCATAAAAATTAATTCTTTATCGCCCATCCGTTTTGATTCATCAGCTGTCATTAAACTTTTCGCAATATAGCTATTACTATGGGATTTACCTTGAAAGAATCCAGGTTGTTTAGACCAGGTTTCCACTTCTTCAGTATATTTACCAAGCTGCTTTTCAATTTCATCGGCTGTAACCGTATCATTCGGAGCGTAAAAGATTTGAATATGACAGTTAGTTACAATAGAATTTTCTTTTGTGTAAATTTTTTGTAACTGTGGTAAACCTTGACATATCATAAACGCTTTTAATCCATACCCCGCAATGTATGCTAATTGTTCTTCAAAGGTATCCATACGACCAAGTGCAGGAAATTCATCAAGCAACAATAAACACCTATGCTTAAAGGTATCAACTTGTTTACCATTTTCAAATTTCATATCTCGAGTATTATGGCGAACAATCATTTCAACAAGTAGACGGAATAATGGTTGAATACGTTTAATATCAGAAGGCGGAGTAATTAGATATAACGTAACAGGATCCTTATAGTTCATAATGTCATACAATGTGAAATCACTTTCATATGTATTCATAGCAAGAACAGGATCAGAATATAGGGTTAATAAGGCATTAGCGGTAGAAACAACGGAAGCCCGTTCATTTTCCGCTTTTGAAGCAATATCAATAAACGATTCAAACGCAATAGGATGCGTTGTATTAAGACCTGGAACAGTTAGATTAGTAGCTTCTGGATATAAAGTACGCATATGTTCTGTAGTGACAGTAATCATTTTGCGTTCTCCATAGGTTTTACTATTACGATCAGCATCAATCGTTTCCATTGGCATTCCTTCATCTGGCCAATGTTTATATTGTGTTAACGATTCAACAGATTCAAAAAAACCTAACGCTTTATAATTTCCAGGATTATCTGGATCTGGTACTAATGAATTTTTTAACGTACTTGCCAATTGATTTAACGTTAGAGGTGCATTTTCTGTAGGATTAATGATATGTGCATAGTGCATATGACATATCAATCCTACAAGCAAGTTACGAGCAGATAATTTCCAGTGATCCAAATCGCCTTTCCCTTCAGGGTCAACAATAATCCCTGCGACGTTCTGAATGTCACTAATTTCATATTTTGTACCAAATCGAACTTCATTAAACGGATTAAATCGTGCAGACGTGCCATCAGATGCTGTAGGTTCAAATTTTATAACCTTTTGCCCCATTACTTTTTGGCGATAGCCTGCGGTTATCCCCCAGTTTTCACCTTTAATATCGGTTACAATACAAGACCCTTTCCATTCTCCTAATAGTGTTGGAACAATTAAGCCAACGCCTTTACCAGAACGAGTTGGTGCTAAGACAATCATATGATGCTTATCATCATGCTTGATATATTTGTATTTGTATAAACCGAGTTTTTTACCCCACGTCATTAGCCATGAATTAATTTTTTGAGGTGAAATTAATGTTCCTAATACATTAGTCAATGCTTCTTTACGGAGCAATCCAGTTTCTTGAATTCCGCAAATAACACCAGACTTAGGGAAGAATCCCATTTTCTTAATATCCGCAAATTCAGCATAGGATGCATTACCATGATAGTCTTTCACTGGTTTTTTCCTGTTAGCAAAGCTAACACCAATCATAGCAACAATCCAAACTAATAAAGGTAATGCAGACTTCATTACTAATGAAGGTACATATTTACCAAATAAAGCAATCCAGACTAAATATTTGAAAAACCAATAATAAGGCGTTGTACCAATAGTAAATAAAGGTTGCCCTATTAGTGGATCATAATGAACATAAGAGGCTAATAGTTGGGTTGAACAAGCTAACGCAACGCATAATGTAATTAAGGCCAATAGAACCCTAATCATAACTATTCACCATAATAAGGTTCTAGGGCTAAATCAGAATTTAACATGACATTAAATTCAAATCCTGGACGAATAATAGCCGTTGCACCGACTTCCAATTTTTTCTTAACAATTTCATTGCCAGTGTTTAACACATTAGAAATTGCATGATTAATGGCTTCTTGACCAGATGAACGTTCATTTGAACCACTTCCATCACTAGAAGATCCTGCAATACCTGCTAATAGACTGGTGATAAAGGATGCGCCAACAGCTTTACCAGTATGTTCAGAATACAAATCTTTTACACCACCAAAGCCCATTGCATCAACACCTAGCGAATTGTTTAAAGCAACACTATTGCCATCAGGGAACATAATACGAGTAAATTTAACAGATACACGACCTGCATTCATTCCACTACCGTCATATTCACCAATTAAGCGAGAGCCAGCAGGAATTAAAATAGAAGAGCCTGTAATAGAATCATACACATTTTCACGAACTTGCGCTGTTACAGAGCCATTAAGTGAGGAATCAATACCAGTTATAAGTGTTACTGGTACAAGAGTACCTGTTAGCAACACACGATCAGCGGATGTATAACTACTGTAATCAGGAGTACTTGCTGTTGTAGAAGAACTAGAATCAGAACTATCACTAGAATCAGAAACAGAATCAGTAACAGCATTACCACCACTTAATGCAAACGCAATAGCACTAGCATATGGATTATTACGGCTTGTAATAGAACTACCACCTGCATTTCCAGATACCGATTGATAGTTAGAAGAACCACCACTAGAAACTGGAGCAGAAGCATTATAAGAACCTGTTCCTACACGATTAGGAACTTGTCTAACGGTATTATTACCGCTTGCTTGTGGTACAGATTGCGTACCTACAGTATTACCAGAACCAGGTGCGCCTGGTTTTTTCTTAGAGGCTGCATCTAGTTTTTTCTCATTATCATACTGACCCATTGATGCATAAGAATCAAATCCTAAATCAGGGCCTGCTACAGCACCGCCATTAGCACTATTCACGCCAACAGAAGAACTTGCTTGATTAGAATTAGTCTTATTGTTACCACTATCCATATTATGCATTACCATAGCAGCAGCTGAACCAAATGCAATAAGGCCTATAGCACCATATACAGCGCCTTTTTTAAATCCTTTTACAGCAGGTTTAGTATCATCATTAGAGAATGTAGCGGCTTCTACATCATCATCAAAGTTTTCTGTATCATTAAGTTGTTCCTCATCGGGTTTATGTTCATTACGAGAAGAATCACCAAATTCAGATTCTGTTTCAGAATCAAATTCAGTATATTCATCAGGTTCACGTTTACCTAATACCTTATTAAACATATCTCTAATAGACATTATTTAGTTCCTCCTTTCTGTAGATTAGCAATTCTATCTTTTAGAGGAACCCAATCAATTGAATGATTAGGATTTGTTGTTGCAACGCTAGTTACATTGCTCACAGGATTATTATCACTATCACGAGTAATAATGATACGAGGCTTACCTTGTATATCTAATTTAGCGTGATTAACAGTATCTTTAATAGATTGTTGCAAGGCCTGTTTAACTTGAACCAAATCAGATGATTTACGTTGTTTATCAGTCTTAATTTGTTCTGTATTTACTGATTGAAGAGGAATACCTACTTCATCATTAGGAACAGCAGACACTATACCCCCTTGATTAAGTGTTTGATTTAACTCTTTCACCTTAACAGGTTTAATACCTGCTTCTTTATTATTGACAACAGTTAAATACGAATCTGTTTTAAAACGTAGTTGTAAACGAGCTAACACGGTATCAATGACAATATAATGACCTTGCAAACGACTATTTACCATAGATAATTTGCCTTTTTTATCAACAGAGTATACTACAGGTAAATTTCTAATGTTTGTTGTAGGCACTTCAATATATGTCTTAATACCATCATCCCAAATACTATTAGGAATTAACGTTTTTCGCACATTTTGTGCTTTTTCATACTTATAATCACGATTGATTTGCTCTACTGTACTAGTAGAATCTTTTTGAGTACTACTTTGACTAATAGTAGTGGTTGAATCTACAGCAGGAGTTAGATTGTTAAAAGATACAACATCATCATAGTACTCATCTTGTCTAACAATAAAACGATACGAACGTTTATTAGTATTAACAATCAAGTTTGTAGTTTTAGCTTCTTTCACTACAGGTTTTAAGTATACATGAGGTGTTTGATCAACTACAGCCGTTGATACTTTCCAATCATCAGTATTACCTGCAACGATGCTAGTTAGTTTTTCATTACGACCAAGTGTTAAGTCCGTTAAATACCCTAACTTACCACGCACTTTAAATTGATTGTTAGAATCATACGTATAGACAACATTGGAGCCTGTTAAATTACTATCATGAGGTGTAATATAACCAGGTTCAATAGCAGCAAACGAAGTACCACCTATACACATAGTTGCAAGTGACATAGCAATACATAATTTACGAGCTTTAGATTGCATTATTTGTCACCTGCTTTCTGATTTTGTTGTGCTGTATTAGCTTTTTTAGCAGGTTCACTGCTTTGCGCAGCGTTTTCAAGACTGAAAGAAATATCTGTAATTTTAATGCCAAGTGGATTCTTATACAAATCAGCTTCAGTTCCTAATTCACCAGTTTTAATAGTAAACGTACCAATGTAATTTTGTTGAGTACCTTGACCACTATTAATACCGTAATCTACTTCTTGCCAACGAATTTGATATGTATTATCCGAGTTAGACAAGCGAGTAATACCAAGCACAGTAGGTTCTACTGTAGAAGAGCCAAGCTTACTAAAATGGCCTTGTGATTCACTAATAGCATTAAGCTTTTTAGCTGCTCCTTCTGTTAAAAATATTTGAGCATCTTTCCAGTTCTTTTGATATACCACTGGATCAAGTGGTACTGTACGAACTTTTTTAATAAAGTCCGTTAAGAAGTACTTTGTTTCTGCCTCTGTGGGCTTATATTCTTGCTGTGTAACAGGGCCTACAGCATCGGTATAACCTGTCACTTTATCTGCACGAATAATAAACGGAATATATTCACTCCGTGTTGCCAAGTAGCCTGCTGATATAGATGCTACTAACGCTACTAGCGTTGCACCAACAGCAATCTTCTTGAATGTGTTTGCACTATCTAAGATTCGCTCGACGTATGAGAAGTGTTCTTCTCTACCTTTCAGGAACGGATCTAAGGCAGTGCCTTTTTCTTTAAAATCTGTCAAAGAAAATACCTCCCTTTTTTTAATATGAGAAATAAAACCAGATAATTAAATTATCTCACTATATCATAATCTATAATTCTGTGAATGACAATTAAAAAACTCATGTTATTTTAAAATAATATGAAACACTATTTTGAGTTCTAATTAAAATTCTTATTTTGAATTACTGACTATCAAAATTAGAATTTTGTACAAAAAACAATCAAAAAAAACGCTTTTTTTTTCTAATTATTTTTATTATCTTTTTTCTTCTTTTTTAGGGGGTGCGCCGAGGTGCTTAAATACTAGGGTTCCCAGACCCATATGTACCCATTTTTTGAGGTTGATGTACCCATTTTTTGAATTTGATGTACCCGTTTTTTGAGTTCAATGTACCCATTTTTTGAATTTATCCACAGGCTATTTTGTAAAAAACTTAGATTTATAAAAGTTATCCACAGGGATAAACCTATATTCTATCTAGCTTTATAGGTATGTACCCATAGTAAATAATACCTATTTTTTTAATTACAAAAAATGGGTACTTTAATAGAATAAATACAGATATTATCTGCTTAAAAAGCTATTTTTTGAACTGCTCAAAAAAAGGGTACATTTAAGAATTTGATGTACCTATTTTTTGAACCAATTTTAATAAGTAATAATTTACGAATAATTAAGTACCCATATTAATTTGACTAAGGCACATATAATAGAGTATACTTTGTATATATAAATTAACAATAATTTGATTTTTTTAGATATTGTAATTTTATGCACATGAATATAAGCCCAGGAGGCAAGGATGCGACGAAAAAATAGTACAATGTTATTAAAATATCACAATGATCTTAATCAAATAACATTAAAAGGATTGAATGCTAGAGAATCCAATGTGTTCTTTGCTATTTGTGCTATTATGAAAGATCATGGGTTAAATGAATTAACTTTAACTTTTAACGATTTAAAAAAAATCAGTAATATTACAGTTTATGATGAAAGCGAATTAATTAGCATAATAAAAGAAACATATCAAAAATTAATTAGAGTAGCTGCTTATTATGAAACTGATACTACCTTTGGTGGATTTATATTATTTGATAAATTTGAAGGTAATATTATTACTAAACAAATCACAATTTCAGTCAATCCAAAGTTCGCCTATATGATTAATGAGTTAACTCAAAATTTTACAGTCATGCAACTAAAGGAATATACTGAACTGCAATCTAAATATACTAAAAATTTATATCGGCAATTACAGCAATTTAAAAAAACAGGTGTATATGTTGTTGAAGTAGAGTATTTACGACATATACTAGATATTCCTGATTCTTACGATATGCGTAAAATTACACAAAAGATAATTTCACCTGCGATTAAATCATTAAGTACAATTTTTAAAGATTTGAAAATTGAAAAAATTAGAGAAGGTCGCTCTATTAAACAATTACGATTTGTATTTAAACCATTTCAGATTCAAGATACATTTCCAGATAATCAATTATCAGGAGTATCATTGAGTGGTACGGAAGTAAAAAATAAAGTTGTTAAGAAAAAATCAAAATCTAAAGAAAATCAGATACCAACTTTAACAACCACTCAATCGCCGAAAGCTGTAAAAGAAAAAAAGACGAAACAAGAAATATTATGTCCATGTTGTAATCAACCATTATCACTAATTACAAGTGGTGAAGAAATTTTTTACGGACACAAAAATTTTAGATCATCTAATTGTCAGATGACATACTCTTCTGTTTCTGAAATTGAAGCATTCAGAAATAAACTACAAAATACAAATAGTATAACAGCACAACAAAATATGAATAAAGAATTTTCCAAACAAATAGTAGAACTTATTAGAAGTAATACTGATTTGTTTAATGATGGTGGTGGAAGAAACGGAACTGAACGTATAGTATATTTTCATAAAGATGATTTTTTGGCTCATCGTGTTCCTTATTCAGAAGAAGGTGTAAAAGCATTAAAGGAATATATCACTAATATACGAAAAGTAGAATCAAATTATTAGAACCGTCATTAGAAAAAATAGAAAAGTATATCATCTCATTGTATTGGTTTTACCAATACAGCAAAAAGAGAAGCTCACAGGGCTTCTCTTTTTTTATGGCTCACCTATTTATTGAAAATAGATTCACCATTCTATTTACGAAAATCAGACAATTTAGTAAAATAGAAATAGACAGAATGCCCATTTAAGCATTTCTATTTCTTCTTCAGATTTTTGCTCACAAAAAACCACAGAAATGCGCATGGGCCACTTCCCGTGGAGGGTTCACTTCGTTCAGTAGCCTTCGGCAATAGTAAATTTTTTAGGACACAAAATGGCAACTTACTCTTTCAATATAAAATCACAACCTAAAACTAAATATGGTTCAAAGTTAAATGCAGCCGCACACTTTGATTATATTGATCGAGATGGAGCATATAAAAATCGTGAAGATCTTTTAGCTTATGGTTCTGGTAATATGCCAGATTGGGCCCCTACCCCTCATCATTATTGGGAAGCAGCTTCTCTATATGAACGAGCAAATGGAAATGCATATAGAGAAATTACATGGGCCTTACCATCAGAGTTGCCATTATGGGCGAATGAATCTTTGGTGCAAGAATTTTGCCAAGAAACATTCGGAGAAAAATTTACATATAGCTATGCTATTCATTCTAAAGATTCATCAGATCCTGAACATGATAATGTTCATGTTCATATTATGTTCAATGAAAGAGAATTAACTAAAGACCGTACTTATGATGATCCAAAGTGGCACTTTACACGATACACAGAAACAGATGGATTTCCAGTTGGATATTGTAAAAGTCGTGAATTTATGCAAAAGGCAACTGTACATAAATTAAGAGAAAGAGCTGCTGATTTAACGAATAAATACTATAAAGATTTTGATATGCAAGAACGTGTTGACCATCGTTCTTTTAAGAATCAAAAAAAGGCCCTCATTGAAGAAGGCCGTTTTTCTGAAGCAGCAAAATTTGATAATGTTGAACCACAACGTAGAATTCCTGCGGCTCAATATTATCAAGAAAAAAATTTACAACAACATATAGAACCAGATCAAATTAATAAAATCCATAATGAAATGAGTAAAGAAATTAGAAAGCAACAAGAAGAATTATATCAAGAATTTTATAATCAAAATGTTGTATATGCTGTCAATTTAAAAGATTATTTTGGTGATTTAAAACATCAAAATATTGAAGCTGCAAAGCAACTACAAAATGAAATAAAAGAATTACGCAAAGAACAAATTCCTGAACAAGCTATTGAAACATGGGCCAAAAATCAAATCGTAAAAGGGTACTCAAAAAAAGCTAAAGCATTAAAGTCTATTATTGAAACTTCTCTTTGGAAAGAAAAAGAAGGTATGTTAAGTGTAGATGGTAGAGAAAAGTTTAATAAAGCTAAAGCAGATTTAGCAACATTAGAATCTAAGATTCCTTCAGACTTATTAGAGCAAAAAAAACAAGCTATCATTGAACATAATCAA
>ERZ773046.776-NODE-776-length-19761-cov-36.927941_pt1 | contig 19761 bp, 25 predicted proteins | sample MGYA00580634_ERZ773046 | MGnify/ENA primary metagenome ERZ773046 (study PRJEB29015, sample SAMEA2738127) | human oral metagenome | biome: human oral; feature: human-associated habitat; material: saliva | place: China | collected 2159 ... | reverse complement strand
TAACCATCGAAGTTTTCTTTTGGTTGTTCACCGTCAGTACGAGGTTTCAGAACTTCACCTTTTTCAGTCACCCAAATCGTCGTCACTTTCTTGACTGGTTTTTCAACCGGACGATAGATGTGTGTCGTGTTACCGTCTTTGTCCTTATCAGTACGAACAAATTCATAACCATCGAAGTTTTCTTTTGGTTGTTCACCGTCAGTACGAGGTTTCAGAACTTCACCTTTTTCAGTCACCCAAATCGTCGTCACTTTCTTGACTGGTTTTTCAACCGGACGATAGATGTGTGTCGTGTTACCGTCTTTGTCCTTATCAGTACGAACAAATTCATAACCATCGAAGTTTTCCTTAGGTTGTTCACCATCGGTACGAGGTTTCAGAACCTCACCTTTCTCAGTCACCCAAATGGTCGTCACTTTCTTGACTGGTTTTTCAATCGGGCGATAGATATGAGTGGTATTACCATCTTTGTCTTTATCGGTACGAACGAATTCATAACCGTCAAAGTTTTCCTTAGGTTGTTCACCATCGGTACGAGGTTTCAGAACCTCACCTTTCTCAGTCACCCAAATGGTCGTCACTTTCTTGACTGGTTTTTCAACCTTTTTGTAAATGTAAGTAACGGTTTGAGTACCTTCGACAATCTTAGTCGGATCCACCTTGTCTTGTTTCACGAAGGTGTAATCGTTATCCTCAAAGTGGATAGTAGTTGGGTGTTCCAATTTGATAGCTTCATCAACAGGTTTTACTCCTGTGTCAGTCGAAGCCTTGATTTCTTTGCCTGCTTCGTCAACGAATTTTTGAACGACGTTTCCTTTCACTACAGGTTTTTCAACCTTTTTGTAAATGTAGGTAACCGTTTGTGTTCCTTCGACAATCTTAGTCGGATCCACCTTGTCTTGTTTCACGAAGGTGTAATCGTTATCCTCAAAGTGGATAGTAGTTGGGTGTTCCAATTTGATAGCTTCGTCAACGGGTTTCACACCCGTATCGGTTGACGCTTTGATTTCTTTGCCTGCTTCATCCACAAATTTCTGAACGACGTTTCCTTTCACCACCGGTTTTTCAACAGGCTTTTCAACCTTCTTATAGATGTAGGTAACTGTTTGTGTTCCTTCGACAATCTTAGTCGGATCCACCTTGTCTTGTTTCACGAAGCTGTAATCGCTGTCTTCAAAGTGGATAGTAGTTGGGTGTTCCAATTTGATAGCTTCATCAACAGGTTTCACACCCGTATCGGTTGAAGCTTTAATTTCCGTGCCCGCCTCATCAACGAATTTCTGAACGACGTTTCCTTTCACCACAGGTTTTTCAACAGGCTTTTCAACCTTCTTATAGATGTAGGTAACTGTTTGTGTTCCTTCGACAATCTTAGTCGGATCCACCTTGTCTTGTTTGACGAAGGTGTAATCGTTGTCTTCAAAGTGGATAGTGGTTGGATGTTCCAATGTGATAGCTTCATCAACTGGTTTCACTCCAGTATCCGTAGAAGCTTTGATTTCCTTGCCGGCTTCGTCAACGAATTTTTGAACGACGTTTCCTTTCACTACAGGTTTTTCAACCGGTTTCTCTACTGGTTTTACTGGTTTTTCAATTTTTTTGTAGATGTAGGTGACGGTTTGGGTCCCTTCGACAATCTTAGTTGGATCTACCTTATCTTGTCTGACGAACGTATAGTCGTTGTCTTCAAAGTGGATAGTAGCCGGATGTTCTAATTTGATAGCTTCATTAACTGGTTTCACCCCAGTATCTGTAGAAGCCTTGATTTCTTTACCAGCCTCATCGACAAATTTTTGAACGACGTTTCCTTTCGGTTGCACTTCTTTATAGAAGTAGGTAATGGTTTCACGGAAGGCATCTGGGATTTTAGTCGGATCCACCTTGTCTTGACGGATGAATTCATAGGTTTTTCCTTCAAACTGGATGGTCTTAGGATGCGTCAAACTCAGTGCTTCACCAACCGGCTTCATACCTGTATCGGTTTGTGGGGCTAATTCCTTGTTAGTGCCTTCTTCCTTGAACAATTGGCGAACAGAACCTTTCGAATTGGCTAAGACCTTATCGTGGTCGACAAAGTTTGGACCAGCAAGGGCAACGAAGTCAGAGTCGTAGGAGTGCTCTGAATCAACCAATGACGTACGATAGTAAGCAACAGACGTTGGTGTGATTTCATCATGGGTCACAAGTGGGAAGTTCAGTTTTTGAAGGTCAAAACCAGACGCAAACTGCATTGGGGCTTCCAGAACAAATCGAACTGCCGTGACTTTGGAATAGTCATCGACTGTTTTAGTGAAGTGAAGCTTCTTGTTATCGGCTACACGGTCACCGGTAATTGGATCCGTTGTATATTCGATAGCCCATCGTGAATCCTTTGGAATCTTACCATTATTGTCCCCGTATCCGACAGGCCCCGTCAAGAAGGTATCAATAGTAGTGTTATCTCGACCTTTTTTCGGAATGTACACAAGGGTATTTAGTTGTGAATTTACTTTTTGCCCGATACGTACATTTGAACGAATGGTAAATGGTACGTCCTTTTGCACATCCAATTTATATGGTCGCCATGTTGAACCCACTTTGACTTCAGATGTGGTTGAAATTTTATCACCATCATAAAGCGTAAGCTTGAGGGATCCTTTGAGTACGGCTGAACCTTTTTCCGCACCTTCAAACGTGTAATCTTCAAGGTTTGGTACATGACTAAAGTCAATCGTATAAGGGGCTTCGTATGTTCCAGCAGGAACATCTTTATCTGCAACTAGTTTGAGGCCTTTCATAAATTGGTCAACGGTAGCAGAATCGCCATCCAGTAAGGTCCACGCTAGTTGATTGTTTGTAACCAAATGGAATCCATCTGGTAAATTAAAACGAACGCGAGGTTGTTGACTCTCTGGAAGGGCTTTGACGGCTTCACTGAGTTGAACCGATGGGTCCGCTGTCAGTTGAATTTTTGGATTCATTGTCCAACCAGTCATGGCAGTAGTAATGGAACCGGGTTGATCGCCGAGTTTATGAATTTCCGATGGTTTAGACCCTTTTCCGATATAGACCACATCTTCAGCCGAAGAGCTTCCGACTTTAACGTGTGAATAGGAAACATAGGTATCACTAGACGCTTTAAGTGGTGCTTTAGTTAGGTCTTTCGTGTCGAGTAAATGAGACACGTTCGTAATTCGAACTGGTGTGCCCGCATTAGCATCAACTCTCGCTCGATAAATATTTGGGTCCAAGCCCGTAACGGTTGTTTTGTAATAAATTACCCGTGGACCCTTAGTTGAATCACCGTAAAGTTGAGGAAGTGTGCCATCAGCATTGGCTTTCGGGGTAATCAACAAATTCTTGGTATATGGAATATCTACAGCGGCTGGTAGATTATTTGTACGGTCAACGGCATAATCGGCAATCAACACTTTATTTGTGTCACGATCACGCACTTCAAAGTGAAGCGGTGTTTGGGCACCATCAATACGCATAGAAAACTTCATACTCAAATTTTTAGTATCAAGCGTATTGGTTTCATCCGACCGCAACAACACTGGGTGAATATCCATAGTGGTTGCCTTATCGTATACTGACAATCGTTGTTCAGCTGTGTGTTCTAGTTCAGTAAATGTACGAACATTTGTAGGGGCCGTTTCTGTTCCGAATGGTGATGTATGGTCAATGATTGTTATTTGCCCTACAGATGGTTTCTTATTACGTGTGCGTTCAGTAGCCTCTGTAGTAGCTTCAGCAGTAGCAGTCGTTGTGCCTTGAATATCTTCAGGTACAATCATTGTGACACGGAATTGAACCTTTTTAGAACCAATAACGTTATCACCCATTGTTGGGATAGGGTTCTTGAGGGTTTCAGCCGATGGTGAAAAAATCGGGAGTTTCCCTCTAGTGGCAAGATAATTTGGGATGGTCAAAATACCGTCTTTAAATGTGACACCATTCTCACCGTTTTTAAATGGTTCGAATCGTTCAGGCATACCCGGAGAACTTTTAATTCGGTAACCGATAGGGACTGAACCTTCAGGGACCTGAATTTTTAATGTGACAGGCCGAGAAGTGTTGGTGGAAATGTTAAGTTCATGATAACCAACCGTATTGTTCGCGATACTTCCGTCCAATTTACCTTGAGAATAATCAGTGTCCGAGTCAGACGCTTCAACTTCAAGCGTAGGTTTAACAGAGCTAAAATGCGTGTCAAACGTTTGAGTATCAACCTTTTTCCCATCGACCCACAATTCGTAGGTACGCTTAAGTGTACTTGCTGGATAAAAACCGGTCATTTCCTGAAAGGCGGCAGTAAGCGTTTTGATTTCACCCGGTGGCATACCCGAAATATCCACAGTAGTGATGGATGTAGAGTTGTCACCATTGCGTTCTGTCGGAGTAGTGGTACTCGTAACACCTTTATCCTCAATGGATACTGCTGTATCAACTAAGTTAGTGTGGACACCTGTAGCCTCCTGAATCACTTTGATGTATGAATTTTTCGGAAGCGGGTCTGTACCACTGGTCCCAATTTGGATGGTAGACGTAGCACGTGGAGTAGTGGTTACTCGATCATACTTAGAACCCTTCAGCGCAAAAACATTTGACCAGTCATCAATTTTCATGACGGTTTTCGTTTTCTCCGTAATTCGGTCAGGCTGTCTTCCTTCTGTTGGAGTATCCGCTTGCGCAACACCAACGGATGCTAGAAGTGCAGCCCCAAGAACCGCTCCTGTCAAATTTTTAGTGAGTTTGGATTTTCGAAATCCAAAAATTTGCTTTTGTTGCATGTTGTTCCTTTCTATTGCAAACTACGCACCTATAGGGTGCGACAACAAAGTTCTGGGTTTGATGCACCAGAACATTCCTACGATAATTATATCACTGTTCTATCGCAAAAGCAAGCAATTGACCGATTTGAACGGTGCAAAAAAAAAAGAACCAAAAGGTTCTTTCTACTGTCATTATTTCAATCCGCCCTTTACGGATTAAACGAGATATGCACGTGATCATAGTGGTTGGCCGTAACGCCACCACGGTCAGGCATCAAACCCCATTGACCAGGCCCGCCATAGATGGAGTTAAACGGCGCCCAGAAACGTTGTTGCCAAATGACGTAGGATACATTTAGGTTTTTATAATTGGCAAGGACATACTGGGCGATTTCATCACCCAAAGCTTTATTGTCACCCACCATCAAATCAAGTGCTAAGCCGTCCCCATGACCAGTCCCCATTCCGTCAGTATCACCCGGACGATAGCCACCGATTTCGACACCAAATTTCTTAGCTAATTGGTCACGCGCTTCAGCGACGTGTTGGTAGAGACCATCAGCCCTACGACCGCCTTTGGCAATTTTGGCACCACTTTCGACCGTTTTGGTTTCCTTCGGTTTTTCGACCTCTTTAGGTTTCTGACTTTCTGCAACCAAGGCTTGAAGGGTCACGTCTAAACCTGCTAATTCTTCATCAAACTCGTGAACCTCACCTTGTAGTTTATCAACAGCCTTTTGTGTCCGCTCCACCAAACCTTCTTTTTGGATAAGTTCGATTTTAGCTGCGAGCAGCTTGGTATTTTCTTGCGGCGTCCTGTCACGTTTCTCTTGGAGCCTTGCGACCAACCGCTCCGACTCCTGTCGTGAACTTTCGTTGTTCATGGAGTTGACCGCCAAGAGCTTGAGTTTTTGCTCAGCCTGAGACTTCTCCTCTCGTGTGTGCTCAATTTGTTGCTTGGTGGTTTCGATTCGTTGGGTCAACGAACCATCATCCCCTGAGGCTTGTGAGAACACGAGAGGGACAATACAAGCCAAAGGCACTAAGTATTTCCATTTCACACTATTAATTCCTTTCTTTATTAATACCAAAAATGCCCATGTTTTTGGGCATTTAAGGTGTTGACATGATAGGCCACCTCCGTATGGTCATCATTGGTCACATTTCATTTATTCCAACCCACGCACCCTTGTTACGGGGTGCGACCGACAACTAGGCGACGGGATCTGGAATTGGGTATTTCAATCCGCGCATCCATGTGAGGTGCGACGGTTTGCCGACCTTATCAAAGACAATCAATTTCAATCCACGCACCTTGTTACGGGTGCGACCGCGGAACCAAAGAACGTATCTTTGACCCAGTTATTTCAATCCACGCACCCGCGTGGGGTGCGACTCCATCAAGAGCGTGGCGGATTCGCCAATTTTATTTCAATCCACGCACCCTATATAAGGGTACGACAGCACATTCCTGCACTGCTGTGGTCTAATCGGTTCTCACGTAGTCCCAATTGCCCACTCCGTGTTATCGGGTCTCGATAACGGACCTCATATGAAACCGTGAAAGGTCCAGAGTTTGATGTGCGACGGAGGTTCATCACACCAAAACTTCCTATACTTATTATATCACTGTTCTATCACGAAAGCAAGCGAAAATGTCAACTCATAGAAAGAAAATTTGTTTTATGATATACTAGGTACCAGAAAGGAAGGTAAAGAAATGGCTTATACAATCGATGAGCAAGAAACGCATATTTGGTATGATCCTAAAACCAAGGAAACCATTGTCGAAACCAATTATGTCCACGATATCAACCACTATTTACGTATCATTGCGGATGGTGGTATGGAACTCTTGGACCATGAAGTTGAAGGGGACCGTGTGATCAGCCTACGTGCTAAAGTATTAGACGGCTCATATCGTATTGACCGTAGAGCGAAGAAGAAACGGGTTATTTCGGACGAAATGCGCGAACGCTTAAGACTACAACTTGCCCGAGCCCGCAAGTCCTAATCGCCGTTGCCTACGCAACGGCTATTTTAATGGGGCTTCGCCCCAAACCCCTATTTCTTCCTGAAAACATAACAGAAGGGAATGAGTCCATGGCTACAATCACAAAAACCTTAGTTTGTGTAGATAGTGCTGACCGAAAAGCTGGTGGAAGTGGAAGCGACCACAACAAATACTACAAGGCTAGCTTTGACGGTTCAACCATTTACTATGAATACGGACGAATTGGTGCCACCTGTACCAAAGGTCAAAAAGCTGGAACACGTGCATCCTATGACAAATTAATCAATTCCAAAATCAAAAAAGGTTACATCGAAGTCGATACCCACGAAGGTGCGGACGCAGGCCAAATCGCCAACAAAGATGAGCGAGTAGCTAAAGCTATTGCGCAAGATCCGGAAGTGGAAGCCTTTGTCAAAAAACTTGTCGAAGCAAACACCCATGACTTGTTTGATGGTAAATACAAGCTAGAAATGACAGCGTCAGGTGCCGTGAAAACGGATATTGGTGTATTGACCAGTAAGACAATTGCCAAGGCTGAAGGTTTGTTGGAACGAATTATGCAAGGTGAGCACAAACTCATCAAGGAATATTTCACCTACATCCCTCACTATGTTCGCATTGGTCAACCATTAGCAACAGTTGTGACTGACTGGGAGCATGAAAAAGAACTGTTCGATGTCCTAAAACAACACGTGGCAGACTACGAAAAGAGCTTGGAAAACGAAAAAGACGTCGCTATTGATGATGATGCCTTCAAAGGTCTCTTTAAGTTAAAACTCCGTGCAGCAACGACCGATGAGTTGAATGCCATCAAACGCATGTTCGATGAAACCAAACAAGACCGTCACCGCCAGGCATCACAAAAACAAGTGAAGGCCGCTCTTGCCATTGAATACAACGATGAGGAAGAAGCTCATTACACAACCGTACAGAACAAGGTCGGTAATGTCAAACAATTATGGCACGGTACAACTGCACAAAACGTTCTGAACATTTTGCGAACAGGGCTATTCTGTCCAAAATCAAACGATAGTCGCTACGGTATTACAGGGCGCATGTTTGGGGACGGTGTTTACCTGTCCGACCAGAGCACAAAAGCCTTGAACTACGCTTGTGGGTTCTGGGGACATTCGTCTAAAGGAAATGCAACCTACATGTTCCTCGCTGATACCGCTATGGGCAATGAGTACAAACCAAATAACTCCATCGCCCGGCACCAGATCCCGTCCAACGCTCGCCAAGGTGGATACGACTCCATTTATATCACTGGCGGAACACAAGGTGTGATCAACAATGAAATGATTGTTTGGAACACCGAACAAATTCGCCTCTCCTACTTGGTTATCTTTGAATAACCCTTGCACAAACTGAAAGGAACAAAACCTATGATTATCAATCAACGCACTGTCAAATATCTTGTTGTAGCTATTGATTACTCAGCCCGCACCAGCCAACGCATCACCGTCACTGACATTGAAAGTTTGAATGCTATTACTGCGATGAACGTGTTGCGAAACGGATTGGACCACGGTATGAGCCTCGAAACTTATACCCATGAAGAGCAAGAACATCTCGAAGAAGCGGTTATGTTTGACGCCACTGAAATGATCAGCTTTAAAGTGCTGAATGGCCTTCAGGTACGCGGTACGATTCACCTGATTGATGGACGCGCACTCCCTGAATCGCTTTTTGTTGAGACCAGCAACCAGGGTCTTATTGGTTTGAGCAGCAACCTACAGCATTATCACGCCGAAGAAGGTTACGCTGCGGTCCGTATTGACAATGCCAACCCAATTTTCCATGTGAGTGGTGTGCGTTAATGGTGTAAACTGACGAAATCCCTTCGGGGATTTCTTTTTTTTTGCAATTTAACAAGACGACCAACCCCACAAAGTATGATATAATAGAAGAGAACCAGCGCCTTTGCCTACGCAAAGGCTACTAAATGGGGCTACACCCCAAACCCCTAATTCCTTTTGAAAACATATTGAAATAACGACGAGGTACAAATATATATGAAAAAAGTAGTAACAACCCTAGAAAACCTAAAAGAAGCTAGCAAAATTTCTGACAAAACAAGCATTTTGGAAGAAGTGACAGACCCTGTCACAAAACGTGTTTTGAACTTTTTGGGTGACCCAAACCAAGTTATTGGTTTGTCCACTAAAAAATTCAAAAAGCCGTTGAACAGGTCGCTCACGACTTGACCCTTCCAGAGCTCTTGGACTATTTATTGGAACACAATACAGGAACTGAAAATGAAATTGGGATGGTGCAATATTTCATCAACCAATACGATGAACACACAAAAGATGTTCTTGCTCAAGTCATTGGAAAATCATGGACTACAACGGTTGGAGCGAGCCTCCTCAACAAAGTGTACGGTGTTGATTTCATCCCTGTATTTGACGTTCAATTGGCCTTCCCTTATGACAAAAAAATCCAAGGGTATAAAGATGACGCTGTTTTTGTCGTCACTCAAAAATTGGATGGTTTCCGTGCAGTTGTTGAGGTCAAAGATGGAAAAGTACTTTCTGTCAAAACCCGTAAAGGCAAAGTCATTGACGGACTTAGCCAGTTGAAAGCGGATATTGAACGTGTTGTAGACGCCAATCTCGGTCACTTCATTTTTGATGGTGAATTGCTCCTTGAAGATCCTGAAAACAAATGGACAAGTGGTGAGCGCTTCCAAAAAACTGGTCAAATGATTTCTGCGGATGGTGAATGTGACGGCCTTGGTTACAACATTTTTGACGCCCTTCCTTATGCAGAATTTGCTGCTGGAAAGTCAAAACTTCCATATATTGAACGCCGTAAAAACTACCTTGAAACCTTTACAGCAGGGGAATTGGTTCGTGCTATTCCAGTTCTTGGAACAGCAGATAAAGCCGGCATTCCAGCTTGGAGTGATTATGCAACCGCTCAAGGTTTCGAAGGGGTTATGCTCAATGATCCAAATGCTAAATATGAAACCAAACGCACCAAGGGTTTACTCAAAGTGAAGAAAATGCACACAGCCGACCTCTTGGTTGTTGGGTTTGAGGAAGCTATTGACGGTAAAAACCGTGGGGGCCTTAAGTCCCTCATCGTTCAATTGGACGAAGACAATACCTTTAACGTATCTTCTGGTTTGACCGAAGAGCAACGTGAACACATTTGGAACAACCAAGATGAGTACCTTGGAAAAATCATTGAAATCAAGTTCTTTGAGGAAACTACCAACAAAAACGGTGGACGCTCACTTCGCTTCCCTGTTGTGTTAGGCTTCCGTGATGATAAGACCATCGAAGATGTGAACATTGATTAAGCTCAGGAAAACCTGAGCTTTTTCTTTTTTGTGAAAGGAAATGCGCAGTGAAACTCACAGAACAAGAGAATGTGAACTACCCAAGTATTCAAGAGCTTGAATTTTATAAGAAAAATTGTGAAGACGACGAAACCATGAAGGCAATCGACTTAAAACTCGCTGCCGCAAAAGCGGTACCAACCACATTAGAACAGAACATGAGTGCTGAGCAGTTGTTTGAGTTGGGTTGTCCCATCTGGGTACGGCCGTACAGTATGTATGAATTGACCTTCATTATTTCCATGTGGGAAAGCATTGGTGATGAACAATTCAAAAAACTGTTAGGGCAAGCAACGGATTATGAAACCCTGGCAAGCAAACTTATCGATGCAACTATGCAAATAGCCTACGACAACATACAAACAATCTATGACAACGCAATGAAGGAAATCCATGGAAATGAATGAAATGCAACATCCTACCAAGAACGAACTCTATGACATTTATTTGTCACATCATCCAACGGTACAGGAACTTGAAATCTATAAAGACCATTGTAACTACGAATCCACGCTACGTGTCACAGAGCTCAAACTCGAAGCCACCAAAACAGTTCCGACCGCGCTGGAAGAAACCATGAGCGTAGCTCAATTATTCGAGTCGGGAAGCCCGCTCTGGATGCAGCCATACAGCGTATCTGAATTATGTTTCATCATCCCGATGAAAGAAAGTATCGATGACGAAGTCTTCATCCAGTTGCTAAGACAAGCATCCGATTACGATACACTTGCACGTGGACTCATTGAGGCTTTGTGAGGAATTAGAAAGGACCTAGACATGGAATACACAAGCAACCAACGGGCAGCTATTTTCCTCGTCGCACGCTGGACCAATAAACTCAAAAACAATATGCCAATTGGTATGTATTTGAAGGAACTACCTGAAGTAAAAAAAGCCGTGCGCGAATACAACCGGAAAAATCCGTGGGATTATGCGTACATGTGGTACGACCCCGGTTTTGTTGTCGAAACCCGTAACGACTATTCAAAAGCCATGGACGGTCTCAACTATCGAATTGACGTACTGGAAGACTATGCAGGTTACAGCATCTATGACCTATAGAAAGGAACCCAAATGGACAAGAAAAGCATACACGAATGGGCGCGGATCTTTGCAGGCCAAGGGCTTGTGGCAATTTGCGATGTTGACCGCCTATACGGTAAAATGCTCCGAAAAACACAAGCGAGTGGACTCTGGGAAAGTGCTGAAACAGAGCTACGACTCAACCGCGAGGTGCGAATCTTTAGCGAAAGTGAAGCACGTGAAATCGCAGAAGCTTGTTTGCCTATCAAACCACAAACTCCAAAAGCCAAAACGCCACGTACCATCAAAGGTGCCGTGTGTGAAACAAGGGAAGACAAGCGAGAAACCTTGAAGCGTATGTTGCTTAAAGAACGAAAATGTGAAAAGGTGGTTTGCGCCTTAATGGATGCCTTGGAACTGTATCCTGATTTGCAACCAGTATTTGCAAGTTATCGCTTTCAACCGGTTCATGAACCGGAACAATTATATGAAGCCACTTTGGACGAACAGTCCATTGATGAACTAGAAATCATGGTTATGGCCTATGATGACCCTGAAAGTGCGACACATGTCATGCGGGAACAGGTAAAACGACTCATTCATAATGTGGTTGCATCGATCCCTGATTGGGTGATTGATGCTGCACCCTATCTGGAGTTGGAACCCATTAGCCGAATGATTAACGACAATTCCGAAACATATCGTAAACGCTGGATGGACCACTTGACGAAGGCAAGTACCGACAACAAGCGAAAGGGACTGGAATACCTGTTGTACCTGAAAACAAACTATATGGATTCAGTTGACAACTACGAACGGTTCCAAAGCTTGCTCATTGACCTTGCTACCGCCTACAAGGGATAAGCAAAATCCGAACGTTGGCCTATTTATTATACCTGCCAAGTTTGTGAATTGGACGAATTTGGATTGAAATTTGGATTTTTTGAAAGCGTTCTCAAAACCCGGTATAAAGGGATTTTGGATTGTTTGATCATCAAAGCATCGATTTCACAAAAAAAATTTTTTCTGACCACTCATCAAAATTTTTCTAACTTTTTTTCAAAAAATGAAGAGTTAGAGGTAAAAGTCAGTCATACCAGCGCTTGTAAGCGCTAACATTTAATCCAAATTCCAATCCAATTTTCTCCAAATCTCTCCAAATGACCCAAAAACGGCCGAATTTTACGAAATAAATCGTATTTTTCACCCATTTTGGCCTATTGTTCGGGACGTCCCGAACGTTTGACCAATCCAAATGATAAATTCACTCATTTTCGAGCGAAACGTTCGGAAACGAGAAATATTACGGTTACACCAAGCACTGGACCTTTCACGTTCAAACAGAGGCCGTATTATCAAGTTTGATAACCAGTGGGATATTTGGAAGTCGTGACAACCAATGAGGCCACAAGCGGGGCAATAATGCTCTGTCGTGCCCCACACGGGTGCGTGGATTGAAATAAAGCAATAAATAAATGATAATCGGAAAGCGTGAAACCTGTCGCACCCTATACGGGTGTGTGGATTGAAACGGAAAATCCGAACAAAAAAGAAAGGAAGGTATTCAAATGAATACACAACAATACACAACTGAACAAGTAAACGACATGATCACCGCTTGTAACGAAGTCATTCACGAAGCACGACAAGCAAACGAAACCGCTGCAGCTGTCCTAGAATTTGATGAAAGGGAGCACGAAGGGCTCATCATCTCCGCTAACCCTCAAGGGCAAATGATGGGATTTTACATTTTCCGCTCTGTCCCGCTCGTGCGTAAGGTAACTGACTCACCGCGTGATATGGCAGAAAGCTTGCTCACCTTTATTGGTCAGTTTTATAGCCTACATGGGGCTATTGACGATTCGATTGAGTTGTCTGTTGAGGCTTCTGCTGACCTAGCAGGTGTTGCCGCTATGGCTGGCGCTGAAACATTTGGCGGAATCTAAGAACCTCTCGGACCTTTCACGTTTCAACAGAGGTCCTGTTATCGAAGACAATAACAAGTGGAAGATTGGAACTACGTGAGAACCAATACGGCCACGAACCGGGCAATGTGCCCCGTCGCATCCCCCGTACGGATGCGTGGATTGAAATCACGAACTGCGTGAAACATTGGTTATTTTCTCGATACCTTACACGAAACAGGTAAATTACTGGGTGCATCCTTGGGGATGCACCCATGTATTGTGTAAAATGAAGCAATGTCTCACCCACATTGTGTGGGCAAAAAAAATCAAAAATAAGGAAGTATCATAACATGGACGATTTACACGAACTACGTGAAATGATTACCATCTGTGCGGATGCATTACAAGAAACAGCACAGGAAGAACAACAGATGACTGACGCCCTGCTCATGCTGAACGAGAGTATAGGCGAGTTCGTCGTTGTGACCGCACTACCAAACGGAAAATTAGCGGCCTGGTACATCCACAAGGACGCACCACTATATTATACCGATGGAGCTGTAGCGTACCAAATAGCTCAAGAACTAACAACCTACATCAAAGGATTCTATCTGCTGACTACAGTTAACGAAAAACCGAGCCAGTTGACGGACAGTGAACGCATACAGATTAGTCATCGTATCGCCGAACGTATTGATGAAATGAGGGGTGACGATGAATAAAAACTCCTCCGAAAAATTGTACCAATTTTTGCTCAAAATTTTGCCACAAGTGTCAGAACATGAGCGTGAAGAATTGGAATTGGAACTGGATGAAGCGGTGGATGCCATGGTAAAAGGTGTAAACGGTGTTTTCACCTTCCCATCCGTTGACCCACACATCATTCAACTCGTCATTAAGGCCTTAAATACTGTTCACCTGCGGGCGACTTCTGTAGTACCGGTAGAGGACAAGGTATGGATCACCTGGGTCATTGATTATTAAGAAAGGAAAAAAAGCATGAGCTTAAAACTAATTTGGGCAGAAAGCCAAAACGGATTTATTGGAAAGGGCGATGGACTACCATGGCGCATCACCAGCGAAATGAAGCATTTCAAAACCACTACACAAGGACATGCCGTTGTGGTCGGTTATAACACCTTCAAAGGCTTTGAAGGGCGTTTGTTGCCAAACCGCTTGACCCTCTTGTATGACGCACGTGGCTTCATGAACTTTGAAGACATGGGTGTGTTGGACATGGCCGTAGGTGACCTTCAAAACCTACGGGTTGTGGATGAAGCTGAAGTGGTAGAACTGGCAAAAACAGAAGATGTCTACGTCATTGGCGGAAAAGCAACCTATGAAAACTTCATGCCTCTTGCTGATGAAATTATTCGCACGGTCATTCATGAAGATGTTGACGGTGATGTCGAAGCACCTTACGTTGTTTGGGACTGGTTCTTGAAAACAGAAATCCGCAAAGTTGCAAACGAAGGCGAACCAGCTTACACCATCGAACACTATCGTATGATGGATCAAATTCCAGTACAATAACCGCAAAAAGACCATTTTTGGTCTTTTTTTTGGTCTTTTGCATACGCAAAAGACCACTAAATGGGGCTATGCCCCAAAACCCCTAATTCTTTATGAAAACAAAATCAACTGGTACCTTTCACAATAAAGGTGCGGGTACGTGAATAGAAAACTAAAATACGGAAGGAAGTGACACCATGGAAAAGATCACGATCAAAGTCAAACCGGACTCACGAAAAATGACGCCTGAGGAATTGCAAGGTTACCTACGTGCTAAAGCGATCGGAAGTGGTGTCACTAAAAACGGAAAACGCTATCGCAGACACGAAAAGCATCGTCGTCGTGTACACGACGACTACTAAAATGGGGCTTTGCCCCAAACCCCAATTTCTTTTTGAAATAAAATAATGTGTCGACTCCAGCTGTGTAAAACCGGGAGTTGATGCCGTCAAACCCTATAAAAATTTGGAAAAGAGGAACTTCACATGAAAAACACACAAACACTTCGTCAACTATTTGTTGAAAATGGAATGAACAAAGGCTGGGCTACACGCCGTGCTAACCAAGCCGCAAAAGCCGGTAACTTATATGTCAACGCCCTTATTTGGGGTGTGAAAACCTTTAAAGATGCCGCACCTTACCGTGTTAGCGACATTGAAAATGAAAATGTTTTCCGAGGCGTTGCTCACTATGCCTACAACCACGGTGCTACACCCTTGCATGCGTAAGATGGTCTAACGACCATCTTAGAAGGAGGAAGATATGACAGTTCAGGAATTTTTAAACACAACAACTTTTGAAGCAGATGACATTATCATCGTCGTGACCCCAACAGGTCTGCCATTTGTGGTACATGGGGACAATCCCATCTGTAACCACAAACTAGCAAACTCACAAATTGCCCATCATTACACACGAAAAGAATGTGAACGCACCTATCATCGCGTACACATCGCATAGAAAGGTATCGAAATGGCACAAGAAAAAACCATGATTCCGCAGTTTATTGCTGCCTGGATTGTCACAGTAAAAACAACGGGTATCAAAAAGCAAAACAGCTTTGGCTATTACGAAGAACTGACAGCCAAGGATGACGTGTACCGCGTGATGTACTACATTTTCAAAGAGGAATTTGCGCCAACAGACGTGAGGGATTGGATTCGTAACCATATCGACGATTTTGCACGCGCGTGGCTGAATGGCTATACAATTAAAACGGAAAGTTAAGAAAGGAAAAACTATATGACAAAAGAACGAGTCGTCGGCGTTACATTCGTCGAACAAAAACCAATTGTAGAATTAGTAGGGGAAACCGTTGCACCAGAAGACGGTGAATTTGGAGTGATTGAATTCCACACGCAAGCCCTATTAGTACCAGAACCAACTAACGAATATGACCCAACAGCGGTTGCGGTTGTAGTGCGTACGAAATCAGGTGAAGCTCACCGTGTTGGATACCTAGCACGTAACTCAGAAATCAAATCAACCATGACTGGTATTACACCAATGGAACTCACTATCTTTGGATATTCAACTATCGGATTATCAGACAGTTACGTCTTAACCTATTAAGAAAGGGGAAAAAGCATATGCCAACACTCAGAGAATGGATCAACCTCATCATTGGATTTGGAAGCTGTTATTTGCTATGGGCAGTTGATAAGTATCATTTACCTAGAATTTGGGCCATCTTGGGGTTGCTTGGAATTGTTGTTGCCCTCATCATGTACGTTATCGGCTTAGCGAGTGACCACAGCAAGGACTGGATAAAACGATACAACAAGAAAGGAAAGGAATAAAATGCGCTTTTTAAACCGAACAGAAACCGCAACCTTTTTGGTGGTAAAACCATCATTTCCTAACTTTTTGGAACTGTATGACCCCGTCATTCAAACACCAGCCGTCGGAAACTTTACCGGAAGCTACCGTCCAAAAACTGGGGAAGTGACCATCCACTATCAGGATGATACATACACAGGTACACTCGAAAACGATCGCTTGACCATGACTCTACATACCTCACGAAAAGGTGAGACGGAATTTTATCTGCGCCACATTATGTTTGACAACAAACTCTTGTTTGAAGCTTTTATGGACCAAGACGCCAAAGTGAAAGGCGGTTTGTCTATTGCTCAACAACTTATGATTTGTATTCCTGATTATGAGGAACAAACAGGTGGCTACATGGTCTATCCTGGACTTGACAAGGTCAAAGAAGGAATGACGGACCTCGACGGGAAAATGCTCATTCGTAAGGGTGATGAATACACCATTATTACTCGAGGCTATTTCCTACGCATGAAGCGGGATGATGAACTTGGCGTTTCTTGCTATACCGTTACTGCAAGTGCCATGCTCGTGAATGATGAAATGACCTACCGTGAATGTCGCAACGTAGGGCGCAGCTTGTCACGATTGTAAAAAAATATTTTTTTTTCATTAAAAAAAAACGCTAACACCTAGAGCCTCAAGGCTTTTCGCAACCAAATTGCTTGAAAAGTCTAGAATATTTATACCTTACCGACACACGCTTGACACCCCCGCGCCATATGGTACAATACAGGTATCATAAAGAAAGGGGATACGTGAAATGAAGCGTGTCGAAGCGAAAAAAATCGCAAAATCAACCATTGTCAAACTAATGGCGACCCTGTACACTGGAAAATATGGAAATTCCAAACTGTTTGAGTTCTCATGCAAAACCTATGCTGCAGGTGGTGCCGAAATGAAACTCGAGCATTATTGCTATAATTTAAAAGTAAACATCTACCAAAATGGTGAGGTGTCATATGTCCTCCGCCAAAACGGTGAAAAAGGCCAACGCGTCATCATCCTGCCCGAAGCGGAAGTCTACGATGACGAAGAAGTCAGTAAAGCCCTTGAGGAATTTTGTGATTTTGCCAAAGCCGAAATGAAAGAGGCATTCCAACAATACTAAACGGTCCATGTGGACCGTTTTATATTTTAGAAGAAAGGAAAAGAATATGTTTATCATCCATAGTGTAGTTGCTGTTTTGGCTAGCTTAACCGTTACCGCTCAACAACCACAACCAAAAACCATTCCACAGCAAATGGAACGAGCTATCGTTTCTGTCCTTGTGGGACAACAAACAATGCTTGAACAAACACAAAAATAAAGAAAGGAACCTAATGTACGAAAAACTAAAACAGCTGATCATGGACAAAAATGAAGTGTACAAAGAATTGAACGATGAAGTACACCAACTGGAACAAACCGTCAGTGATGAAGCTGAAGCCTTGAAAAATGCACGCTTTGAACGCTGGCAATTCATCCATGATTATGCCCAAAGCTTAGCCGATTTTCTTTGGTACAATATGTGCGACCTGACACCGAAAGACTTGTCAGCCCTTGACTTGGTACCATATGCCGTTTGGCGTAAAATGGACGAGAAAAGTCATGCGGTTGTGGACGCTATCACGCGTATCCACAACGGTCAACAACCAAAAGCTCACGGCATGACATCCGTTATCGATTACCATAACCAAAAATAGAAAGGACGTCATGGACAAAGAAAAACGAAAAAAACTGATCTACACCATTATCAAATGGGCAGCCATTTTGACCGGTTTTCTAACACTCGTCCTGATGATTGGCTATGCCTTAGGGACTGTCGAAGAAATTAGGGTGGTCGCCATTACATGGCTAGGAACCCTCGCTACGACGATCATCTGTGGATGTATGTCACTGCACATCAGTGACGAATAACCTTTGCATACGCAAAGGTTCAAAATGGGGCGTTGCCCCAAACCCCAATTTCTCTTTGAAATTCAATCAGCCGAAAGTGGGTGAAAAAATTGGTTTCAATACTTTCCGTGTGATAGTCACACGTATATTTTCAACACAAAGTGTAAAAATGAAAGGGAAAAATAATATGAATAAAAACATCAAACTCGGATATACAAAGTCTAAGGCTTACGGTCTTTGCGGTGTTATTTTGACAGCTGCACTCATGATGGTGATGGCACCTAGTGCTTATGCCGATGAAGCGACAACTGCAACACCAGCAACCGAAACAGTAGCAACCACTGAAACAGTGGCTACAACTGAAACTCCAGCTACAACTGAAGCTCCAGCAGCTACGACTGAAACTCCAGCTACGACTGAAGCAACTCCAGCAGCTACAACTGAAACACCAGCAGCAACTGAACAAGGTTCAAATGAAACACCAACCATCAGTACCGGTGCAACTGAAATCACTAAAGAGGGTGACACCATTACCGTGAAGAACCCTGATGTGGACATGCACTTCACGAAGGGTGCTGACGGAAACGGCACTGGGAAATACGTAAACTTTAAAGTCGAGTACAAGGACATTAAGTTCCCTGACTCGATGGCTATTAATCCAGGGGACAAGGTTGTCTTCCATATGCCGGAAGAGGTGTCTTTCCGCACCAACTTCGACTTTGACGTTATGAACCACGACAATCAAGTGGTTGGTCATGCGCAAACAGACATGGAAAAAGGTACGGTTACAACCACCTTTAATGACGTGTTCACCAAAAATCCGCTCAACAAACAAATGAGCATGATCTTTGATGCGAAATGGACTGAGGCTGTGACTTCTGGTAAAGAAGCTACACCCAACTTTGATGGAACTATCAAAAAGGTATTGGTTGACCCAGAACCTGAGCTTGACCCAACAACTGAGAAATTTTCTAAGTGGGGATCACAAGCGCCGGAAGATCCGCAAATCATGCGTTGGACTTTCCGTTTGAACCTTGCGAAACAAACCTTGGAAAACTTGATCATCAAAGACCGCTGGTCAGCAGACCAAGAATTCGTTGAAGGTAGCTTGGAACCATTCTTCGTGGACGATGTTAAAACATGGTCAAACTACACAAGTGCCAAGGAATACTTGGACAGCTTCCACCTTCAAAATGGCGGATTTGACCTCAAAATGAAGAAATTTGATCGTATTTTGTATGTAAACTACCGTACAAAATTGACAACACCAGTCAAAGAATCAAATGACCCTGTCAACGCTGTTTGGGTAACAGACGGTGCAGGAAACCCTCTTGCAAACAACTACCGTGCCCACATCGCCCTTGCTGGTGGTAAAGGCCGCGCATCTAGCGAAAACATTCCAACTCCGGAACCAACCCCAGATCCAGAGCCTCAACCGGAACCAAAACCGGAACCTAAACCGGAACCTAAACCGGAACCTAAACCGGAACCTAAACCGG
>ERZ773046.774-NODE-774-length-19797-cov-23.562760_pt1 | contig 19797 bp, 13 predicted proteins | sample MGYA00580634_ERZ773046 | MGnify/ENA primary metagenome ERZ773046 (study PRJEB29015, sample SAMEA2738127) | human oral metagenome | biome: human oral; feature: human-associated habitat; material: saliva | place: China | collected 2159 ... | reverse complement strand
GGTACAGCTGGGTGGACTCGTCGGCGTCGATGCTGAGCTGCTGCAGAATCGGGTTGGCCACGGTGGTGAGCTCGTCAGAGATCGTAGCGGAGGCCAGCTCGGCCAGGCGCGGGCCGAGCATGAAGCGGCCCTGCACGTCGCGGGCCACGAGGCGGTGGTGGGCCAGGGCCACGGCGAGGCGGTGCGCGGTGGGGCGTGCCAGGCCGGTGGCCTTGACGAGATCGCCCAGGGAGACGGGGCCGGCCTCGAGGCAGTCGAGGATGAGCGTGGCCTTGTCGAGCACACCCACGCCGGAGGAACCGTGGGAGTGTACCTCTACCACTTGCTCATCGGCGTTCATGTGCTCGGGCGGCTTGACGGGGTCGATGATCGGTGCGTTGTGTTGTGTGGATGCGTTGACGTGACGCATTCCGTGTGCGCTGAAACGTGATGCGGAAGGAGTCATTCCTTCATTCTATCTCAGAATATGAAAGATAACCCGGACTTTGTGGACTCATAGGTGTGCAGAGTCGAAGATTGAAGGACCGCCTTCGGTGTAAATTATGAATGTTTCATAATAAGTGTTTGTGTGGGTTTATTGCCGAAAATATGCGAAAATCCCCGCTCGATACCGGGAAAATTCGTGAATTTTTGATAGGTTCACGGATGAAGCCCACACAAAAACACGGGGTGTTCGGAGTGAGTTTCGGTCTGTCTCACGGGCTAAGAACTCATGAAAATTTATGCGACACGCCGCAGGAAAATACTGGTTTGACGGTAGTTGCGGGTACATAATCCGCTCCCCACCTGCCGTTCTGGAAGTCCGAGCCCAAAAGCCCGAACCGCCTCTCGGCCATCGCGCCCCACACCGCAGCAACGCATCACAGCAGGAGAAACTATGACTAGCGAACAGAACGCACACCCCGCGGACGCTCGTCCGCGCACCCTCGCCGAAAAGGTCTGGGACGCCCACGTTGTCGTCCCCGGCGAAAACGGCAAGCCCGACCTGCTCTACATCGACCTGCAGCTTCTGCACGAGGTGACCTCGCCCCAGGCCTTCGAGGGCCTGCGCATCGAGAACCGCCCCCTGCGCCGTCTCGACTTGACCATCGCCACCGAGGATCACAACACCCCCACCGACAACATCTTCGGCACCATCGCCGACTTGACCAGCCGCACCCAGATTGAGACCCTGCGCCGCAACGCCAAGGAATTTGGCGTGCGCATCCACTCCCTGGGCGACAAGGAACAGGGCATTGTGCACGTGGTCGGCCCGCAGCTTGGCCTGACCATGCCCGGCATGACCATCGTCTGCGGTGACTCCCACACCTCCACCCACGGCGCGTTCGGTGCGCTGGCCTTCGGTATCGGCACCTCCGAGGTGGAGCACGTCATGGCCACCCAGACCCTGCCCCTGGCACGCTTCAAGACCATGGCAATCAACGTTGAAGGCACCCTCAAGCCCGGCGTGACCGCGAAGGACATCATCCTCGCCGTCATCGCGCAGATCGGCACCGGCGGCGGTCAGGGCTACGTGCTCGAATACCGCGGCTCCGCGATCCGCTCCCTCTCCATGGAGGGCCGCATGACCATGTGCAACATGTCCATCGAGGCGGGTGCACGCGCCGGCATGGTTGCCCCCGACGAGACCACCTTCGAGTACATCAAGGGCCGCCCGCACGCCCCCAAGGGTGAAGAGTGGGACAAGGCCGTGGAGTACTGGAAGACCCTGCCCACCGACGAGGGCGCCGTCTTCGACAAGGAAATCTTCATCAACGCCGACGAGCTCGAGCCCTTTGTTACCTGGGGCACCAACCCCGGCCAGGGCGTGCCGCTGAGCCAGTCCGTGCCGTCCCCCGACGACTTTGAGGACGAGAACGACAAGGTTGCCGCAACCCGCGCCCTCGAGTACATGGGCCTGGAGGCGGGTACCCCCATGAAGGAAATCCCCGTGGACGTCGTCTTCCTGGGCTCCTGCACTAACTCCCGCATCGAGGACCTGCGCGCCGCGGCCGACATCGTGCGCGGCCGCACCATCGCCGAAAACGTGCGCATGATGGTCGTGCCCGGCTCCCAGAAGGTGCGCGCACAAGCCGAAGAAGAGGGTCTGGACAAGGTCTTCAAGGACTTCGGTGCCGATTGGCGATTCGCCGGCTGCTCCATGTGCCTGGGTATGAACCCCGACCAGCTGGCACCCGGCGAGCGCTGCGCCTCCACCTCGAACCGTAACTTTGAAGGACGCCAGGGCAAGGGCGGCCGCACCCACCTGGTCTCCCCGGTGGTCGCCGCCGCAACCGCCGTGCGCGGTACCCTGTCCGCACCGTCCGACGTTCTGGCGTAATACGCCACCGACGCTATAAAGGAGAGCCATTATGGAACCCATTATTAAGCACACCGGTATCGGCGTACCGCTGCGTTCTTCGAATGTTGATACCGACCAGATTATCCCCGCGGTCTACCTCAAGCGCGTGACCAAGACCGGCTTCGACGACGCCCTCTTCGCCAACTGGCGCAAGGACCCCGAGTTCATCCTGAACCAGGAGCCCTACAAGCACGGTAGCGTTCTGGTGGCCGGCCCCGACTTCGGCACCGGTTCCTCGCGTGAGCACGCCGTGTGGGCGCTGCGCGACTACGGTTTCAAGGTCGTTATCTCCGCTCGCTTTGCCGATATTTTCCGCGGTAACTCGGGCAAGCAGGGCCTGGTGACCGCCCAGGTCGCCCAGGATGACATTGAGCTGATCTGGAAGGCCCTGGAGCACGAGCCCGGCACCGAAATCACGGTCGACCTGGAGTCGAAGACCGTGACCGTGGGTGCGCTGGTCGTTCCCTTCGAAATTGACGACTACGTGCGCTGGCGCCTCATGGAGGGCCTGGACGACATCGGCCTGACCCTGCAGAACATTGACGCCATCGAGGCGTACGAGGCGAAGCGCCCCTCCTGGATGCCGCGCACTCAGGAGCTCTAAACGCCTTCACCTCGCTGCCGCGAGAGTACCGAATCGCTAAAAGCTCGGGGCGGTCACCGAAAAGGTGACCGCCCCGAGCTTTTGTCATGCGCGTGGAATACCTCGGAATAGCGTTAGGCAGTCTCTCCCGTGATGGGGGAGGCGAGGGATGCGTTCTCCGAGCAGGTGTACAGCTGCACCGAGCCGGGGGAGCGCACGCCCACCTGCGAGTTCGCGTTCTTTGCGGTGGACAGGCTGAAGTCGCTCACCAGCTCGTGGTTGATGTAGCTGCCGCCCGCGCCGCCGCCGCTGCTCATCGCGGTGACGGAGGTGATGTTGCCTCCCTCACTGAACTGCGCCTGGCGGCCGAAGACGTCGTCAAAGTAGGTGGCGGCCGTCCAGATGTTCAGGGCCGCACCGCCGCCGCCGTATCCAGCGCCGCCACCCGAGGCGATGCTGGTCAGGCTGAATCTATCCTGCTCGTGGGCGATGAGGGCACCCGAGCCGCCTCGACCCTTGTACCCGGAGGTAGCCTCGGAGCCTCCGGTGCCCTTGACGCCGGTGACCACGGAGTCGCCGTCGTAGCTGTAGTAGGGCGGGAACTTGACGTTCTCAAACCAGGGGGTCTTCATGTCCTTGAGCGTCAGCTGGCGATCGGCGCCGAGTACGCCGATGAGGGCCTCTCCGGTCTTGCCGGGTACGCCCGCGCGGCCCGGGGTGCCTCCGGTGACGCTGATGCGCAGGTCCATGTCTTCGTCCCAGGTGGTGACGGGGTGGAGGATCTGGTAGGGGCTCGCCATGAGCATGCCGCCCTGGCCGTCGTTATCCTGGCTCGCGTCGGCCCCGGCGTTGCCGCCGCCGATAGCGGTACCGGCACTATCCGCGGCAATGCGCATGGCCGGGTTGAGCTGGTCGTCGGGGGCTTCCGAAAAGACCGCGAAGTGGCTTGCGAGGGTCGCGAACTGCGCACCGCCTCCGCCAGCGCCGGCCACGGCTACCACGGTGACGGTGCCGTTGCGAACCAGCTCGATAGCGGAGGAGCCGCCGCCGGAGGCTCCGTAGACGATGCCGGAGGTGCTTTCGGGGGTCTGCGCCTGACCGATCTGCGTGCTGGAGCCGGTGGAATCGCCGCCCGCCGCATAACCGCCGCCGCCGAGTGCGGGGCGGGTGCCGGATGCGGCACCGACGCCGCCGTTGCCGGCCCAGACGCGCAGAATATCGCCCTCCGAGACCTTCAGGATGCCGCTGAGCTGGGCACCCGCGCCTCCGCCGATGAGGTAGGAGTCAGTCTCTTGGGCAAGGTACGAGGGGGTAAAGGAGGAGGTGGCTCCGCCTGCGCCGCCAATCAGGTCGAAACGAACGCGGCCGGTGCCCTGCGGAACGATCCATTCGCTGTAGGCCCCCTTCACGTCGTCGTAGCCGGTGGCAGCGGGCTTGAGGGAGAGGGCGGGGGTACAGGCCTCGACGCTAGCTGCCCACGCCGGGATGGTGGAGCTTGCGAGGATGACGGGGGTGCTCCAGGCGGCTCCCCGAACGAGGTTGCGGCGCGACATCTTCGGCGATGCTGCGGCTCGGGTGCCGGTGGTTCGGGAATCGGTGTGATGTGCGGTGTTTTGTGATGTGTGATTGTATTTCATGGGGTTCTTTCGGTGTGTAGCGCGCAGGTTCGGCTACGCACGTTATTGTAGGGGCGAAACGCGAGTAAGGTTCAAGTTCTGGGTTACGCTCAGGGTTTTCGACGATAATATTTAGCCCCAATCCCGTATTTATTTGCAATGTAATGAATTTTTAGGTATGTTAACTTATTTTTCCAAGCGTTTTCTCAAGTATTTTTCGGGGCGAGGCCTTGACCGCCCCCCAGGTACCTCAGAAACGTCAAGCGTCGAATCCGCGAGGTGGTATCCGCGCCGCCAAGCACCACAAACTGTCTGGCGGGGTGGGGGAGTGAGGCAGGCGTAGCGCCGCGTATCGGAGGTGCACCCTCCGCATAGTGGGCCCACTACGGGGGAACGTCCTTCCTTGTTTGGAGCACCTTTACACTGGGGCTTAGAATAATGATGAATATATGCGCCCGTTTCACCTTCGCACTCGAAGGCACGGCACGTACACAACGCTGGCGCAGTTAAACACGGTTTTCCGGTTCGGATCGCACCGACCGACGCTCCAAAGGATTTTTAATGACTGAGAACATCAGCAAGCTTCGCATCGAAGGTGGCACCCCGCTCGTCGGTGAGGTTCACGTACGCGGCGCCAAGAACCTGGTGCCCAAGGCGATGGTCGCAGCACTACACGGTTCGACCCCCTCGACCCTGCGCAACGTCCCCGACCTGAGCGATGTGGAGATCGTTACCACCCTGGTCGAACTGCACGGTGCGAAGGTTGACTATGATCCCGAGTCCGGTGTTCTCACCCTCAACCCCGCCCAGGACGCGACCACCGCGGCCAAGAACGCGGAGGAGATTCAGCTCTTCGGTGGTAACTCGCGTATTCCGATTCTGATGGTGGGCCCGCTGCTGCATACCCTGGGCACCGCGCGCATCCCCAACCTGGGCGGCTGCAAGATTGGTGACCGCCCCATCGACTATCACATGGCCGCGCTGCGTAAGTTCGGCGCCGTCGTCGAGAAGGACGACGAGACCGGCACCACCCTGATCGTGCCCGAAGAGGGTCTGAAGGGCGCCGAGATCGTGCTGAACTACCCCTCCGTGGGCGCTACCGAGCAGGTTCTGCTCACCGGCGTGCGCGCCAAGGGCAAGACCGTTCTGCGCAACGCCGCGATTGAGCCCGAGATTATTGACCTCATTGCCGTGCTGCAGAAGATGGGCGCCATCATCTTCATTAACGAGGACCGCACCATCGTCATCGAGGGCGTGGACGAGCTGACCGGCTATGACCACACCTCCCTGCCCGACCGCAACGAGTCCGCTTCCTGGGCCTCCGCGGCCCTGGCCACCGGCGGCGACATCTTCGTGCGCGGCGCGGCTCAGAAGGACATGACCGCGTTCCTGAACCAGTTCCGCAAGATGGGCGGCCTGTACGAGGTGACCAACGAGGGCATCCGCTTCACCCACCCCGCCCGCCGCACCCCCGGCGCAGAGCTCAAGCCCATCGTCTTTGAAACCAACGTGCACCCCGGCTTCATGACCGACTGGCAGCAGCCGCTCGTCGTGGCGCTGACCCAGGCCAAGGGTGCCTCCATCGTGCACGAGACCGTGTACGAGGAGCGCTTCGGCTTTACCAACGCCCTCAAGCAGATGGGTGCCGACATTGTGGTGATGCGCGATTGCGTGGGCGGCGCACCCTGCCGCTTCGAGGGTAAGGGCTACGGCCACTCCGCCATCATCTCCGGCCCCACCCCGCTGACCGGTGCCGACATCGAGGTTCCCGACCTGCGCGGCGGCTTCTCCCACATCATCGCGGCGCTGACCGCCAAGGGTACCTCCCACGTGAGCGGCGTTGAGCTGATCGCCCGCGGCTACGAGAACTTTGAGCAGAAGCTCAAGAACCTGGGCGCAAACTTTGAGGTGCTCGAGCGCAAGGCCTCCAAGGCTCCCAAGCCGGACGCCGCCATCGTCGTGGTGGAGCCCGAGGAAGTTGAGGTTCAGGGCTAATGAGCGGGCAGAAGGGAAAGAAGGCACTGCCGGAAATTGAACCCACCGCCTACGGCGATGCGCTCTACAAGGTGCTCGGTAACGCAGCGCGCGGGGTGTATAAGCTCATCGCGCGCGTCGAAATTACCGGCCGCGAGAACCTGCCGAAGAATGGCGGGTACATCATCGTTGCCAACCACACGACCGAGCTCGACCCGGTTACCGTGGCTTTCCCCGCGTTCGTCAACGGAGCCCTGCCGCGCTTCTTGGCGAAAGACTCGCTCTTCCGCGCCCCCGTGCTCGGCTACATCATGCGCAAGCTCGCGCACATCCCCGTGGTTCGCGGCTCGGTGGATGCCCGCAAGTCGCTGATTACCGCTCGCAAGGTCGTGGAGGCCGGCGGCGCCGTCGTGATTTTCCCCGAGGGCACCACCACCCACGACCCGCAGCTGTGGCCCATGCAGGCCCGCACCGGCGCGGCTCGTCTGGCCCTGTCCACCGGCGCGCCCGTCTACCCGGTGGCGCACTGGGGCGACGAACAGATTCTCGGCTACGTGGATGAGCCCGGCGAGGACGGCCGCGTGAAGGAAAAGCGCAAGGTTTCGCTCTTCCCCCGCAAGACCGTGCGAGTAAAGGTCGGACCGGCCCTCGACATCGCCTCCCTCGTGGCCGACCCCAGCCCGGAGGCGAAGCACAACCGCACCGAGCTGGGCGTGGTCACCGACGCGATGCTGGACGCCATCACCGCCGAACTTGAGGAAATCCGCGGAGAGAAGGCCCCAGAGGGACGCTGGAACCCGCGCACCAAGCGCCGCGAAGCCCCCGGCACCCCCTCGGGTCCGGTCGGCGGCGCCCTCGGCGAACCGGACGCGAAGTAGACCTTCGCCCCGGCCGCCCGCGCGATCCCGGCTCGCACCCTCCCCTTACCAGCCACACCAATGCCCGCACCCCGCATCCGTGGGGAAGCGCGAGAGAGACAGGTTCCCATGAGCTTCTTTGGACGAACCCCGGCACCGAGCCCCGAGTTCACCCTCTCACCCACCGTGGAATCCATTGCGATTCTCGGCGCGGGTAGCTGGGGCACGGCCTTCGCCAAGATCGCGGCGGATGCCGCTCGCGAGCGCGGCGACGACACCCGCGTGACCCTCATCGGTCGCGACGAGCAGGCCATGGCCGAGTGCGAACGCACCCGCGAGAACTCCCGCTACTTCCCGGGCATTAAGCTCCCTGACAACCTGCACTTCACCGCGGACGCGCCCTCGGCGCTGACCGGGGCGGACCTGGTGGTCCTGGCTCTGCCGGCACAGGTTTTGCGCTCGCAGTTGCAGAACTACGCCCGCTTCATCGAACCGGATGCGCTGCTGGTCTCCCTGGCCAAGGGCCTGGAAACCGGCACGGGCCTGCGCATGTCGCAGGTCATTACCGAGGAGCTGGAGGAGGCCCTCGCGATGCGCGGCGCGGATGTGCGCGCGATCGGCCACATTCCGCACCGCGTGTGCGTGCTCTCGGGCCCGAACCTGGCGACCGAGATTATGGGGGAGGAGCCCACGGCATCCGTCGTGGCGGCCCGTACCCTGCCCGTGGCCGAGGCCGTAGCTCGGGCCATTGCCTGCGGCTACTTCCGCCCCTACACCAACACGGACGTGGTCGGCACCGAAATCGGCGGCCTGGTGAAGAACGTGATTGCCCTCTGCGTGGGTATCTGCGAGGGCCGCAACTACGGCGATAATTCGAAGGCCTCCATCATGACACGCGGCCTGGCGGAGATTACCCGCCTTGCGGTGGCGCTGGGTGGCGAGGCCTCGACCATGAGTGGACTAGCCGGCATGGGCGACCTCATTGCCACCTGCTCCTCGCCGCTGTCCCGTAACCACACGGCCGGCCGCCTGCTGGCCGAGGGGGTTGCCCCCGACCGCCTGCACGAGCACATGAGTCAGACGGCCGAGTCGATTAAGTCGGCTCCCGTGGTGGCCGAGCTGGCTCGCCGCCACGGCGTGGAAATGCCTATCGTGGAGGCTGTGGTGGCTGTGCTTTCGGGCCGCATCAGCATTGAGGACCTCGCCCCGAAGCTGCTGGGCCGCCGCCTCAAGCACGAGGGGCACTAGGGGCCGACCGGGGCGAGGGTCGCGTTGCGATCCGGGCCCCGAGGCTGCCGGTCTACCCGGCTCCTTGCACGCGGGCCCTCCGCGCGGACATACTAGAAAAAGATTTGCGTCCAACGACGGATACCGTTGCGAACCCCGAACGTACGATGGCCGGGTGAGTCGCGGCGGTATTCGCGCGTTTGACGCTCAAACCCGTGGCGTTCCAACCGACGCTCACCGTTCTGCCCTTCCGCCCGCGGTAAGGGGAACACCGACTAGGAGAAACACATGACCGAGAAGAAGACCGTCGCCCTGCTGTGCGGTGGCCGCTCCTCCGAGCACCCCATTTCGCTCATTACCGCCGCCGGCGTTCTGGGCGCTATTGACCGCACCGCCTACGACGTCATCACTATCGGTATTACCCGTGACGGCCGCTGGTACCTGACCGATGAGCAGCAGCTCGCCGAGCTGACCGCCGGCACCCGCGGTACCGCAGAGTTCCCCGCGGGCACCCAGCAGGTGTTCCTGCCGATGGGCGCCGGCGATTCCCGCCTGACCCTGGTGGATGCTGAGGGTAACGTTACCCGCACCGCACCGGTGGACGTTGTGTTCCCGCTGCTGCACGGCCCCTTCGGTGAGGACGGCACCGTGCAGGGTCTGCTGGAGATGGCTGACCTGCACTATGTGGGTTGCGGTGTGACCGCATCCGCTGTGGGTATGGATAAGCACTTCATGAAGGTTGCGTTCGAATCCGCCGGCCTGGAGGTCGGCCCCTACGAGGTTGTCACCAACCGCCAGTGGGAGCACGAGGACCGCGAGCAGATTCTGGAGCGCGTGCTGAAGTTGGGCTTCCCCCTGTTCGTGAAGCCGACCCGCGCAGGTTCCTCCTTCGGTATTACCAAGGTGGATTCGGTGGAGGAGCTCGTGCCCGCCATCGAGGAGGCTCGCCGCCACGACCCGAAGATTATCATCGAGGCCGGCATCGTGGGCCGCGAGATTGAATGTGCCGTGCTGGACGGCCACCACGGCGAGATGCCGCGCGCATCCTACCCCGGCGAGATCGAGGTTGTGGATCAGGACCACGGCTTCTACGATTTCGAGGCCAAGTACGTCTCTGAGTCCTCGGCCGTGACCGTGTGCCCGGCGAACCTGCCGCAGGATGTGCAGGAGCGCCTGCGCGAACTGGCAGTCAAGGCGTTCCTGGCACTGGACGGTGAGGGCCTGTCTCGTGCGGACTTCTTCTACACCGAAGACGGCCGCCTGGTCATCAACGAGGTGAACACCATGCCCGGCTTCACCCCGATTTCGATGTACAAGACCATGTGGGAGAACACCGGTATTTCCTACACCGACCTGATTAGCGAGCTGCTGACCCTGGCGATGGAACGCCCCCTGGGCCTGCGCTAGTTTCTGCATTAGTCGGGGCGCCGTACTCTGTCTTCCGTACGGTGCCCCGGCTTGTGTGCACTCTCACGGCGTCGTCGCGCCCCACCGGCCGAGCCACAGGGGGGGGGACTCTCAAGAATATATGAGAGACATTCTAATTTCTCTAGTGTGAAAAATCACTTGACGGTTATACTTTTAGAATGCCTTTGGGGTTTATCGAGTAAAAGTGCATACCGATTAGGGGTAATGCAAATTTTCTCACAAGTGAATGTAGCGCCCGCAAAGGGTAATAAACCCGAATAGGCGGTCGTAAAAATTCATGACAAGCCTCGAAGGCAACCCAAAAGCGATAAGATAGACGGGAAAGAATTCGCTAATTCGGTAGAATAACTGATGGTATTCCGTCGCTCGCTGATGGGATACCTATTCACTCACGAAATATCAGAAAGTCAAGGACAACCTTTTGGGAAAACGAAACCGTAAGGTGGTCTCTGCGAGTCTGGCGACAGCACTGGTTGCTTCCGGAAGCCCCTTTGTAGCCTCGTTTGCGCAGGATATACAGGATGCCGCCCAGGTACCGGTGCACCCCGAAAACGCTGCAGACCAAACCCTAGACCCCGCCGTTGACGAACATTCGCAGACGGCAGTTCCTACCCTAGCTACGGTGAGTGCGTGGCCTACCACCGAAGCTACTTCCTCCGCGACGGCCGATGCTGAGGCATCCCCTCGCGTTACTTCTGATGCCCAGCCGACCCCGTCCGAGAGTGCTGAGCCGACCAAGGAGGCCGCTCCGGCACCTTCTGAGAGTGCGGACCCTACCCCTGAGCCGTCGAAGAGTGCCGAGCCGACCCCGGAACCGTCGAAGAGTGCCGAGCCGACCCCGGAGCCTTCGAAGAGCGCCGAGCCCACCCCGGAGCCTTCGAAGAGTGCTGAGCCGACCCCGGAGCCTTCAAAGAGCGCCGATCCGACTCCCGAGCCCTCGAAGACTGCCGAGCCCACCCCGGAACCGACTCAGGACCCGACCCCCGAGCCGACCCCGGAGCCCTCCAAGAGCGCCGAGCCCACCCCCGAGCCTTCGAAGACTGCCGAGCCGACCCCGGAACCGTCGAAGACTGCTGAGCCCACCCCCGAGCCTTCGAAGAGTGCCGAGCCGACCCCGGAGCCCTCCAAGGATCCGACCCCGGAACCGACTCAGGATCCGACCCCTGAACCGACCCAGGATCCGACCCCTGAACCGACCCAGGACCCCATCCCTGAACCGACTCCGGAACCCTCCAAGGACGTGACCCCTGAGCCTACTCAGGATCCCGCCCCCGAGCCGCCCAAGGAGCCCACGAAGGACGCAGACCCGAACCCGGTTAAGGACCCCACTCAGGAACCTAAGCAACAGCCGGTTGTCCCCGTGCCCAATCCGGAGCCCACGAAGAACGTTTCCCAGGATCCGGTGGTTCCCGTTATCCCCGTGATTTCCGACGAACCCAGGGACAACACCCCGAACCAACCTGTGGCTCCTCCGGAGACAGAGCCCGTGGCGCCGGCGCCCTCGGTGGACCGTGAGGTTATTGCACCGACCAGGCGTCAAGAGGACACCGTCATCTCCATCGAGGTGGTGCGCCCGAGTACTTCGTCGGCGTCGAGCGAATCCGCAAAGCCGACCCCGATTGGTGACACCGATGAGGATCCGCTGCCCTCCGGCTCCACCACTCTGGGACGCATCGCGGCGAACAACGGCTCGCAGGATTCCATCCCCGGTGCGGCCGATTGGGTGGCCGGTTATCTCTCGCGTAACAACTCCGAGGATGACCGAACTGCAGAGGCTAGCCCCTCGAAGTCGGCCAGCTCGGCGGCAGCATCGAAGTCGCCCAGCTCCTCCGCGTCCGCTACCGCCAGCCGCTCCGCCAAGAGCGTGACCAAGGCCGACGGTGCGAACGCCTCGCAGGAGCAGGCCGTGAAGAATGCCGACGCGGACGATTCGGGCCTGTCCGGCATCGCGCCGCTGATTCTCTTCTCGCTCATCGGCATCGTGCTGATTGCCCTGGCAATCCGCTACTTCAGCCAGGGAAGCTAAGCCTCCCGAACGGGTAGAGACAGGGCCGTCATTCTCCCTAGTGAGACAAACGGCCGCGAGCTAACGCGTAGCGCAGAATACGCGATAATTAAGGGTGTGAATCCTCAAACATCTAGTGAAACGCGGGACCATCCCACGCGCGAGACGCCTCTCGCGCAGCTGGGAGAGTCCCGCGTTCTGCGCGCCTTCATGCCCATTATCGAGGCGCATAACGAACGAGTGACCGATGCACTCCGCGCATCGGGGCGCACCGAAGCGCTTGAGGTGGGACCCGGAGACGACTGCGCCGTGCTGACCCCCTCTACCGAGCGGACCGTGGTCACCACCGATACCCTCGTGCAAAACCAAGACTTTATGGACCCCTGGCCCGGAGGGTTCGGCGGAACCCGTAGTGGCGGGTACGAGGTCGGCCGCAAATCGGCCACGCAAAACCTGGCCGACGTCGCCGCCATGGGCGCGCGGCCCGTGAGCCTCTTCGCATCCCTGAGCCTGCCGGGTGAAACCCTCTACGGCTGGGTCGAGGACTTCGCCCGGGGGCTTGTGGACGGCGTGCGCGCCTGCGGAGCCGAGGACTGCACGATTGCCGGGGGCGACATGGGTGCCTCCGGCGAGATTTCGGTGACCGTCACCGCCCTGGGTCGCACCGACCGGCCCGTGCTACGCTCCGGCGCGCAGGCGGGTGACACGCTCGCGCTGGCCGGGCGTACCGGCTGGGCTGACGCCGGGTTGCGGCTGCTCCTCAACCCGCTGTCCCGCCCCGCAATGGTGCTCCTGAAGGGCATCGCGAACGGCGGGCTATCCCACGAGCCGCTCCCCGAAATTCCCCTGTCCGAGGGGCTTTTGGAACTCATCGGAACCCTGAATAGCGCCGAAGCCGCCGAAATGCTCGAGGCTTGTGAACGTGCCATTGACGCGCAGATGCGCCCGATCAGTCCGGTGCCCCTGGGCGAGGCGGCGCGCGATGCGGGTGCGAACGCCATGCTGGACGTTTCCGACGGGCTCGTCAAGGATTCGGGCCGGATCGCCCGCGCATCCGGCGTGCAGATTCACCTGGACGAGGCCGCCGTGGATGCGCTTGCCGCGCCCCTGCTGCCCGTGGCCCGTCTGCTGCTGACCATCGTCGAACACAACGAGGGGGCCGAGAGCCCCGCCTCCCTGGCCAGGGCCTTCGTGCTCGGCGGGGGAGAGGATCACGGCTTGCTGGCGACCTTCCCCGCGGAGGTGCCCGAGGGCTTTACGACCCTGGGCTCGTGCCGCGTGGACCGCGCGGGCCGAGCCCACAGCGCGGATCCCCTGGCCGGTGGGCACTACGGTGCGGGGCATCGCGGGTCGCTCGCGGCCGGTGCCGTGCTCATGAACGGCGTGCCCCTGAGCGAGCTGGGCTGGGAACACTACGGGGCCTAGCGCGAGCCGGGACCCGCGGGTTCTTAGACTCTTGAGTTTCGCGGAAAATACCGTACATTTAATCGAAAATTCTATTAGAATAGAAATACGAAGCAGGGGTGTGGGTGCTAAAGTGACGCCCACCTGCCGACCTGCGAATTACCGCAATTAGCCGTGGCGCGGGCCAGCCCTGGCGCGCGCGTGGGCTCGCGGAAACGCCAGAAACCGGAACCGCAGGAGGGGAGCATGAGGACAGAACGTGAAGACTCGCGGGGCACCCAGCCCGCCGAAACCAGCGGTGATGCCCGTCCCGGGGGCCTTTCTGAGGGGTCGAATAGCGCTTCTGCGCCGACCGGCCCCGAGCGCAATGATTCACTGCGCGAGGCCCGCGAGGTGTACCGCCGGGCCTGCATGCGAGCCTATCGATTCGGTATCGCCTGGTCCGCGAGCGCCCGCGCGGTGGTGGACCACTACCGTGAGCCTCTCAATGAGCTCAACGGCTTTCCCGTGCCCGACCACGACACCGGGTCGAACCTGGCCCACACCCTGCGCACGCTCACCGAGGAATTCGACCGGGGCATGGAGGAACTCCTCTTCGAGGACCCCGCTGACCGCGAGGACGTGCCCGGGCTGGCCCACCTGTGGGTGCGCCTGGGCGGAATCTACGAGCGCGCCATCGTGAGCGCCTCGCGGATGGCCCGCGGCAACTCCGGAACGCTACTTTGCGCCTGGGGCCTGGAAGCCGTGCGTAGCTACTGGGGTCTGCCCGGCAACCTTGCCCAGGAGCTGGGTCCGGAGGCTGAGAAACTGCCCCTGCTGAGCGCCCTCGCCCGAGATGAGGAGCGGGTGCGCGCGGCTCACGCGGCCGCCTCGGGAGGCGAGGGCTCCGAGGGACCCCGCGGTTTTGACTATGCGGTGGCAGAGGCCCGCGCCATGGCTTGCGCCGCCGAGCGCGTGCGCGCAAGCGTGGGGGAGCAGATGGTGCCCTCAACGATGCTTTCCGTCATGGTGGAGCTGGCCAGCCTGGGGCTGTACTACCCCGAGGGGGAGAACGCCCCCGAGAAACTTGCGCACGGCGTTGAAGATCCCGAAGCTGGCGAGCCCGAAGCTAACGGGGCGAATGGTGCCGAGGACGTCGACGGGGCGGAAACCCCTCTGAACCGCGCCCGCCGCGCCGCCATGCTGAGGGCCCTGGAACGCACCGCCGAGCATCCGCCCGCACCGCACCTGGCCGGAAGCGTGGACGCCGGCGCTCTCGGCTTCTACCTGGCCGTCGTGCACGCTAACCCGAGGTGGGAGGGTGCAACCCTGAGCGAGGAGGAGGTCCGGAGTATGCTGACCCCCGCCTCCGCGGCACCCGCACAGGTCGCCCCCGCCCCGGGCGTGAAGACTCCCGCAGAGGAGGGGGAGAGCGGCTGGGAGCTCATGGGTACCCTGCGCTGCGAACCCCTCGCGATGGCTCAGCTGCGTCTCGAGCTGGAGGGCATGGGCGATAGCCTGCTCATCACCCCGCTGGATATGGCCGCAGGCCTCTGGGCCGTGCACGTGCACGTTCCCGAGGTGGAGCCGGCCCGCCGACTCGTGACCTCCTACGGGGAGTGGTCGGACGAGCGCATCTCCTCGCTCACGGACGGGCACCACGCGGAGGGCTGCGGATGAGCCCGCGCCGCACCCCAAAGCACAGCCCCGAACAGGAGGCCCTGGACCTGGGCCTTTTCGGGGCTGAGCCTGCCGCGCCCACCGAACCAGCCGAACTCGCCGAGACGGCTGAACCCGTTGCGCTCGCCGAACCTCACAAGAGGGAACGCGGGGTGCCCCTCCTCAGCGACGAACAGCTACGCACCACGGCCGAGCTGACCGTCCGTGACCTTGCCGCCTTCGCCCGCGGCGAGGCGAGCCGCGAGGAGCTGAGCGAACGGGCCGCGCGTCGAACCAGCGCACCCTACCGTAAAGCGCTCAGGGCGCTCAAACATTCGCTGGGCCCCGCCGCGCACGCCATGACCGACGATGCGCTCTACGAGCTCGTGGATATCGCGCTGGCCGTCCGGCAGACGGCTCAGCCGGAGACGAATCAGCCGGAGGAATCTACCCCGAAGAAGCCGGCACGGAAGGCACCCGCCCGAAAGAAACCGGCGCAGAAAGAACTAGCTCAGAAAGCCTCCGCGAAGAAAGCCCCGGCTGAACGGAAAGCCCCGGCTGAACGGAAAGCCCCGGCTGAGAAATCGCCCTCCGCATCAGTTGCCGCGGAGGCCAAAAGTCGTGCCCTGGCGCGCTACGCCGCCGAGGACAGCCTCGAGAACGCGCCCCTCAAAAAGTACCTGCCCGCCCCCAGCGCCAAGGCCATCGCCACGCACCTGGGAATCACCACGGTCGGCCAGATGCTCGAATACTTCCCGCGCAAGTACCTGCCGCGCGGTGAGCTCAGCTCCTTTGCCGAACTCGTTGAGGGGCAGGACGTCACCATCATTGCGCGCGTGGTGCACGTGAGCACCCGAACCATGGCGGCCCGCCGCGGCAAGATCACCGAGGTGACCATCACCGACCGGCTCGCTGACTCCTCCGCGCACGAGGAGAGCGGCTTCGGCGGCATCGGGACCGTGTCCGTGACCCCCGGCCGCGCCAACGCCTCCGCCCCGGGCACCTCCTCCCGGGGGACCTCCGGGCTGGGTCTGCGCTGGCAGGCAACCGGCCAGCAGAACCCGCGCATCGACTCCCTCGCCGCGCCCGCATCCTACACGGGCTACGCCGACTCCTACGGGCAGGACGACTTTACCCAGAACCATCCCGAGCAGGGCGGCCTCTTTGGCGTGCCCGCACCCGCACCGCTCATCGGCGCGCAGATGAAGCTTTCCTTCTTCAACGCCTGGACCGCCGCCCGCGAAATTCGCGAGGGCGAAACCATGATGTTCTCCGGTAAGGTCGGCATCTACCGCGGCGAGTACACGCTCACCAACCCGCACTACGCCCTGCTCTCGAAGGACGCCTCCGGCTCCGAGATGAACGAGGCCGCCACCGCCCCCGTGCCCGTCTACCGGGCCCCCGCCAAGCTGCCCACCGACCGCATCGCCGGGTACATGGAGCAACTGCTGGAGAAGGTTCCGCTCAAGGAGCTCGAGGACCCGGTGCCCTACGCGATTCGTCGCGCCCGCAAGGTGCCCTCCCTCGCCTGGACCTACCGCGCCCTGCACACCCCCGACACCGAGGACACGTGGCGTGCCGCCCAGGCGCAGATGCGTTACCGCGAGGCCTTCGTGCTGCAGAGCGCCCTGGCGCGCCTGCACTCGGCCCGAGCAGCGCACCGCACGCAGGCCCGGCCGCCCATCAAGGACGGCCTGGCCGATCGCCTGCTCGAGGTGCTGCCCTACGAGCTGACCGAGGGGCAGCGGAAGGTGGGGGAGGAAATCTCCGCCGACCTCGCGAGCGAATCGCCCATGAACCGCCTGCTGCAGGGTGATGTGGGTTCCGGTAAGACCGTGGTGGCTCTGCGCGCCATGCTGCAGGTTGCCGATGCGGGTGGCCAGTCCGCGATGCTCGCCCCGACCGAGGTGCTTGCCGAGCAGCATTTGCGTTCGGTGCTGGACATCCTGGGGGATATGGCGGCGCCCGAGGACTCTGACGGTTCTGCCGGAGGAATCCCTGAAGGGGCTGTGCGCGTGCGCCTGCTGACCGCCTCCATGGGTACCCGAGCCAAGCGCCAGGTGCTGAAGGAGCTCGCCGACGGCACTGCGCAGATTGTGATTGGCACGCACGCCCTGCTCTCCGATGACGTGCGCTTCAACGACCTGGGCCTGGTCGTGGTGGACGAGCAGCACCGCTTCGGCGTGGAGCAGCGCGACGGCCTGCGCGGCCCCGACGGCGCCCTACCGCACCGGCTGGTCATGACCGCGACGCCCATTCCGCGCACCGTCGCCATGACGGTGTTCGGCGACCTGGATGTGTCCGTGCTGGACACCCTGCCCGCCGGCCGCCAGAAGATTTCGACCCACGTGGTGCCCCTCGCTGAGAAGCCCGCCTGGGCCTCCCGCCTGTGGCAGCGCGCCCGCGAAGAAATCGACGCGGGCCACCAGGTGTATGTTGTCGTACCCAAAATCGGTGATGACGGCGACGGCCTGGAGGAGGGCGCCGCGTTCTTCGGTGCCTCCGTCCCGGCCGTTGCAGGTACCCCCGGCCTGGGTGGTCGGGCCAGCAGCGACGGCAAGGTGCAGCTGACCTCCGTGGCCTCCATGCACGCTTACCTGAGCGCCGAGGATTCCCTCGTCGGCGTGCGTATCGGCACTCTGCACGGCCGCATGGACCCAGTGGAGAAGACCGCCGTCATGACCGCCTTCGAGCGCGGCGAGATTGACCTGCTCATCAGCACCACCGTCATCGAGGTGGGTGTGAACGTTCCGAACGCCACGCTCATGATCATCATGGACGCCGACCGCTTCGGCATCTCGGGTCTGCACCAGCTGCGTGGCCGCGTGGGTCGCGGCGGCTACGCGGGCACCTGCCTGCTGGTCACCCGCCAGGAGGAGGGCGGCGTGTCTCGCGAGCGTCTGGATGCGGTCGCCTCCACCACGGACGGCTTTGAGCTCTCACGCATCGACCTGGCGCAGCGCCGCGAGGGTGATATTCTGGGTGCTGCACAATCGGGCTCGAAGAGTACCCTGCGCTTTCTGCGGGCGCTTGCCGACGCCGACATCATCGAGAGGGCCCGCGAGGACGCCCGCTCGGTGGTTGAGAAGGACCCGACGCTGGCGAAGCACCCGTCGCTGGCGCGCACGATTGACCGCGCCCTGGACGCTGACCGCGAGGCCTTCCTCGGCAGGGGATAGGTGCTCGGGGAATGGGGAGCACACTCTGCCCACTGTTCGCTAAAACCGTGCCTGCCCACCGCCTACTAAAACCGCTGTTACCTAGTTAGTCAACTACTTCAGAGGAGAGACCCTATGAGCCGCATTATTGCCGGTGCCGCCGGAGGCGTGCGCCTGGCCTCGGTGCCGGGGGACAACACGCGTCCCACCACGGACCGGGTGAAGGAATCCCTCTTCTCCAAGCTGGAGAGCTACGACCTGCTACGCGACGCCCGCGTGCTGGATGCCTTTGGTGGCTCCGGCGCGCTGGGATGCGAGGCGCTTTCCCGCGGGGCGGCCTCCGTGACCCTGCTGGACACCTACCCGAAGGCTGTTGCGGTGATTCGTCTCAACGTCGAGGCGGTGCAGAAGGCGATGGGCGGCAAAGCTGCCGGTTCTGCGGCTCGCGTGCAGCAGTCTCAGGCGCTGAGCTACGTGCAGACCGCATCGGGCCCGTGGGACCTGGTGTTCGTTGACCCGCCCTACGCCATGCCGAACGAGCAGGTGCGCGAGCTCATGCGGGCGCTGACCCCCAAGCTCGCCCCGGGTGCCGTCGTGGTGGTGGAACGCTCCTCGCGCGATGCGGAACCCGAGTGGGGCGGCGAGCTGCGCTGCTTCTCGACCCGCCAGCACGGCGAGACGGTGCTCTACTACGTTGAGCCCGAAGAGCCTGCCGACGGAGACGATCCCGCCGACGACTCTGCCGACGAAACAACCCCTCACCACTTCGACACTGCGGAGGTTACCGCATGATTGCCCTGTGCCCCGGATCCTTCGACCCCGTGCACCACGGTCACCTGGAAATCATTGCCCGGGCCGCCGAGCTCTTCGATGAAGTCATCGTGGGCGTGGCCCATAACAGCGCAAAGAAGTACCGCTTCTCCCTCGAGGAGCGCGTGCGGCTCGTGGAGGAATCCCTGCTCGAGCTCGGCATCGAGGGCGTGAGCGTGGAGCCGATTCCGCCGGGCGTGCTGCTGGCCGAGTACGCGGCCGAGCGCGGCGCAAAGGTGCTGGTGAAGGGCCTGCGCTCGGCCACGGACTACAGCTACGAGGCTCCCATGGCGAGCATGAACCGTCACCTGGCGCGCGTGGAGACCGTGTTCCTGGCGGGTGAGGACCGCTACGGGGCGGTGTCCTCGACCATTATTCGCGAGGTGGCTTCGCTGGGTGGTGACGTGACCCCCTTCGTGCCGGAGGCGGTCGCCCGCGCCCTGAAGAGCGCCTAGAAAAACGCTTAAAGCGCCTCATCAACCCGGACAACCCGGACAACCCGGGCACGCACCCGTCCGACACGCCCGCCGACATGCCCATCGGTACGGCTCCCGCACCGCCGACCGGGCGCTTAACCGCCTCTGCAGCCTCCCGGCCGGCCGGTTAAGCGCCGCGCGGCGCCTCCTTAAGGGGATATTTAAGAGGTGAGCGCCACTTAATTGGATTTAAAAGAGCCTTAATCTTGATTAACCGCGCGAACCACCCCTAAAATGGGACTTTGGTTTATACATTTCGTAAGGAGAAACGCCATTTCAC
>ERZ773046.772-NODE-772-length-19802-cov-44.308047_pt1 | contig 19802 bp, 16 predicted proteins | sample MGYA00580634_ERZ773046 | MGnify/ENA primary metagenome ERZ773046 (study PRJEB29015, sample SAMEA2738127) | human oral metagenome | biome: human oral; feature: human-associated habitat; material: saliva | place: China | collected 2159 ... | reverse complement strand
GTCGTGAAGAAGACGGCGGCGAGACCAAGCTCTACAGCAAGGCAGAGTACAAGGCAGCTAAGGCTGCTGAGAAGAACGGCGGCGCAGCTGCTGAGTCCGCTGACGGCGACCTCTACGCACCCCGTGCAGCTGGCTTCCTCGAACTGCTCGGTGGCGCAGAGAACATCACCACCGTGAACAACTGCGCAACCCGCCTGCGTGTCTCCGTTGCTGATGAGTCCCTCGTCAGCCCCTCGGATGCAGACTTCAAGAATGCAGGCGCTCTGGGTCTGGTCCGTAAGGGCAAGGCATTCCAGGTTATCGTCGGCATGGATGTTCCCCAGGTTCGCGAGCGTTTCGAGACCATGGTGAACGAAGCTAAGACCCTCTCCTAAGAGGAATCAGCTTTCAACCGTCTGACGGCATAACGCCTCATAAGGTATAGACTTCGCCGGCGGTATCGGATAACACCGATGCCGCCGGCGAAGCTGTATCCAGGCTCGCACCCGGACTCAAATCTGCACGAGGCACCCACCCAAAGTGAGAGACGACCAACCTCGCCCACCCTGGCCGATGACCCTAGAGCGTGTACTATTTATATATTGCTCACCATCGGATTCAGGAGCTTTGAGTGGATTTACAAGACGTCGTGAATGCGAACCAGCACCGATTCAGTGAAACTGAACGGGAAATTTTGGCATTCATGCTAGAAAATGAAGAGTTCGTTGCGGAGTCAACGATCAACTCTTTGGCACATAAAACTTATACTTCGACCAGCTCAATTATCCGCCTGACGAAGAAGCTGAACTTCTCCGGATTTGCTGAGTTGAAGTACTTCATTAAGTCCTCTCTGAACCGCAGCGAACCCTTCAACCCGCGGTTCATTGAGAGCGGCCGCGAAGACATTCAGCGCACCTATGACTACCTCGAGCACATGGAGCTGAGCGGACTGCTCAAGCGCATCCATGAGGCTCGCACTGTGTACTGCTTCGGTACCGGCTACGCTCAGCGCAATGCTGTGCAGGAATTTACCAAGTCCATGCAGGTCTGCGGTAAGTTCTGCCAGGTCATCCCGGCACGTAATGAGTTCGAAAGCGCCATGAACAATATGACCCAGGACGACGTGGTCATCATTGTGTCCTTCTCCGGTCAGACCGAGAACATGCGCGAACACATTAAGATGCTGGCGCTACGCCGCATCCCCATGATTGCGGTGACCGCCATTGGTGTGAACTACATGTCCTCGCACGCCGAGTACTCCCTGCACTACCAGACGACCCCCACCCAGATCAGCACCCAGCGTAAGCCCTACTACTCTTTTGTTGCGCTGTCGGTGCTGCTGGACTACATCGTGCGCCGTTACATTGAACACGTTGAGAATGAGCGCCGCGAATCCCTACAGGACCAGGTGGATGACGCCCTCAACGCTGGGGATGAAACCGACGCCTGATAAGGCATTACTGTGCCCACCTGCTCCTTCACTCACTCCTCCTGAATCCGACCGAATCCGCCTGAGACCATCTGAAAGAGACACCCAGTGACCGCAATTTTCGCGCTCATCGAAAACACCGAGAAGATGCGTAAGTACCTGTTCTGGTACCTCATGATCATCCCCGCGCTGCTACTGCTGTGGATTGTGCTGGGTGCAGCGAACTCCCAGATGGACTTCCAAGCAGCCCTGAAGATTCCCTTCTTCACCGTGGCATTCCTGAACGCATGCCTCAGCCTGTTGCTGGGCGGCACCCTCAAGCTCGCGGGTGCAGAGAACGAACGCACCGAACGAGCCTACGCCCTGTACCTGACCATTCTGTTGGTCATCATCGGTAACCTGCCCGGCGCGATTCTGAGCTTCTTCCTCTTCCGCTCCCTGCGCTTCGGCAACCTGGAAGGCGAGCTGGCGCCCAAGTACCGCTGGGCGCTTCTGCCCGCCCTGGTCTTCTACGTACTGGTGACCGTAGTGCTGCTCGTCGCCAACATCGCAATGTGGTCGAAGTAAGCACCCGGCGTATTAAGCACATCGGCGCATTAAGCACGCAGGCGCGCACTGACACCCGCCCCGCTTGAAACACAGCATGAGGCACACCGGGCAGAGGACCCCGGAAGAACCACCATCTTCGGTGTGTACGCGCAAACGTACACCGCACTGACCCACAAGGACACTCACGACGTGAACCAGATTCCCGAGCCTACCGACGCGCAACACGCACCCGGCGCCCCGGCTGATACCGCTCAGCCCGCCGCAGCCGCCGCGACCTCAGCAGAGGAAACCCACGAAGTAGCCGACGAAATCAACATCGCCGAGCTGCCCGCACACCTGAACCCCGCCCACGAAGATTTCGATCCCTCGGCGGGGCTTGAACGCTGGGCAGAACAGATGGACGTCTACACCGGACCGGACGCGATGCTCGACTTCAACCAGGTCGACTACGTGCACATCGACCTGTCCGAAGCAAACCCCTCCGGTCTGGCTCAGCTACTCGCCGGACGCAAGACCCGCCTCTCCACGATTCTGCGCGACAAGTCGCAGCTTGAGGCGGGCATGCGTTCCGCACGCACCCTGCGCACCAAGATTTACGAACTCGCCACCGACCACGGCCTGGACTCCGGCTACTTCGTGGCGGGTACCGCCTCCTGGCTGTCGCACGACACCCGCGAGGATGCTGCCGCCTACGAGAAGCGCTTCATCGCGCCGATTCTCATGGCGCCGCTGAGCATCACCCCGCACCCGAAGGACGACGACTTCGAGCTGCGCCTCGCCGGTTCTGCACGCCTGAACCCGGCGATGGTCCGACAGATCAAGCAGGAATACGGCATCGACCTGGGCACCATGGATGTGGCGCAGCTGGCGAACTCCATGTCCCGTCTGGACCCCGAGCCGGTCATTGAACGTATGCGCGCCTCAGCAGGCCGTATTCCGGGCATGACCATCGAGTCGAAGTACTTTATCTCCACTTTTGCTGACCTGAAGGAAAGCCTGGGCGAGCTGCCGCACACCGCCATCACCCCGCTGGTTCGTGACCTGGCGGCGCTGAAGGTGCCCGGCGTGAAGCCGCGCGAGCTCAACGCCCACAACCTGCAGCCGCCCCTGGACCAGCGTGACCCGGCAGAGGAAATGCTCCTGCTGGACGCGGATGCGAACGCCCAGGAAATTGTCGACACCGCGGTCAGCGGATTCTCCTTCACCATCACTGCGGCGCCCGGCACCGAGCCGCTGCGTACCGCCGTGAATATTGCATCCGCCCTGATGGGTCGCGGTAAATCCGTGCTCGTGGTGGGCGAGAAGCGCTCCACCCTCGCTGAATTCTCGGCGTTGCTCAAGCGCACCGGTATTGAGAGCCTGCGCTACGACCTGCTTGCCGAGCACGATGCTGAGGCTCAGCGCGCCGAGTTCATTCGCGCAATCGTGCGTAATGAGGGCGCCGAAGAGCCTAACTCTGAGGACCTGAACGAAGAGCTTGTGGCGACCCGTGCCGCGCTGCTCGACCACACTCGTGCCCTGCTGAACAAGGACGCCAACTGGCAGATTTCTGTCTACTCGGCGCTGCAGCGTCTGGCTGAGCTGACCGCCTCCGAGGACGGCCCGGCAACCCGCGTGCGTTTTGACCGCCCTATGCTCGATTCGCTCTTGGAGCGTGAGCAGGTGCGTGCCGAGCTGGTGCGTCTGGGTGAGATTGATGGTTTTGCGGCGGCTTCGCGCACCTCCCCGTGGTACCGTGCCCGCCTGGTCAATGACGAGGAAGCCGCCGAGGCGTACGCCCTGGTCATTACCCTCAAGTCCTCCCTGCTGAACCTGCGTGAGGCGATGAACCAGACCAGCGCCATGCTGGGTCTGCGCCGCGGCCGCACCATCGCTGAGTGGGAGTCGCAGCTGGCGATTCTGATGCGTATCCGTGAGACGCTCAAGCGTTTCCGTGCGGATGTCTACGACCGCCCGGTGACCGACCTGATTGCGGCGACTGCCTCCGGTTCGTGGCGCCGTGAGAACGGCATCGAGATGAGCAGTATGCAGCGTTCCCGCCTGCGCCGCGCGGCGAAGGAATACATCCTGCCCGGCGTGAATATCGGTGACCTGCACGAGCAGCTGAAGGTGGTTCAGGCTGAGCGTGCCGAGTGGATTCGCCACATTGAGGCGCCCCGCACCCCGCAGATTCCGGAGAACCTGGACCAGCTGGCTGCAGCCCTGAACTCTCTGGTGTCTGAGCTGGCGGGTCTGGGTATTGTTCTTGCGGATACCATTGAGGGCACCGACTTCGTGCGCACCGACCTGGATGCTCTGGATGCGCGCCTGGATGCTCTCATGGCGGACCGCGTGCTGCTGATGACCCTGCCGGAGCGTGACGCCCTGACTCAGAAGCTGCGTGAGCGCGGCCTGTCGGAGTTGCTCGATGACCTGTACGCGCGTCAGGTTCCGACTGAGGTTGTTTCCGATGAGCTGGAGCTTGCCTGGTGGCAGTCTGCCCTGGAGTTCTTGCTGCAGCATCACGAGGGTAAGCTGCTGGATGGCGACCGCCTGCGCGATACGGAGTCCCGTTTCCGCCGTGCCGACTACGCCCACATGACCAGCGCCCCGGCGCGTCTGCTGGCGAAGGTTGCGCGCGTGTGGACCGAGCGTATTGAGTCTGAGCACGACCAGGCGGCGTACCTGAAGAGCCAGCTGCGCGGCTACGAGTTCGTGCTCGAAGAGCTGCTGACTCACGCCCCGGTCATGGCGCGTACCCTGTTTCCGCTGTGGACGGCGAGCCCGTTCGCCCTTGCGCGTAAGGTTCCCGCCTCCATGCGTTTTGATACGGTGCTGCTGCTGGACTCCGAGTCGACCCCGCTGGCGGCGAACCTGCCGGCGATTACCCGCGCCGACCAGGTGATTGCCCTGGGCGACCCGCACTCGGGTTACCCCTCGCCGTTCATCGTGTCTGCGCCGACTTTCGGCGCTCCCGAGCCGACCGACGAGCAACTGGACAGCACCTTCGACGTGCTCGCTACCGTACTGCCCAACCGCACCCTGGCGATGCTGCACCGCAGCATGGACCCGGTGATTCTCGACTACCTGAACCGTGAGTTCTACGGTTCGCAGCTGCATGCGACTCCGGTGAGCCGCGCCTCCGCCCAGCCTGCCGGTTCGCTGACCGTTGAGTACATTGATACTCGCGGTAAGGTCAGCGATAACGCGAACCTGGATTCGCCCGGTGTTGAGGTGGAGCGCGTCACGAACCTGGTGCTGGAGCACGCGTACCGCACCCCGGACCGTTCGCTGGCGGTTGTGACGGCTAGCCCGAAGCACGCTCAGCGTGTGGCTGAGTCGGTGCGTCACGCCCTGAGCCTGTACCCGCAGCTGGCGCCGTTCTTCGCCGCCGGTGAGGAATCTTTCCGCGTGGTCGATCTGACCCGCGCTGAGAGCCTTGAGCGCGATACCGTGATTTTCTCCCTGGGTGTGGGCCGTGCCCGCCTGGGCCAGGCGTCGTACGATTTGGGTCAGCTGTCTGCCGAGCATGGTCGCCAGGGCTTTGTGGTTGCGTTGACTCGTGCTCGCCGTGCCCTGCGCATCGTTTCGTGCATTGACCCGTCGGAGCTGGACCCGCAGAAGCTGCATCATGGTGCGGTGGACTTCTACCACCTGCTGCGTGAGCACGCGGAACGTCAGGCGCGTGAAGAGGTGGAGGCGAAGGCACAGCGCGTACCGGAGGCCCTGCCGCGTAACGCATTCTTGGCAGCCGACGATGCGGACACCCCGGATTTGGGCGACTGGCTGCTGAACGATTTGGTGGCGCGCCTGCAGGCTTGCGGTGTGCGTGTGAGCCGCGGTGAGGGTGATATCGCTCTGATTGCGCACGCCCCGGAGAAGCTGGCGGCTGAGCCGGTGCCCGCGCTGGGTGTGGCTCCCGTGGTGTCTTCGCAACCGAGTGCTCCGGCGGCTATGCCGCTGGTGGCGTGCTCTGATGGCGAGCAGAACTACGCGCGTGCTTCGGTGCGTGAGCGTACCCGTCTGCTGCCGGAGCGTCTGAGCCGCACGGGCTGGAACTACATCACCCTGGGCACCCTGGAGGTGTTCGCCGACCCGGATGCTGTGGTGGCGCGCGTGCTGCACTACCTGGATATGGATGAGGGCGCTGAGGTTCGTGGCTAGTTATTCGTCAACGCCGAAGCCTCGCCGTGGACACCGCCGCGTGAGCGGCGGCGGCTCGGTGAGCGGGGCTGAGCCTCTGCTGGTGGGTGTGACGACGCCTCCGGTGGTGGCTTCGGGTACCTCGTCTGCCGCGGGTGCTTCCGCGAAGAAAACCGGTGCTCAGCAACAGAACCCCCAGAAGGCCGGTACCAAGAAGGCGACCGCTTCCGCGCAGCCGCTGACCACGGAGGAGCGTGAGCGTCTGGAATGGATGCGTCAGCAGCGTCCTCCGCACTGGGGTAACAATATCGTGTAGCGCATCCGTACCGGGAGTGCTTCTTAAACGCCGAGGGGCGGGGCAACCTGTGTTGCCCCGCCCCTCTTTTGGCTGGTGTGGAACCCCGTTTAGGAGTTGCCCTTGTCGGTGCTGTAGAAGCCGGAACCCTTGAAGGTCACGCCGACGGTGTTGTAGCGCTTGCGCAGGGTTTCTTCGCCGCACTGCGGGCAGACGCGCAGTGCATCGTCGCTAAAGGACTGGCGCTGTTCAAAGACGTGATTGCAATTCTTGCACTGGTAAACGTAGACCGGCATATTGTCCTTCTGTATCGATTTTTCGTTGAGCGGGTTTAATAACAGTGGTTTGAGTGTACCGCTTTTGAAACGCTCTGGGCTATTTGCGGTTTCTTCTCAAAAAGCTATTTCTGGTTTCTTTTTGCCTTTTTCCTGAGCGATTTTGGTCGTGTGTTCCTGCATATCTTTGAGCTTTTGCATGAAGATTTGGGGTGTCAATCAGGAGGTGGGCGGTGCTGGTCAACCGGCTACATCGGTGACTGCTGAGAGGTGCGGAAAACGCCTTCTTCGGTGAGGATGACTGGCAGAATAGCGTCCCACTGGTCGTAGGGAATAGCTTCATAAATTTCATCGGCAAAGACCACGCCGATGCTCTGCTCCTTCAGCTGCTGTGCGCTGAGCAGGGGGATAATGCGGTCATAGTAGCCGCCTCCTTGACCGAGGCGGTGCCCGTCAGCATCAAAGGCGAGAGCGGGGACGAGGCGCACATCGGCGTTCACGAAGGCTCGCTCGTCCTGTTCTTCGCCTTCGGGTTCGGGGATTCCCATGGGGCTGAGCGGGTGCTCGACGGCGGGATCCCAGTGCACCCAGGCGAGTTTGCGGCCGGGACGCACGACGGGCACGAGGATGCGGTGTCCGTCCTTGTGCAGGCGGGTTAGTGCTTCGATGATGGGCGGTTCGGACTTGGTGGGCAGGTATGCCGCAATGGTGCCGGGGGAGTGGAGGCGCTGCGCGACCGCTTCAAGAATGTGGTGGGTGAAAAGGTCAGCTATCTGCTGCTGGTCGTGTTCGCCGCGGTGGCTGCGTGCGGTGAGGCGGCGGGGGCGAATCTGAGAGCGGAGAATGTCTTTATCCAGGGAGATATCTTCTGCGCTGGCACCGGTATCGGAGTTGCTGGTGGCGGCTGCGGTATTGAGAGGCATGGTGTGTCCCATCGTCTTTGCGGGTGAGGTCTTATGCGGGGTGGAGGAGAGTGGCTCTATGGCCTAGTTTGGCTGGTTTGAGTCGTGGTGCCTCCGCGTTGAGAGGCGTTCCGAGGTGGGGTGAAAACATCCTTATGGGCGGCAAAAAGCAACCTACTCTGCTGGGCTATAGAATCTACTTTTTAGTATAGGGATTGCAGAAAATAGCATTGGGTTTCGAGGAACGTATTTTCTCTACAACCCGAAGAATGTACCTTCACCGATATGTAGTTAGTCACGTTGAAGATTTTTTCACGTCATAGTGTCGATAAATCAGCTTAAGTACTTTACAACTTAGGGTATTCTTGTGGCATGGCTACTGAAATTAAGTCTGTTACTAAGGCAGTTATTCCTGCTGCTGGTCTGGGCACCCGATTCCTGCCCGCCACGAAGGCAACCCCCAAGGAAATGCTCCCCGTCGTTGATCGCCCCGCGATTCAGTACGTGGTGGAGGAAGCAATCCGTGCCGGTCTGAATGACGTTCTGATGATTACCGGCCGTAACAAGCGCGCTCTCGAGGATCACTTCGACCGCGTTCCCGTTCTGGAGCAGCAGCTCGCTGAGCAGGGTAAGGACGCTCTGCTCGCTTCTGTGGTAGCTACCAATGAGATGGGCGGCGACCTGCACTACGTGCGTCAGGGCGACCCCAAGGGCCTGGGCCACGCTGTTCTGCGCGCAAAGCGCCACGTTGGCGATGAGGCATTCGCTGTTCTGCTCGGTGATGACCTGATTGATGAGAAGGAAGACCTGCTCTCCCGCATGGTGGAGGTCCAGGAGCGCACCGGCGGTTCCGTCGTTGCTCTGATGGAGGTCCCCCGCGAGGCTATTTCCGCTTACGGTGCAGCTGCTATTGAGGCTGTTGAGGGCGAAGACGGTTTCGTGAAGATCACCGGTCTGGTTGAGAAGCCCGCTGCTGATGAGGCTCCCTCGAACTACGCTGTGATCGGCCGTTACGTTCTGAGCCCGAAGGTCTTCGAGGTTCTGGAGAACACCGCTCCGGGCCGCGGCGGCGAGATTCAGCTGACTGACGCTCTGCAGACCCTGGCTCAGGGTGAGGGCGAAGGCGAAGGCGTCTACGGTGTGGTCTTCTCCGGCCGCCGTTTCGACACCGGTGACAAGCTGTCCTACCTGAAGGCAAACGTTATTCTTGCTGCTGAGCGTCCCGAGTTCGGTGACGACCTGCGCGCATGGCTGAAGGATTTTGTCGCAGAGAACTGCTAAGCACTCTGCACCCGCTCTCTGATGAGGGCAACCGATAAATACCAACCACGCTGAGGAAGGCGTTCTTTCCGGTGGGGCGTTAGCCCCGAGGGAGGGCGCCTTCCTCGTTTCGCACGTATCTAGTTTGTGTGCAGGGTACTGCTGGGTGAGGGCTCAGTGGTACTTCTGGAGTGAGGGTGCTGGGCATCCTCGTGTGCATATTCCTTCTGGGGTATATGTGCATATCCAGCCCGATTCTTGCCTCTTATGGAAAGCATTGGGAATATAAGGGTATGATTAAAGTCTAGGGATAAAGGGACGATAGAGGGCGACCTGATATGACGCTGTTGAACACCTCGGGTGTGTTGGTAATTCTGACCGTGATTTTGCTGCTGTGGTTTGTGCCCAGGAGCCTGCGTCGCGCGCCCGCTGGTCCCTCCGTGGAGCCCGAGCGTCCCCTGATTAGTGCCGAGCGTACCGCGGAGGATATTCTCGCCTCCGCCGGCGTGCTACTGAATGAGTCGGAGGCGTACCAGTCTTCCGATCATGCGGTGGCGCCGGGTACCTCCCTACCCTCTTCTGCTCTTCCACAGGCTTCTTCCCGTTCCTCTCACGCCGTAGAGGATGCTGTTCAGCCTGCCCCGGATACGGCTTCTATTTCGCAGATTCGTGATTCTTCCCCGACTGCTCCCTACACCGATGAGATTCCGGTGGTGGAGGAGTCGAAGCCCTCGCCGCTGTCCTACTTTGATACCTCGAGCCTGAGCGGTATCGCCCTGCTGGTTGCGGCTGGTCTGGGCGTGCTTGCCCTGGTGACCGGTCTTCTGGCGCTCTTTGGTGTTCTGGCGTGGGGTTGGGCTGTTCTCTTCCTGATTCTTGCCGGTGGTGCGTGGGCTGTAAGCCGTTTTGGTCTGCTGGAGTCTCTTAGCAACCAGATTAAGGCGAACCGCGATGAGCGCCACGCCAAGGCAGAAGCAGAAGATGCCGAGGATAACAACGCTGAGGCGTATGAAGAGTCTGACGACGAAAAAGCTTACGATGACGCTTCTGAGCCTGTAGAGGATACTGAAGCGCCGGAAGCTGAAGCTGTCGAAGAGCCTGCACATCAGGCTCGCCCCGCAACCCGTGAGACTACTGTCCGCAACGTGAGCCGTGAGGCGGCACGCCCGAGCCGCGCGCACATCGCGGTGGAGTCCTCCGATGAGGCTCCCGAGGCGGCTCCTCGTGCGGAAGCGCCTGCTGCGGCACCTGCTCATTCTTCTCGTGCCGTACCTGCCCGTTCTGCCCGCGCGGCGGAGGCGCCCGTCGCACACCGTCAGGAGCGTCGCCAGCAGCGCCCGAGCCGTTTCCAGCCGATTCGCCGCGGTAGCGTGCTCTTTGATCAGGAGAGCGGTTCCGCTACTTCCTCCGGTGCACCGCGTACTGCGGCACAGCCTCAGCGGGTAGAGCAGGCTCCGGTTGCTCCGAGCCAGCCTGTCCAGCCTCAGCCCGCACAGCCCGCTCAGGCACCCGTACAGGCTCCCGCCAAGCCGGTAGCAGCTCAGCCTGCACCAGCCACCCAGGCACCTGCACAGCAGCCAGCTATTCAGTCGGCTCAGCCGGTGGCTCGCCAGGCTCTGCGTGACGGTTCGCCCGTCCGCCAGGCACCTGCGGCACCTGCTACTCAGGCTCCCGCTCAGCCGATTCCCGAAGAGATTCCTCTGCCGGATGTCCTGGATGATTCCGAATTCGACGCGCTGGATATCGCCTCGCTGAACGATTCGGCTCTTTCGACCGGTGCTACTGCGACCGGCGGTGTTCGTTCGACGAACCGTCACCCCGGTGCCGGCTCCTCCTTTGAGGCGGTTAGCAACACCTGGAACCCGGTTCAGCTGCCTAAGCCGCTGAGTGCACTGCACCGCCAGGACAAGAATCAGGGTAAGAAGTAGACTTTGCTCCAGACACGCATAAAACCCCGACAGTTCACACTGTCGGGGTTTTTGTATGCCTGGGGATGATTGGGAAGAAGTTAAAAAGAAAAGGAACCCCGTCCATGGGGTTCCTTTTCTAGCATCACACACAGGAAGAAAGTCTTCTAGACCGATTAGGAAGGCCTTCCCACAAGGCCTGCCCTATTCGGTAATAAAAATATATCCTAATTCCCGTGCGGGTGACAAGCTGAAAATAGCGACAGCCTGTCAATAAACTAAGGTTGTCCTAAGTGAAATCCGCGCCATTGCAGGCGACAAAGGGCAATAACCCCCGGCTGAAAAAATTTAAAAAAATTTTCTGACCCCTCCAAAAGTCGAATAAGAAGCCTCAAAAAACCTTCAATCAGGTCAATATCGCCCACTCATGAGAGAATAGCCGGGTGAAAGAATGGTTTGACGCACTCCCGATTGAGGTTGCCCTAGCTTTCATGTGGGTGGTCGGTATCGTCCGCACCAGCATCGTGTACGCTCTTGGCGCGCTCGCTGCTGAAGGGGGCGCCCGCCTCGACCGCATCCGCAAAGCCATGGACAGCCCGCTCTACCGTAAAGCGCGCCGCTTGATTAACCGGTGGGGCGTTATTGCTGTGCCCCTCTGCTTTCTCACCGTAGGCCTGCAAACCGCCGTCATTATCACGACCGGCTTCACGAAGATGCCGCTGCGCCGCTGGGTGCCCGCGATGCTGGTCGGAACCTTCATATGGGCGTGCATCTACACCACCATCGGCTTCGCAATTCTTGCCGCGCTCGGCCTGGAACCCTGGATGTTCCCGCTCGCCCTCGCCATCGTTATTACGGCAATGGTGATTGTTGCTCAGCTGCGTGAACGCCGCATCAACCGCGAAAGCGTTGAGAACGATACGGCGAATATCAGCGAGAACTAGTCCTGCCTCCAGCAGGGGATAGGAGCACTATCTCGCCGGGTTGAGGCCACTCATCTGACCCCAATACCCCCGCCCAAGATGTGCTAGCGTGGAGGGATGAGTTCATCCGCATCCTCCACCGCAGGCACCCCCGAAGAGCAGCTCGCCAACGACCCTGCCCTCACCGCAATCGACCCCGAGATGAGTGCGTCCGAAAACGCTACCGATGAGGTAGAAACCGAAGCGCCCGCCGAGGCTCCCACCCGCGTGTACCTGCATCCCGAGCAGCTGGCAATGATCCAGACTCCGGAGGCTCTGCCCATCCCCGTGCTCCAGCGTTCTATGCTGCGCATTAGCTACGTGCCCGCGATTATGCCCGGCAAGTGGTTCAACCGCTGGCACGAGCGTTTCGGCGACCGTGTGCAGCTGGCGGAGGTACCCGTGCGTGAGGCGCGCGGCCTGGACTCCCTGCATCAGGACCTGTGCCTGATTGATTCTGCCCCTGAAGCGGCGGCAGAAGGAGAAAATACTGTTGCCGAGGCGCCCGCCGAGGCTACAGAGCACGCCCCTGTACCCGTCGTTGAGGTGCCTGAGAACCCCTTTGCGCACATGAGCATTGTGCGCCCGGACCGCGAACCGGCAAGCACCGACGGCGAGAAATACCACAGCATCCGCCTCTACGAGGAGCTGCCCGTGGTCATTCTGCCCGTGGACCACGTGCTCACCGTGCTCGATGAGGTACCCGTGGAGGAGCTTGCCGAGGAGTTCCTGCTGCAGCCCGCCTCCGATATTCCCGCTTATGAGGAAGTCTCCCGCGCATGGCGTGAGAGTGCCGGTCGCATCGTGCCCGAGGGTCTGACCGATAAGGAAACCATCGAGCTGGTTGCCGCCGGTGTGGGTCTGTACATTGTGCCCATGTCCATTGCGCGTTTCTACCACCGCAAGGACCTCACCTACCGCCCCGTTGCGGGTCTGGACACCTACCCGGTGCACCTGGTCTGGCCGCGTGCCCCCAAGGGCGAGCCGCGCAGCGAAGAGCTCGAGGCGCTCCTGCAGGACTTCATCGGCATTGTGCGTGGCCGCACCGCAACCAGTGAGCGTGGTAGCGAAACCCGGCAGGCACGCGCCGAACGCATCGCCGCTGAAAAGGCAAAGGAAAAAGCGAAGGCACGAGCCGCCAACGCCCGCCGCGAAGCACGCGATAAAAAGCGCGCCAACGCCAAGAAAAACGGTAACGCGCGCCAGCACGCTCGACAGTCCGCCAAAGCCGCCAGCGCACGCCGCGGCAAGAAACGCTAACGAACGATAGACGGTAAAATCAAACCATGGCATTAGCAATGGAAACCCGACCCGCAGCCTACGCAGTGATCATTGAGCAGGGCAAGCTGCTCATGACCCGCTGGGTTCCCGAAGACCGCGCGCTCAGCCCCCTCTGGTCCCTGCCTGGCGGCGGCATGGAACCCGGCGAACAGGCCGACGAAACCGCGCTGCGAGAGACCCTCGAAGAGACCGGTTACAGCGTCGCCATTGAAGACATTCTGGGCGTGCACGCCGGACACTTCCCCGTGCGTTCCACCCAGAAAGACCCGCAATCGCTACCCTTCTGCGCCCTGCGGGTGGTTTTCCGTGCCCACATTGTCACCGGCGAACTGCGCCACGAAATCAACGGATCCTCCGACACGGCACGCTGGGTACCCATCGCTGAGCTGGACACCATCCGCTACGGCACCCTCATCGACGAGGTCGCCTCCATGATGGGCTACTCCAACGCCGCGAGCTGGGCACGCGAATACCGCGAATTTCTTGCCGATGAAAACGCACGGAAGCTTCCCTAATGAACCGACTGACCCTCACCCGCCGTGCGGCGCTCACCTCCCTGGTGCTCATGCCGCTGCTCGCCGCCTGCGGGAATAATGACGCTACCCCCCAGGTGGACCCTTCCGCATCCAGCTACGGTACTCTGCGTATCGGCTACGGTGCCCTGCGTGAAATGCGCGCCGTGGCGCACGTGTACGCGCGCGCCCTGCGACAGGTTGGCTACTCCGTTGAACTTGTCGACACCGACAACAGTCGCGCCGCCGCTCTGCGTGGGCTCATGGTTCCTTCGGCTAATTCCGCCACCCCTACCGCAACTCTGCCCGACGATGAGGAAAACAGCACCGCCGCCGCGCTTGAATCGTTGGACCTGGTCATCGACTACAGCGGCGACCTGCTGCTCTACCTGACCGACGACGGCAAAATCAGCCCCGCCGCCGCCCATAACGAACGCATCGCCGCCTCCGTGAGCGCCTCCGCTCAAGCTGCAGGCGTGACCCTGCCTCCGGCAGCTACCCCCACCCCGGAGGAGAGCACCGCCTCCGCACATGCTACGGACGGTACCGCGAGCCCCACCGCAAGCTCCACCCGCTCCGCAGACCCCATCAACCTGCGCGCCATGAGCACCACCGACATGACCAACGCCATCTCGCGCATCCTGCCCGAAGAGCTCATGCTCCTCAACGGCGCCCACGCCACCAACAAGGATGTGCTGGTCACTACCCGCGCCGTGAGTGCCCGCCACAAGCTCAACTCCCTCGCGAACCTGCGTGAGGTGCAGTCTTCCCTGGCATTCTCCATCCCGGCAGGGTACTCCAGTGGCACCTACGGCGTGGATTCCCTGCGTAGCCTCTACCGCTACCGCGTGCACGACCCGAAGATTCAGGACGACCCCGCCGAGCGCGTCAACGCCCTCACCGCAGACACCGTGCAGGTGACCCTGCTGCACAGCTGCGACTCGGCAATTGACGATAACCGCCTGGTCACCCTGGAAGACCCCTCAACGGCACTTTTGCAGCAGCAGCTGGTGCCCATTATCCGTCGTACCCTGCCAGATAGCGCCCGGACGGCAATTAACCGCGTATCATCTACATTAGACACGGGTAACCTCTCGTTCCTGTTGCGTCTGACTAGCGGTTCCAACCCCATCGCAGATGATGACGCAGCACAATTCATTTTGGATCACCCTAGAAAGTAAATCATCATGACGAAGTACCGTCAGTCCTCAAAGTTGAGCAACGTCCTGTACGACATCCGCGGCCCCATTCTGGATGAAGCCAATCGCATGGAGGCGATGGGCCACCGCATCCTCAAACTGAACATTGGTAACCCCGCCCCCTTCGGCTTTGAGGCGCCGGATGCCATCATGATGGACATCATTCGTCACCTGCCTGAAACCCAGGGCTACTCCGATTCCCGCGGCCTCTACTCGGCACGTACCGCCATTGTGCAGCACTACCAGAACCGCGGCATCATGAACCTCGACACCGACTCCATCTACCTGGGTAACGGTGTGTCTGAGCTGATCCCGATGACCCTGCAGGCACTCTGCGAGACCGGCGACGAAATCCTGGTCCCCATGCCCGACTACCCGCTGTGGACCGCATCCACCGCGCTGGTGGGCGGCAAGCCCGTGCACTACCTGTGCGACGAGGAAAACAACTGGTACCCGGACATCGAAGACATTAAGTCGAAGATTACCGAGCGCACCAAGGGCATTGTGGTCATTAACCCGAACAACCCGACCGGTGCCGTCTACCCGCGCTCGATTTTGAAGCAGATCGTGGACCTGGCACGCGAGCACGGTCTGGTTGTGTTCTCCGACGAAATCTACGAAAAGATTGTGTACGATGGCGCAGAAGCCATCAACATGGCTTCTCTGACCGGCGATGATGTGCTCTGCTTGACCTTCTCCGGCCTGTCCAAGGCATACCGCGTCTGCGGTTACCGCGCAGGCTGGGTCGCTATTACCGGCCCCAAGAAGGACGCAACGAGCTACCTGGAAGGCATCCACCTGCTTGCATCCATGCGCCTGTGCTCCAACGTTCCGGCACAGCACGCAATCCAGACTGCACTGGGCGGCTACCAGTCCATTAACGAGCTGATTGTCCCCGGCGGTCGCCTGTACGAGCAGCGCACCCTGGCACACAAGATGCTCAACGAGATTGACGGCATCAGCTGCACCAGCGCGGACGGCGCGCTCTACCTGTTCCCGAAGATTGATATTGAGCGCTTCGACATCACCGACGATGAACAGTTCGCCCTGGACCTGCTCAAGAGCCAGAAGATTCTCTTCAGCCACGGCCGCGCGTTCAACTGGAAGGACCCGGACCACTTCCGTCTGGTGTTCCTGCCCGATACGCAGACCCTCACCAGCGCCCTGGAGCGCCTGGGTAACTTCATGGCTGACTACAAGCAGAAGCACTAGCCTTCCCGCCTCTGCTGCATATAGACAGAAATAGCCTGCCCCGCAGTTCTGATGAGCTGCGGGGCAGGCTACTTTTAGCGGCTTCGCGGATGCGCGATGCGCAGATGACGGAGCAACACGCCGGGGGAGGAGGGGAGAGAAAGAGGCGTGCTAGTTCGCCGCAGGCTCCTGACCGCCCTGTGTACCTGCCTGCGTGCCGCGTGCCGCGTTCAGGCGCTCCTGCGCGCCCTGCAGCCACGCCTCGCAGCGGGCGGCAAGCGCCTCGCCACGCTCCCACAGGGCGATAGAGGTCTCCAGGTCACTGGCGCCGGACTCCAGCTGGCGCACGACCTGCTCCAGCTCGGCGCGCGCCTGCTCGTAGCCGAGGGTTTCGACGGGGGCGCCCAGCTCGGCGCTGTTGAAGCTAATGTTCTCGCTCATTGAGGAACCTTTCAGAGGTAAAAACTTGGGGTAAAACTTTAGGGGTATTGAGGTTTAGGAGATGTTCGAGGGATCCGTGGAGGTCACGGTCGCCTGCGCCGAACCGGTCGCCGCGCGCACCGTAATCTGCTCGCTCTCGCTCAGCGCCGAAGCGTCACGCACAATAGCGCCCGCGGCATCCTGAACGATGGAGTAGCCGCGGTTCAGCGTCTGCGCAGGAGAGAGCGAACGCACCCGCGCCAACGTGTGCGACAGGGTCGCCGACTCACGCTCCAGGCGGTGCTGCACCGAACGGTGGGCGCGCTCGCGCAGCTGGCTCAGCTCCTCCACACGCATGAGCAGGGAGGACTCCGGGTGGGTGAGCACCGGGCGGCTGCGTAGCTGGGCAATGTAGTTCATCTGCATGCCCACGTAGCCGAGCACCGCACGGTCCAGGCGGGCGCGCGCCTCGGTGATGCGGGCGGTTTCCTCCGAAATATCGGGCACAATGCGCTTACCCGCATCGGTTGGGGTGGAGGCGCGCAGGTCAGCGACCGCGTCGAGGATGGGGGAGTCAGCCTCGTGACCGATTGCCGAGACCACGGGGGTGGTGGCTGCCGCGACGGCGCGGATGAGCGCCTCCTCAGAGAAGGGGAGCAGGTCCTCGAAGGAGCCGCCGCCTCGGGCGATGACGATGACGTCAACCTCCGGGTGAGCGTCTAGCTCGGCGAGAGCGGCAATGACCTCAGCCGCCGCACCTTCACCCTGAACGCGGGTGTTGCGCACCTCGAAAGTCACGCCGGGCCAGCGCAGGGAAGCGTTACGGATGACGTCCTTCTCAGCGTCAGAATCGCGACCGGTAATCAGACCCACACGGTTGGGCAACATGGGCAGCGGCTTCTTCCGCGCGTCAGAGAACAGCCCCTCGGCGGCGAGAGCCTCACGCAGACGCTGCAGCTGCTCGTGCAGGTTGCCGGTGCCGACCGCGTACACTTCCTTGCCGATGAGCGAGAGTTTGCCGTTCTTCCACAGGCTCGGCTTGGCGCGAGTGACGATGCGAGCGCCCACGGTCACATCAGCTGCCAGACCGCTACCGGCACGCCCGAAGAGCGCGAGGGTGAAGGAGAAGTCTTCGTTGAGGTCCTTGAGCTCCATGAAGACGTTGCCGCCGCGGCCGTTGAGGGAGGCGACCTGCGCCTCCACCCAGAGCTCGGGAACCTTGTCTACGTAGTTTTTGAGGTTCTGCGCGAGCAGGGCGAGGGGCCAGGGGTTGGTGGCGGTGGTTTCCTGAGACTTCCCGGGAAGCTGCCGCTCGTGCACGGGCGGCACCACCAGTGCGGGTGCCGGCTGCACTGCGGAGGGGTTGTAGAAGTTCATACTCTCTATTGTCCCTGATTGGTCGGTTATGCGCCTGCTTACAGGTCAGCCTGGCGACTCGGGTAGCTTGCACGCAGTGCAGGCAGAACTTAGCTTCTGGCGCATTCTGCGGGTCTGAATCGGCTTTGAACAGTGTGAGCGGGTACCCTAGGCTCATGCGCTCACCCGATCAGTCAGAAGACCAGAACAATGCCCTCAACACCGCCGCAGCTTCGTCTGCGGCGGGTACGGGCGCGCAAAACTACCCGGCGGATGCGACCCGAGTCGTCGGCACCCGGATCACCCGCACGGATGGCTACTACACGGACGGCCACTACACGGCGGATGAAGACACCACCCTGCTACAGCCCACCCGCACGCTCGGCCACGGGACAGCCCCCACCAAAGCTGAATTGCAGGCTGCCCCGGAGCCTCCCTTCGCGGCAGGTTTGCGCAGGTTCCTGACCGTTGTACTGTGCGCCCTGGCCCTGGTGACCGGTCTGGGCGCAACCGCCGGTGCCTGGGTGAACTCAAAGCTCATGTCAGAGCGTGGTTTCTCGCAGATTTCCTCCAACCTGGCGGAGGATTCGCAGCTCGCCTCGCGCATCGCGGACGGCGCGGTGGAAGACCTCATGAACTCCGAGGCTATGACAACCTTCCTCGACGGCACCAAAGAAAGCGGCTTATACTCCATTCTTGTAAAGCCGACACAGGACGGCATACGTTCCCTGCTCAACCGTTCCGCGGCTGAGCTGTCAAAAACTGAAGAATATCGAAGCCTCTGGAAGGAAGTCGCCGAGGAAACTCGCCGCTACAACCTTGAACACCAGGACGGCCCCGCCGTCATTGTGCTCACCCCCTTCTACCGTGCGCTGGATGCGAAGGTCGGCTCTATCGGCTCCTTCGACCCGGACCTGACGAAGCTCGGCCCTGAAACCCTCAACATTGACCGGGTGAAGGACGGCAACAGCCAGCAGGACCAGCAGGAATGGTACCTGCACGCCGGCATTAACCGTGCCGCCGCGCTGGGCAAGTCCACCGTGCCGCTGACCATTATCTCGGTGCTGAGCCTGCTGCTGGCTATGTTGCTGGCACCCAGGCACCGCATCCTGGTGCCGGTGGTCACGGCTCTGCTGTACGCCCTGCTGGGTTGGGGCGCCGCAGCCTGGTTTGGTGCCCAAAGCCCCGAATCCCTGGGAATTACCAGCCACAGCACCGCCGGAACGGCGCTGATTACCGGGGTATGGAACCAGCTTGCACCGTCACTGACCGGGCACTTGCAGGCGGCGGCAAGCTACGGGCTGGTCATGGCGATCCTCGCCCTACTGCTCGGTATTCTGATTCGCCTCATCGCCCTGGGACGTAGCCCTGCGAGCGGTGCCACAGTCATCACACACTAAAAGTCCGAACAACGTAGGATAGTAACCATGTCCACTGAAACTATTGCCCTGGGCCTGCCGCCCGTACCCCGCGAGCGCCGCAGCCGCGCCGACGTTGAAGCCGCCGCACCCGTCACCGGTGAGAAGAAAGTCCTGCTCGCCACCCCGCGCGGTTACTGCGCAGGCGTTGACCGTGCCGTGATTGCTGTTGAGAAGGCGCTGGAGCACTACGGTGCGCCCGTCTACGTGCGCAAGCAGATTGTTCACAACCGCCACGTGGTGGAGACCTTGGAAAAGCAGGGCGCTATCTTCGTTGATGAAGTGGATGAAGTTCCCGAAGGTTCCGTGACCGTGTTCTCGGCGCACGGCGTGTCCCCGGCGGTGGTTTCCGCAGCCGGCGACCGCTCCCTGAACACTATTGACGCGACCTGCCCGCTGGTGAACAAGGTGCACCGCGAGGCTGTGCGCTTCGCCAAGCAGGACTACGACATCCTGCTCATCGGTCACACCGGCCACGAAGAGGTCGAGGGTACCGCCGGTGAGGCGCCCGAGCACATCCAGATCGTGAACTCGCCCGACGAGGTGGATCAGGTGACCGTCCGCAACCCGGAGAAGGTCGTCTGGATTTCTCAGACCACCCTGTCCGTGGATGAGACCCTGGAAACCGTGGCGCGTCTGCGTGAGCGTTTCCCCTCCCTGCAGGATCCGCCCTCGGACGACATCTGCTACGCAACCTCCAACCGCCAGGGCGCCATCAAGGAGATCGCTCCGCGCGCCGACCTGG
>ERZ773046.769-NODE-769-length-19842-cov-54.280437_pt1 | contig 19842 bp, 11 predicted proteins | sample MGYA00580634_ERZ773046 | MGnify/ENA primary metagenome ERZ773046 (study PRJEB29015, sample SAMEA2738127) | human oral metagenome | biome: human oral; feature: human-associated habitat; material: saliva | place: China | collected 2159 ... | reverse complement strand
GAATACCAAGTAGCCTTCTATACAAGTCTTAAAAAAGATGTGTAGAAAGAGTAGCCCCATAGGGAGGGGAGTGAAATGCGAGATACCCCAATAAAAAGGTATGCGATTCTCCAGTGAACTAATCTTTACTGACAGATGGGAAGTACTGGGAACAACTTGCTTATGAATAGCAGAAGGACGTGTCCTGACTAATAGGGGTATCACGCATTCTACTCTCCTTCCTTTGGAGGAGGGGTCGGGGGAGGGGCCGGTTGTGTTTATTTGTGGCTTGTTGTGACTTGTTATTCTCCTTTTATTATATTATGGAAATAATCACTCAATCAAATTACAAGACGACGACGTGGGAGGGTGGGGTCACACGTCAGGTGTTTATATCACCTGCTGATGGTGATTTGTCGGCACGGTGTTTTGACGTGCGTATCTCTTCGGCCATTATTGACAACGTGGAGAGCGAGTTCTCTGACTTCTCTGGTTTCACACGGTATATCCTACCCTTGGAAGGTGAGATTACACTGATAAAAGATAATCAACGTATTGTGCTGTCCCATAATGCTCTGTATGAGTTTGAAGGACACGAACGAGTCTGTTCGGAGAATACGCGGGGTGCAGTGGACTTCAATGTTATTGTGCGCCATGGTGTGACTGTCGATGCTCGTATCTTGTCAGACGAATCCTTCGTTGATAGCCGTCGCACTATCCTCTTTGCCCTTGAGGATTGCTGCGTCAATGCCATTCCCATCCACCGACATGATACTGTCCTCCTCGATGGCCCTTTCTCCTTAGAAGGTAAGGCGGTCGTGGTGAGGGTAGGGGGATAATGTGGCCTCACCCCCAACCCCTCTCCGAATGGCGAGGGGCGTAGTATGCGAGGTTACCCCTACTGGGCTGCTTGTATGGGGCGTGGTGAGGTCTTTCTCTCACGCTGATGAGTTTTTTCTCACAGAACTCACAGAATTAACAGAGCCTTTTTGCGCACAGTTTCGAACTCACAGAAGGCCTCCGGCATACAGAGGTCACAGAACGTTATAGCCATTGTTGATATGTTTAAGGGACTACATGAAGCCTTCGTCCTTCTTATAGGGGTATCTCGGTGATCACGCCCCTCCCTTTGGGGGAGGGGAAGGGGGAGGGGCCACTACTTGCTTTGAATGCTGTGTGTTCTGTTCATCTGTGTTCATCTGTGAGAAAAAGAACATTTTGAGACTCGCTGGGGAGTTTTTTCTCTCACAGAGCGCACAGAGTTCACTGAGCATTTTTGCGCACAGTTTCGAGCGCACAGAACGCCTTCGGCATACAGAGTTCACAGAGGCCTTTCAATTAACATTAGCTGTAACGTTCTGTGATATCGGTTGACTTAATGTCTCTGTGCACCTTTGTGTGTTCTGTTCTTCTGTGTAAATCTGTGAGAAATAGAAAACACCCTCTCTATGAGATGAGACGCATGTAACACGTTGGGGAGTTTTTTCTCTCACAGATCTCACAGAGTTAACAGAGCGTTATTGCGCACTGTTTCGATCCCACAGAAGGCCTCCGGCATACAGATATCACAGAGGCCTTTCAACTAAGATTAGCTGTAACGTTCTGTGAAATCGGTTGACTTAATGTCTCTGTGGACCTTTGTGTGTTCTGTTCATCTGTGTTCTTCTGTGAGAAATAGAAGGCACCCTCGCTATGAGATGTCACACAAACAACACGCTGGGGAGTTTTTTCTCTCACAGAGCGCACAGAGTTAACAGAGCCTTTTTGCGCACGTTTCAAGTCCACAGAGGGCCTTCGGCATACAGAAAACACAGAGCGTTACTGCTATCGCTGGGGTGGAAACTGTGAGAGGTGAGGCGCAGTAGAACGATAAAAAATCCTTACAGCAAACCAAGCTGACCACCCCCAACACACGCAGATGTTATTGCCTACAACCGAGGGTATAACCCACAAGAAATCAGCGTATTACGTTTTGCATTCGAGAATATGCCTTTCTTGCTCGTAGAAGACGCCCTTCTTGACGCAAGAAGGGGATGTTCTCGAACGTAGAATAGCCTCCTCATGTTGCATACTCGGCCTTTTCTCGAAAAGAGAAGGGAACAGTCTGTAAAATATCTTGACATTTTATATTTACATGGTTAGTATTCTTTCACTCAGGGAGGACCTTTCTTTCTCTCACAGAAGAACACAGAAGAACAGAACACACAGGGTTCAGAAAGATGATGGCCCCTCCCCCGTCTCCAGATGTCCCTCCCCCGAAGGGAAGGGGATAGGGGGAGGGTCACCTGTTGTTGGGGAGGGATAAGTATCTTCAGTGGATTTGTGTATTTTTAAGCTAAATATCTGGCGAGCCACTTTTTACCGTATTTTAAGGGTGTGATGAATGTTTGTAAAGGATAACGGAAATTTTTATTACCGAAAAGAAATTAGCCTAAAACCATAGTAAATGCAAGGGTTACAGGAGGTTTTAGGTCTCTTTGTGTTACATAAAAGGCTTCTATAATGTTTGTTAATTAGCATTGTGATTATAGAATAAATTGTAACTTTGCAGCCGAAAAGATTTTAGGTAAGTAAATAAACCACTGTCACTTACATAGCTCCCACGGATAAATGAGGGATAACTAAATAAAGACAATTGAATAGTAGTTGGCAGTCACTTCTGTAGACCTCAATGATAAAGGAGGGATAACTGATTAAAGACACTTAAAGAAAACTGGTAGTAATTTCCAATAAAAGGAATAACAAGAAATATTGATTTAATTGAAAGCTTTAAACGTATGAAGAAAGTAAAGTATGAAAGTCCACAAATACGGGTCTTTCAAGTTGTGGAAACGGTGAGTATTTTAGCGGGATCAGGTTCTGACACAACCTTTTCTCCTTCTGTAACACCCAGGACGGATGGGGGTGAAGAAGACTTAGACGGTGATACATACGACGCATCAGGTGGCGACACAAGTACCCCACAACCATAAATAAAGAGCTAATAACCAACGTAATTAAACGTAAAAGGACTAAAATAAAAATGAATTCAAGAATCTTATTTACACGTGTGATGTTAGGCTTGACAGCTGCAACATCTGCTTTCTTTATCGCATGTAGCGATATTGATACTGCTCAGGACCCACAGAAACCAACTGAGGGTATCATGTTTAGTACGAGTGATGTGCAGGACAGACCTGATGCTTCTTTGCCTAAGACAAAGGCACCTGAGGTTTACGAGTCACACACCATTAATCTGACAGGTGCTAATGCTAAAGGCTTTGTACTTGAGGAGAGCACCGTTGAGGGTGTTAATCCAGTACAGCAAACACCTGCTACGCGCGGTACGATGAAGAATACTATCGACGCTCAGTTTACTGTTTTCGCATGTAAGAACGGTGGAGTGTCACCTGACTATATGTATAATGAGAAGGTGAATGCCAACGGAACGATGGTAACACCTAAGAAGTGGAAGAAGTCTGAGGCTTCAACACTGAAGTTCTATGCCGTTTATCCAGCTGCACAGGACGCTGACCAGCAAATCAGTCCAGCTACTTACAGTGCATCACAGAGCCCTGTTATCAAGTTCAGTCCTAAGAGTGATGTGAAGCAACAGGCTGACCTTATGGTGGCAAAGACCGCAGACATGGCTTACGACAACTATGTTAGCACACCTGTTCCATTGCTGTTCACACACGCCACAACGGCTATCCAATTCAAGATAGGTAACGACCTCTCTTATAACCAGCAGGTACAGAAGATTGAGATTCAGAACGTTTACGGTGAAGGAACATACGATCTCGCTACCAAGAAATGGACTCTTGGCACAACAAAGAAGAGCTATACACTCACGTTGAACCCTACTTTCTCTACTGCGCAGAACCCTGGAACAGTGATGAACGGCGGTGATGGCACGTTCTTCATGATTCCTCAGACCCTTCCTAACGATGCTAAGGTGAAGATTACCTTTGCAAGTGGTAAGTATTGGGAAGGCAACATCGGTGGAGGTGGTAAGGTTTGGGCTGAAGGAACCACAAAGACTTACACCATTTCAAACTCTAAAGACCTCTCTGACCGTGACTTTATCCTGACCGTTACACCAACAAACGGAACAGAAAGAGAGTACAATCAGTTCGACCTTCCATTCACTGTAACCAGCTATAGCCACTTGAAAGGCTATACAGCGACCGACCGTGACAAGGCAGAACCATGGCAGATTGCAAGCTATGAGGTAAGCACGGATGGTACAAACTGGTCTGCTCCAACAACAACAAAGCCAGAGATGGTAACCGCAATGACCGAGAGTGGTAATGGTGGTACATCTGGTGAAGCAGGTAATCTTAAGCTGACGAATGATTATAAGGACTATGCTCAGATTCGTAATCAGGAGTTAAAAGCTGCAACAGAGGTTACAACTCGCAAGGACTTGTCTATTATTAATGGTCGTCAATATACCGCCAACTGCTATATTGTATCAGCTCCTGGTAAGTATAAGTTCCCATTGTTTTATGGTAGTAGTCGTGTGAATGGTGAACCTAATGGCAGGGGTGCAGGTGATGTAATGATGGCATTACATAATAACACAAACAGTGCAAATGCTTTGCAGTATTTCCATGGAAGTATAGATCAAGGTGCATACGGCTATCAGATACCATTCAATGATATTCACCAGTGGGTAAGCAATGCTGCTGTTCTGTGGCAGAGTAAGGCAAACATGGTGAAGGTAACAGGTATAGACCGTAATGGACATACGTCCGGATATTTAGGTGGTAGAGACATTTATGTTGAGTTTGAGGTTGATAAAAACAACATAGAGACAGGTAATGCCATCATTGCTGTATACTATAATGGAAAGGTTGCATGGTCATGGCATATCTGGATTACAGGTAAAGAGGTTGCTGACGTACAGTCAGGTCACTTCCTTAGCGAGCCTATCGGCTTTGTTCCAACAAAGTGGATGCGTACTACTTACAGACAGGACCGCTATGTGAAAGTAACTGTTAAGCAGCCACGTTCTGGTAAGACAGCGTCTGTTGTGTTTAAGCAGAAGCCACATGAGGAGACTCCAGAGGGACAGGCAATGCACTATCAGTGGGGACGTAAGGATCCATTATGGCCTGGTATGGATGGTTTGACAGCATCACCAATTACGTTTGATGGTGGTATCTCTCTTGCAGAGTCTGTACAGGAACCAAGACTGATGGGCCGTCCACGCCACTTAGAGTATGTATTTACTTCAAAAGCAACATACTTTGGTGGTACTTGGGATTGGAATAATAACCCTGGTTATTACAATTCTTATCTTAATCTTTGGGATGCTAACAATGAAACAGGTTATGGATATACAGGTACATTCGTGAAGACTATCTACGATCCAAGTCCTGCTGGCTTCCATGTTCCACGTACCAGTCAGTTGAGTAAGGTTGGTAATGATAAGTATGTTGTGACTCCTAAGATGGGATATATGGACCCTGAATTTGTGCCTGATGGGGCAAAGACTCCAGATATTGGCTACTATTGGACGAGTGAAAAGAGCTTTATTAATAACAATGGTACAGACGCTGCATTCTCAATCTTTGGTATTACGGATGCAAATAGTAAGATTCAAGTAGACGGAAAGAATAAAATTGTTAACCCATCAATGGCTTACTGCGTCCTCCCAATCAAGGAATAGCCTTTTAACTAAAGGTGTAAGTAAAAAAAAGAGACCCACAATGGGTCTCTTTTTTAGTATATGTAAAATACTTGACAAAACACTTAAACTCACGAGGGGGGATATAAATGAGAATAGAATCTACAACTAACAGGAAATCAGGGGGTTGTGATGGGGGATAAAGAAGAGGCCTAATAAGCAGCAAGAGGGGCGTCTTCAAGCAGCAAGAAGGGCGTGTTCTTGGTGGGAGAAGGGCATGTTCTTGACGCATGAAGGGCATGTGTTCGTTAGGAGGGGATGAAAAGAATTTACACTCCCCCTCGTCCGCTACTACTTTTTATGCCCTGTTCTTTGGCTTGGAAGATGTGCGGAAGCGGGTGTGTTGATAGCCTGCTACTTCCTTTTATATCCTGTTTTTTGGTAGGAAAGGGGGGCGGATGCGGGTGTGTTGATAGCCTGCTATTTCCTTTTATATCCTGCTCTTTGATAGGGAAGAAATGTGGATGCGGATGTATTGATAGCCTGCTATTTCCTTTTATATCCTGTTTTTTGGTAGGAAAGGGGGACGGAAGTGGGTGTGTTGATAGCCTGCTATTTCATAGAAACAGCTTGTTTACTCGTTTACTTGTAAACTCCTTTCCAGTTTGAACAATTAACTTGTTAACTCGTCTACTACCCAGTCAACTCGCTAATTGATACCATTAACTCGTCAACTTGTCCGCTTGTTAACTTGTCAACTGACTCTGTCAACTCGTCAACTGATACCGTCAACTCGCCAACTGATACCGTTAACTCGTCAACTTGTCTGCTTGTTAACTTGTCAACTGACTCTGTCAACTCGTCAACTGACCCAGTCAACTCGTCAACTGACCCTGTCAATCCTCATTCCTCCTTCTCTGGATAATTGAGATTAGCGTCAGTTATATTATTGAGCACCTCAGTAAGGAATTTTCGTGACTCCCATTTAGCCATGGGGAGGTCGTGGAGGAGGTAGTTACCACAGTCGCGTGGCGCAGCACCAGGGATGTCACCTTCGAAGTCGGCAACGAACTGGAAGGTGCGACGCATGAGGTCTACGATATCTTTTGAGGCCAAGTCACCACGGAGGATGAGGTAGTTACCCGTCAAGCAACCCATTGGTCCCCAGTAGATAACACGGTCTTTCCACTCGGGGTCGTTGCGCAGGAAGGTGGCAGCCAAGTGTTCGATAGCATGGATAGCACCGACATGCAATACTGGTTCTCGGTTTGGTTCTTTCATTCGGATGTCGAAGGTAGTAACGGTCTCGTTGCCCACCTCGTCCTTACGACTTACATAAATGCCACGCAGCAGTCGCTCGTGGTCGATGGTGAAGGAAGGAATTTTATTCATTGTCTTTTGTTTTTTGATTCTTAATTTGATTGTTGCTATTGGGCTAATAAGGTTATTGGGCTAATAAGGCCAATGGGGCCAATAGGGCTAATAAGGCCGATGGGGCTAATAGGGCCAATAAGGCTATTGGGCTAATAAGGCCAATGGGGTTAATAGGCCAATAAGGCCAATAGGCCTAATAAGCCCAATAAGGCTAATAACACCCCATCACTCAACACCCATCACCTGCTTCAATCCCCTCTACAAACCGTCTTGTGACTTCGAAGCTACCGTTAGCGATACGCTCCCAAAAGTCGTAGTACTGGCTGGCTTTATGGTCTTTGAGCGGCACATCACTGATGACACGGAAGGAGACAAACGGTGTCTGATAGATATGGCATACCTGTGCAATGGCACAACTCTCCATGTCGACGGCCGTTGCCTCAGGGAAATGCGCCATTATCTCACGCATCTTCTCACGTGAGTTGACAAACCACTCGCCACTTACGGTTAGTCCGGCCTTGATGTGAAGACCCTCACCGTCCGTCTGACTGTTCAGTGACAATGCCCGTTCGATGAGCTTCGCAGGAGCCTTGAAGCGTGCTGGCATACCGATAATCTGACCGTAGGCAACCTCGTCGCCACAGTAGGCATCGTGGTAGGCACACTCCTTCGCCACCACAACATCAGTCACCTCTAACGATGTATCAGCCCCACCAGCACAGCCACTGGAGATGATCAAGTCGGGATGAAAGCGATTAATCATCTCGACAGCACCGATGGCTGCGTTCACCTTACCAATGCCACACTGCTGCAGGATGACAGTCTTCTCTCCCAACTGGCCTGAGACGAAGTCTTTATGATTGAAATGCTCCGTCTGAGAATGAGCCAAAATAGCTTTAAGTTGCTCGAACTCTTTGTCCATCGCAACGATGATTCCTATTTTCATAGTGCAAAGGTACGAAAAAGTTAGAAGCTGAATATTGTAAGTTATTAGTTTTTTGTATCTTTGCAAACATTATCTTGTACATCCGACAAAAGTAAAATAAATAAGAATGAAAACTTGGAAAAGATATCTACCCGATGTAGTGGTAGTGGTGGTGTTTGCGCTCATCTCGTTCGCATACTTCTTTGTTCCCGTCACTCAGGGTAAGATTCTCTATCGCCACGACGCCTCAGCTGGTGTCGGCTCGGCGCAGGAATTGACAGAGTATCAGAACCGTACAGGGGAGACAACACGCTGGACAAACTCTATCTTCGGCGGTATGCCTACCTATCAGATGTCGCCTTCTTATCAGTCGACCGACGGCTTGTCGCAGGTGATGAACGCTTATCACCTATGGTTACCAGAGAATGTATGGTTCCTCTTTGCCTATCTCTTGGGTTTTTATATCCTCTTGAGAGCCTTCGACTTCCGCCAGTCTCTGGCCGCATTGGGCAGTGTCATGTGGGCTTTCTCGTCCTATTTCCTTATTATCATAGCTGCTGGTCACCTCTGGAAGGTAATGGCTTTGGCCTATCTGCCGCCTATGATAGCGGGTATAGTACTGGCTTATCGAGGGCGTTACCTGTCTGGTTTCATCGTGACAGCCATCTTCACCGCCTTTGAGGTGAAGGCTAACCATGTGCAGATGACCTATTATTATCTGTTCATCATACTCTTTATGGTCATTGCCTACCTTGTTCAAGCTGTTCGACAGAAGCAGCTCATGGGCTTCCTTAAGGCTACGGGCGTGTTGGCAGTGGCTGCTTTGATTGGTGTATTAATCAATCTCTCAAGCCTTTATCACACTTGGCAGTATCAGAAAGAGAGTATGCGTGGCAAGAGCGAGTTGCTCAAAGCCGATGGAGCCAACCAGACGAGTTCGGGCTTAGACCGTGACTATATCACGCAATGGAGCTACGGTATTGATGAGACAATGACCTTGCTTGTGCCCGACGCAAAGGGCGGGGCGAGTGTTCCTCTTAGTAAGAGCGAGACGGCAATGGCTAAGGCTGACCCACAGGTGCAGTCGATGATACCGCAAATCTACGATGCTTTCCCACAATACTTTGGTACACAACCGGGTACGAGCGGCCCTGTCTATGTCGGTGCGTTCGTCCTCTTCCTTTTCATCTTAGGCCTCTTCTTGGTGAAGGGGGCTACGAAATGGGCCCTTGTGGCAGCCACCGTACTGTCTATCCTACTCTCATGGGGACATAACTTCATGGGCTTCACGAACTTCTTCCTTGACTACATACCGATGTATGCAAAGTTCCGAACGGTGGCGAGTATCCTTGTCATTGCCGAATTTACTATCCCTCTCTTGGCTGCCCTGACGTTGAAACGCCTCGTGGACGAGCCCGACCTCTTGGGAAAGAAGATGAAGTATGCTTATATCAGCCTTGCTCTGACAGCTGGTGTGGCCTTATTAGTGGCTTTGTTCCCCGATATGATGGGTCCGTTTGTGAGCGATCAGGAACGCCAAATGCTTGGTAGTGTGCAGGGAATGGACGCTAACACGGCTGGTACTATCCTTTCTAACATCTCGACGATGCGTGCGGCTATGGTCAGCGCTGACGCTTGGCGTTCGGTTGTCATCATTCTCATCGGGTTTGCCCTACTCTTCGCTTATAAGATGAAGAAGCTCCGTGCCGACTATATGGTGGCCGCTCTGTTGGTGCTTTGTCTTGTGGATATGTGGCAGGTGGACAAGCGCTACCTCAATGACGAGATGTTTGTACCGAAGAGCGAACGTGATATGCCACAACAGCCAACGGCTGCTGACACGGAGATAGATAAGGACAAGAGCCTTGACTATCGTGTATTGAACTTTGCTTCGAATACTTTTAACGAGAACGAGACCTCTTACTTCCACAAGAGTATCGGTGGTTATCATCCTGCTAAGCTCCGTCGTTATCAAGAGATGATCGATGCTTACATCGCTCCGGAGATGCAGAAGACGATGCAGGCCATTGCTGCTACGGGTGGTAACATGCGTGCGGTGGATGGTGTGAAGACCTTCCCTGTACTGAACATGTTGAACACGAAGTACTTTATCTTGCCTTTGCAGGGTGGCCAAACAGCCCCACTACTGAACCCATACGCACAGGGTAACGGTTGGTTTGTCGATAAACTAACCTTTGTCGATGATGCTAATGCGGAGTATGCAGCGGTTGGTAAGATCGATGTACGGCATGAAGCGGTTGCTGATAAGAAGTTTGAAGCAGCGTTAGGACAGGCGAAGGCGAACGACTCAACGGCCTTCGTTAAGCTTGATAAGTATGAACCAAACAACCTGCAGTACACTGTTTCGTCACGCAACGGCGGTGTGGTAGTCTTCTCCGAGGTCTACTACCCTGGTTGGAAGGCAACTATCGATGGACAACCTGCCGAGATTGGACGTGTAAACTATATCCTCCGTGCTGTGAGTGTGAAGCCAGGTAAACACACTGTGGTGCTCGACTTCCACCCAACAAGTATCTCTACCACTGAGACCATAGCCTATATCGCTATCGTCATCTTGCTCCTCGCCATCGCTGGCGCTGGGTATGTAGAGTGGAAGAAGAGGGGGAAATGATAGGAGAAAACAGCTAACATACAACACCCAACACCCAACAGGTGGCCCAACACCTGTCCCCAGCTGGCCCCTCCCCCGTCCCCTCCCCCGTAGGGAGGGGAGTGATCACCGAGATACCCCTTAGGTCCTCTTAAGGATTGGAAGGGGTGGGGGTGAACGGTGGGGATATGATTGAACGAAGGCGGCTGGTGTTGTGATGGCACAAGCAAAGGGTCTGGGGTTGTATATATAATAAGGTATAGGCCTTCAACTTACGGTTGGGTAGTGAACTGATGTGGGTGGATGGCTATATATATAATAAGGTATAGGCCTGTAGCTTACGTTCGGATAGCTGACTGACGTGGATGGATGGCTGTATATAAAATAAGGTGGACGCATGTTGCTGGGGCCTGTTGTGGGTTGTATCGGCTGTCGCGTCCACTGTAATGAGTTTGCGCCTTAGAGAGGAGCGACGATGAGTCAGGATAATAAACAGATAAGGCGTACTATGGTGTCCTTGTGGGGATTGCAATGAGTAGTACGCCTGTTAATAAAATAAACACATTTATGATTATGGATACATATATGTTTCTAATCCCTGTTGTGGCGATTATGATCATTTGTCTAATGGTGTTCTACGCACGTTATGTGGGTAGAAAGAGTAGGGGACGGTATGCTGCTGCGGCAATGCGCTTTATCGAGAAGGACTATCCAGAGATTGACATACGGGATAAACGATACTTGTCAACACGTGTCGACTATAACATCATTAGTCGTCATGTGCCTGTGCTCGTGGTCTATAACAGCCATGAACTACATCTCGTACCTATCCATGCCTTGGCTATCCCGCCTTTCTATAATATCCGACATAATGATCACCATGCGAAGGACATGGAACATCTGCTGATGGACGACGTGAAAGCAATAGTTCTCGACCGCCGTGGACGACTACATATACAGCGGGAAGAGGGTAACGACATCGTCCTCAAAGTGGGCGAAAACAATGTCTTTCACGAAAATCAACACGAGGAGGCAGTGCACTTCTTGGCTACGTTGAAGAAAGCAGCGGATAAGGTGGTGTTGTAAAAGGGAACATCATTTTATTTTTTGTATGTGAGGTTACCCTTACTGGGCAGCTTGTACGGTTCTTGGTTAGTTCTTTCTCTCTTTCTGGGGAGTTTTTTCTCTCACAGAACTCACAGAATTAACAGAACCTTTTTGCGCACCGTTTCGATCTCACAGAACGCCTCCGGCATACAGATATCACAGAACGTTATAGCTAATGTTGGCTGTAACGCTCTGTGTTATCGGTTGACTTAATGTCTCTGTGAAGCTTTGTGTGTTCTGTTCATCTGTGTAAATCTGTGAGAAATAGAACGCTCCCACTCTATGAGATAATGCCTATGAGATTTGCTGGGGAGTTTTTTCTCTCACAGAACTCACAGAATTAACAGAACCTTTTTGCGCACAGTTTCGAACCCACAGAACGCCTCCGGCATACAGAGAACACAGAGGCCTCACCCCCAGCCCCTCTCCGAATGGAGAGGGGAGTGGTATGTGAGGTTACCCCTACTGGCCTGCTGATAATAGGAGATGGGCTGCTAAACATACGGAGGACATATAGGGGTATCTCGGTGATTACTCCCCTCTCCATTCGGAGAGGGGTTGGGGGTGAGGTTTCAGAAGGCCTTCGGCATACAGAGTTCACAGAGCGTTATAGCTAAAGGTGGCTGTAACGTTCTGTGAAATCGGTTGACTTAATGTCTCTGTGGACCTTTGTGTGTTCTGTTCATCTGTGTAAATCTGTGAGAAATAGAACGCTCCCACTGTATGATACAACACATAAACAGCTCGCTGGGTAGGTTTTTCTCTCACAGAGCGCACAGAGTTCACAGAGCCTTTGGCGCACAGTTTGAGCCCACAGAAGGCCTCCGGCATACAGAGTTCACAGAGCGTTACTGCTTTCGTTGGGGTGAAGTATGTGAGAGAGGTGAGTTAATAAGATGGTAAATAATCATTACAGCCAACTAAGCTAAACTCCCTCACGTGAGGGCAATAAGGTCCATAGTATCGATTTTTATAACCTTCAAGAAATCAGAAAGTTATGTATTGCCTTTGAGAACATGCCCTTCTTGCATGAAGAAGACGCCCTTCTTGAACGTTGAAAGGCATGTTCTTGAACGGAGAAGGGCCTCTTCTTGTATCAAACTAAGCTCCTTTTCGATTGTAGAAGGGATTGGTTAGCGAAAAAAAATTACATTTCCTGCTCGCATAATTAGCACACCTGCTGGTGATGACCCCTCCTCCCTCCCCAGCTGTTCAGTTCTACGAGGCACTGCCTCGTAGCCTCCGACCCCTGCTGTCCCTACTCTCGTCGCCTGCTGCCCTGTTCTACGAGGCACTGCTTCGTAGCCCTCCTCCCTCCTTGAAACATATAAAAAAGCATAAAAAAGCACAACTAAACGCACGGAGATTTGGCTATTCACATATTTATATGTACCTTTGCACGCCGTATCAACTTAGGATAATGGAATACAGCTATAGTTTTAGGAGGAAATAGTAAACCATTCATGAGACAACTTAAGATTTCAAAAAGTATCACTAACCGTTCCAGTGAGGCACTCGATAAGTACCTTGTTGAGATTGGACGTGAGCCGATGATTACCGTTGACGAGGAGATTGAACTGGCACAGGAAATCCATAAGGGCGGCCGAAAAGGCGAACGCGCGAAGGAGAAACTGATTAAGGCTAACCTCCGTTTCGTCGTCTCTGTGGCTAAACAATACCAACACCAAGGTCTCTCCCTGACCGACCTTATCGACGAGGGAAACATTGGCTTGGTTAAAGCGGCCGAGAAGTTCGATGAGACTCGTGGCTTTAAGTTTATCTCGTATGCTGTCTGGTGGATTCGTCAAAGTATTCTGCAAGCTATCGCTGAGCAGAGTCGTATTGTGCGACTACCGCTCAATCAGGTGGGTGCTATATCTAAGATTAACCAAGTGACGAACGAGTTTGTGCAGCAACACAACCGTCGTCCTTCTATCCACGAGTTGGCTGAGTTGACTGGTATCGACGAGGCTCGCATCCGTCAAAGTCAAAGTGCTGACAACCACCACATGAGTATCGACGCTCCTTTCAGCGATGATGACGATAACTCAATGAGTGATATGCTCTCGTCAGGTGACGACTCTCGCACCGATCGCAGCGTCGATTTCGAGTCTATGTCAGACGACCTTCGGGCCGTTCTACAGAACACTCTTAAGGATAGAGAGATAAAGATTGTCACCGAGTGCTTTGGTATTGGCTGTCAAGAGAAGGGTCTGGAAGAGATTGGAACAGAGATGGGTCTTACCCGTGAGCGTGTTCGCCAGATTCGTGAAAAGGCTATCGAGAAGATTCGTGAGAGCGGTAATGCTCGCGTACTCATGAAGTACTTGGGCTAAGAAAAGGCTACAACAAAACATTAATGATAGATGTGGATGTGTCGAATAGGGCGCATCCACTTTTTTTGTTTAGGCTGACGAAGAATCGTGAGGGGCGAGGGCAGCTTTGCAATAAGTCTTTCTCTTCTAAGCGACTGAGTAGGACAATAAAACCACAACACCATCGTTATATAAGGTATGAGACGTAAGGACATTCAGAAATACATATTACTACTATTGTTCATCGTGGCTGCGCAGATAGCAGGCGCACAATCATTTACGCTGCAAGGGAAGGTTTCTGACAAGGACGGGAACCCTATCGAGTTAGCTTCTGTCATGGTTGTTTCGCAAGGAAAACTATCGATGACCAACCTGAAAGGCGAGTTCAATATGCAACTACAGAGTGAAGACTCCGTGAAGGTGCGCTTCTCAATGATTGGCTACAGGACTAAGACGAGGATTCTCGTGCGCCCAAAAGGGAAGCAGACAATGCTCATTCAGCTTGCTGACGACAACGAACTGCAAGAGGTGGTAGTGCAAGGAAAGACCAAGCAGCATGGTACGACGGAGGAGTTAGACGTTCAGAAGACGAAGCAAGGACCCTCTACTTCGGGCAACGCTGTCGAAGAGTTAGTACAGACACAGGCGGGTGTTTCTACCCACTCTGAGCTCTCCTCGCAGTATAATGTGCGTGGTGGTACATTCGACGAGAACTCTGTCTATATCAATAACATAGAGGTGTTCCGCCCTTTCTTAGTGCGAAGCGGACAGCAGGAGGGGCTCTCCATCATCAATCCTGACATGGTTGAGAGTATCGGATTCTCAACGGGTGGCTTCGAAGCAAAGTATGGTGACAAGATGAGCTCGGCCTTAGACATCACTTATAAACGGCCGAAGAGGACCGAGGCAACGGTTTCGGCCTCTCTCTTAGGGGCTTCGGCCTACCTCGGACTGGCTGCGAAGAAATTGACGTGGACCAATGGCGTGCGTTATAAAACTAATCGTTACCTACTCGGATCACTACAGACTAAGGGCGAATATCGGCCGTCGTTCCTCGATTATCAGACTTATCTCTCATGGAAACCCAACAAGCGTTGGCAGGTGGACTTCATCGGTAACATTTCTGACAACCGTTATAACTTTGAGCCAGAAGACCGAGAAACGAACTTTGGAACGCTTCAGAACGTCAAGAAGTTCCGTGTCTACTTCGATGGAAAGGAACGTGACCTCTTTAGAACATTCTTTGGTTCGTTGGCGATCACACGCCATTTGGGTGCAAACACCGACCTTTCCCTCCTCGCTTCGGCCTTCACAACGAAGGAGCAGGAACGCTATGACATCCAAGGACAGTACTGGCTCACACAGACGGAGACGTCTGAAAACCTCGGGGTGGGTACGTATATGCAGCATTCTCGCGACTATCTTAATGCGAATGTGCGCAGTTTGAAACTGATGATGCAGCACCGCATGGGTAAACACAAGCTCGAAGGGGCGGTGACCTATAAGTTCGAACGCATCAAGGAGAACTCGGCTGAATATGAATACCGTGACTCGGCAGGGTATAACGTACCGCATACTGGGCGCGACTTAAAGATGATCTATTCGCTTCGGGCTCGTAACGAACTGAATGCGAAACGCTTTGAAAGCTACTTACAGGACACATGGAATTTCCAAACACGTGACTCTGTTCCGACGTTGTTCACGCTGAACTATGGCATACGCTTTGCCCATTGGGACTTTAATGGGGAGAGTCTGTTCTCTCCTCGAGCCTCGCTGACTATCACACCGGGCAGGAACCGCAACCTAAGTTTCCGTCTTGCTGGGGGCATCTATTACCAGGCTCCGTTCTATAAGGAGCTTCGCGACACGTCAATCGTCAATGGTGTCACCTACGCAACACTGAACCAGAAGATACGAGCACAGCAGTCTATCCATGCGTTGGCAGGCATGACTTATCGCTTCGAGATGATGGGTAGGCCGTTTAAGTTCACTGCTGAGGCTTATTACAAGGCTCTCTCACGCCTCGTCCCTTACTCGGTCGATAATGTGAAGGTGACTTATTACGGTGAGAACACGGCCTCGGGTCATGCCACAGGTCTCGACCTCAAGCTCTTTGGTGAGTTCGTCCCGGGGGCTGACTCATGGCTGACACTTAGCGTGATGAACACGAGTATGAAGTTGAATGGTAAGCGTATTCCACTCCCAACCGACCAACGCTATGCGCTAAACCTATACTTTACAGACTTCTTCCCAGGGACTACACGATGGCGTATGTCGCTCAAATTGGCCTATGCCGACGGTCTGCCGTTCTCTGCACCACACAAGGAACTGGAGAACAACACCTTCCGTGCACCCGCTTATAAGCGTGCCGACATCGGTATGAGCTACCGACTATTAGACAACCATGACGGTCGCAGCAATACAGTCTTTAAGAACATCTGGCTTGGAATAGACTGTTTAAACCTCTTCGGGATAAACAACGTCAACTCATACTACTGGGTTACCGACATCGCCGGACAGCAGTATGCAGTGCCAAACTACCTCACTGGCCGACAAATAAACGGTAGGGTGACTGTGGAGTTTTAGTGGAGTAGAAACCTCACCCCCGTCCCCTCTCCGAATGGAGAGGGGAGTGATCACCGAGATACCCCATAGTCTGCGAAACGCTTCGGCCTTTTGTTACCGATATACTCTCATAATCTATGAAGCGTTTCGGCCTATTGTTATTGAGAGAGTCTCACGGTCTGCGCAACGTTTCAGCCTTTTGTTACCGATATACTCTCATAATCTATGAAGCGTTTCGGCCTTTTGTTATAGAGAAAATCTCATGGTCTACGCATTGTTTCAGCCTTTTGTTACCGATATACTATCATAGTCTGTGAAGCGTTTCATCCTTTTGTTATTGAGAGAGTCTCATGGTCTGCGCAATATTTTAGCCTTTTGTTATTGAGATACTCTCATAGTCTGCAAAACGTTTCAGCCTTTTGTTATTGAGAAAATTTCATGGTCTGCGTAACGTTTCAGCCTTTTGTTATTGAGAGAGTCTCATGGTCTGCGAAATGTTTCAGCCTTTTGTTATTGAGAAAATCTCATGGTCTGCGAAACGTTTCAGCCTTTTGTTATTGAGATACTCTCATGCTCTGCAAAATATTTTAGCCTTTTGTTATTGAGATACCCCCATAGTCTGCGAAATGTTTTAGCCTTTAGTTACTAAGATACTCTTATTGTCTTTGTAACGTTTTAGCTTTCAGAATATTCTACAAAAGTAATCTGTCTTATTGTTCTCATGCTTTCTCTGCGTAGAGTAGGGTATGAGCAACCTATTATTCTTATATTTTATCCATCCGATTAAGAGCCGATTAGCAAACAAAACACAGCGGTTCAATCCACGATATAAGTTGACTAATCCCACCAAAACCCCACCCCCTCCTTTTGTTTTCTTCCTTCTCTCTGTTATTCTCCTTCATCTATATTACACACTCCAATCCCCTTCTCCCTCTGTTACTACCCCCCGTTCCTTTGTTACCCTGTCTCCTCATCTCTTGTTACTACCCCCTGTTCTCATGTTACCCTGTCCCCTTCAACTTTGTTACTATTCCTCTGTTCCTTTGTTACTCTGTCTCCTCTTACCCTGTCTCCCCTCTCTGTCGTGTAAAGAATGTTTACCTATCCTATCCACAGGGGCCTTTACTCTGTCCAAGACAAGGCCTTTCAAGCATGCAGAACATGCCCTTCTTGCCCCTTGAAGACGCCCTTCTTGCATGTAGAACATGCCCTTCTTGGAGATACGTGTTCAAGTCTTTGATAGTAAGGAGGTTACGATAGTCAAAGAGACGGATATGATGAGCTTTTCTATGTGGTTCGCTTAACGTTTCTGTAAAGATATTTCATTGTAACAGAACCTTGCGTTTTTCATAGAAGAAGAGTCCTCACACAGGCCGTCCCATCTGTCCTTTCCTCGATAGGCAGGCATGATAAGACACAAAGAAACCCCTACAAGAGCACTTACACACACACGCTGTGCACCGTAAGTCAAGCTCTTTGTAGGGGTATCTCAGTAGCGTTAACGCTCAAGCCTTATAGTCCCTTATTGCGAATAGGGTCATTATACTGCACCTGAAGCTGCAGGAGTTGCTTCTTCAAGTTCTTTGTGAGCTTCTCCGTACCGGGTTTCCCGTAGATATTATGCATCTGTTCAGGGTCTTTCTTTAGGTCGTATAGCTCCCAAGAGTCGATATCGTTGTAGAAATGAATGAGCGAGTATCGCTTCGTACGGATACCATAGTGGCGGCAAACAGAGTGCTCGGCAGGGTATTCGTAGTAGTGATAATAGAGCGACTTGCGCCAGTCTGATGGCTTCTTACCCTCTAACAGAGGTAGGAACGAACGCCCCTGTATATCAGAAGGTATCTTTGCGCCAGCCACATCGAGGAATGTTGGAGCATAGTCGATGTTCTGTACCATCTCGTTGATAACGCCATGCTTACCCCCAGGGAAGTAAATCAATAGCGGCGTGCGGAACGACTCTTCATACATAAAACGCTTGTCGAACCATCCATGTTCGCCCATGTAGAACCCCTGATCAGAGGTGTAGACGATCATTGTATTGTCCAGTAAGTTATGTTCACGGAGGTATTCAATGACACGCCCAACGTTACGGTCGACAGAATGAATTACTCGCATGTAATCGTGCATATAGCGTTGATACTTCCATTCAGCCAGTGCCTTACCAGAGAGTTTATCCTCCTTAAACTTCTTGATGATAGGGTCGTAATAGCTATCCCACTGTGCACGTTGTGAAGGCGACATGCGGTTGTAGTTCGCACGTCCCCATGGTTCAAGTCCCGTAGTAGTATGGATCTCGTTCTCTTTATCGGCCATCTTATTATCGTAAACAAGGTCCATATCCTTGATGATGCTCATCTTCTGCTTCTGAGCAGCAAGTCTTCCAGCATAGTCATCATAGAAGGTTTTAGGCAACGGATAGGTCACGTCGTCATAAAGACGCAAGTCGCAAGTGTCAGGATTCCATACTCTATGAGGCGCTTTATTGTGCATTAGCAGACAGAAAGGCTTTGTCTTATCGCGTTTATGCTCCATCCAGTCTATCGCCATGTCCGCAATAATATTCGTGACATAGCCCGAACGGCGTATTCTCTTCCCATTGCTAAGGAAGTCAGGGTTGTAGTAGTCGCCCTGTCCGATGAGGATGTCCCAGTAATTAAAGCCTGTTGGGAGTGAGGTGAGATGCCATTTTCCAATCATAGCAGTCTGGTAGCCCTGCTTCTGAAGCAGCTTTGGGAAGGTCTGCTGACTACCATCAAAGGTCTTGGTGTTGTCGGTGAAGCCATTAGCATGGCTGTGTTTACCAGTGAGCATACATGCACGTGAAGGCCCACTAAGCGAGTTTGCGACGAAACTCTCTTGGAACTTCACACCGTTATCAGCCAGCCAATCGATGTTAGGAGTACTGATAAACCGTTTGTCATACGCACTGATCGTCTGATACGAATGGTCATCGCTCATAATGAAAACGATGTTCATCGGTTTCTTCTGTGCCTGTGCAGGAACGACCGCACCCATTGCCAGTGCCCCTGTCAAGCCGTATAATACTTTTGTTTGCATATATATAAAGTTGTTTATCTCTACTTGTAGCGGTATAACGCATGCTTCCTTACACCCAAGAAGACAGTAGTAGATTTAGACATAAATGCTTTGATTTAGGTTTACTGGTGCAAATATAACACTTTTTTTATAGTGTACAAAGAGAAAGGAGGTTTTATTCATGATGGTAGGAAAGTAGTGGCCTAACACTGACCCCAGCTGGCCTTGCCCTTTTCCCCAGCTGGCCTTGCTCTTTTCCCCAGCTGGCCCCTCCCCCAACCCCTCCCCCGCAGGGAGGGGCGTAGTATGTGAGGTT
>ERZ773046.751-NODE-751-length-20114-cov-7.413729_pt1 | contig 20114 bp, 15 predicted proteins | sample MGYA00580634_ERZ773046 | MGnify/ENA primary metagenome ERZ773046 (study PRJEB29015, sample SAMEA2738127) | human oral metagenome | biome: human oral; feature: human-associated habitat; material: saliva | place: China | collected 2159 ... | reverse complement strand
TCAACAAGGAAGAGATGAAGAAATTCTCAGCACGCTAGGCGCAGCCACAGACGCGTGCTGCGTTCCCTCCCATCGACGAGGCCGTGGCTGGGCGCCGACAATCGGAGGAGAGTGGGCGGTGCTTCCCGTTGTGGACGCGGCTGTGCCCCGCGTGTCGACATTGAACTGCGCCAGGGGGACAGTACTTTTACTTTGTAGACGCACGTTTAAGGTTGCAGGTCTCAGGCGCCGCCTACAAGTTTATGGTTACGCGCGCGGCGCGGTCAGCGCCAGTCACCGTGGGGCATTACAGCCGCAGCGGCCCGCGCCATCCGCATAGCGCGAGCGCGCCGTTAGGATCACAGGCGCACAGCGTAAGGCATGATGCCCGAGTAGCGCACGCCGGTTACGCGCACCGGCACACCAAAGGTGGGTGCCTCAATCATCTGGTCATTACCCAGGTAGATGGCCACGTGATAGATAGACCCAGCAGAGCCGTCAGAAGACCAGAAGATCAGGTCACCAGGCTGGACGGAGTCCAGTGAAACGTGGGTACCTTCCCAGTACTGGGCGCGTGAGGAGTGAGTCAGGCTCACCCCGGCAGCTGCCCAGGAGAGCATGGCCAGACCAGAGCAGTCCACACCAGAGTAGGACTCGCCGCCCCACACATAGTCCACACCGATGAAGGTGTAAGCCTTGGCGATAGCCACATCCGCGCCACCAGAAGGGGCAGGAGTCGGGTCGGGTTCAGGTTCCGGATCCGGCTCAGGAGTGGGCGCGGGGGCAGGTTCGGGCTCAGGGGCCGGAGCGGGAGCTGGCTGGCTGGTTTCGCTGGGGCTGGGGGCCGGCTCAGGCGTAGTAGTTTGGCTCGGCTGCGGATCAGGCGCGGCGCTCTGGCTAGGTTGCGGGCTAGGAGCAGCAGTTTGGCTGGGCTGAGGGTCAGGCTGGCTGGGGGTAGGCGAAGCGGTTTCCTTGGCCTTAGCTTCGTTCTGCTTTTCCTGCTCTTCCTTAGCCTTGGCCTGGGCGGCAGCCTGCTGAGCCTGCTTGCGAGCTTCCTCGTTCTTACGGTTTTGCTCAGCCTGCTCAAGCTGTTCTTGACGCTGGGTTTCCAGGGCCACTGTGGTGTTACGCTGAGCTGCCAGTTGGCTGATCAGGTTGGCACGCTGGCTGGTGGCCTGGCTTTGGGCGGCCTGGGCGGCGTTAGCGGCAGCTTGGGCAGCGTTCTTGGTTGCTTCAGTTTTTTGCGTGGCGGTGCGCTGAGCTGATTCTTTCTGCGCGGCAATGCCTTCCATGGTGGTGGCTACCGATTGCAGAGCCTGCACTTTTTGCAGTTTTGCGTCAGTGTTTTCACCCGCACGGTCCAGCGCGGCCTTCTGGCTGGCAATGTCTCCCAGTGAGCGCCCGGTCAGGTAGGGGGAGACTATGTCGAAGGGGTTGCCGCCGTCCTGGTAAGTCTGTACGACGACGTCGGAGAGGCTTTTGCGAGCTTGGTGCGTCTGCTTGGTGGCGGCCGTGGCCTTAGCTCGCGCAGCAGCGGTGGCTGCCTTGGCTTTGTTTAGTGCATCAAGGGATTGCAGATAGTCCTCAGTGGCGATCTGTGCCTTCATGGTGGCGTTTTCAGTGTTGGCCTTAAGGGTGGCCAAACGTGCCTCCAGGGAAGCGATAGAAGCAGAAGTGCTAGCTTCCTTCTGCTTTGACTTGTTGATGTCGTCTTGGCTGGGGCCATCTGCGAAGGCCACGGGGTTTGCGGACAACACCATCGACGCCAGTACCACAGCAACCGTGCTGCGGAAGGCGCGTGATCGTTTGTTCTGACTCACGAGGACTCCAATGACTAGGGATATTGACTGATGGCTGCGGGGTACAGCCCCGGTTTATTTAGCCCTAGATTAATGCCCTGGCGCCTCAAAGGAAACAGTTTCATCACAATTCACATAATCACCATTGTTATCAGTTTTAACATTCCTTCAAGATTCAATTATTATTTAGTGGCATTCAACACAATTTGAGGGGTGACCCAAAAATCGGATCACCCCTCAAATTTTTCTAGTTACAGCCCAAAATGGCTGCTAGCACTGCCTGGTGCGGCTACGCAGCGCCAGACCACCACCCAACAGGGCTAGCGCAAAGGCTACAAACAGCCCCATTTCCACCCCACTATGAGCTAAGCCACGTTTGGGACTTTGGGAGGAACTAGGCGCCGCTTTAAGGCTGGCACTGGGTTTAGTAGTGGACTTTGCGGTGGGAATCGCCCCGCAAGTAGCAGCCAAAGCCGGCGTAGCCAGGGCTGTGGCCACGGGCGTCGTCGCCGTTGCGGTAGCAGAGGCAGAACCATAACCCAGGCCGAAACCACGCGCATAAGCCACCCCGCTAGCCCCGGGCACGCTAACTGGCAACTTACCGACCGCATTAGCCTTGCCACTAAGCACATCTACCGCAGCCGCCAGGGCCACCGAGTTATTGGCGTAAATCTCCGCCACCACCTGCGGGCCTGCTCCCCCGCCGCTGTAACGGGCCAGGGGGTAGGGCAAGCTGGTGTTAATGACGATCACCTGCTTGCCGGTGGCCACCAGCGCGTCAATGGCTTTGAACTGCTGGGCGCCAGGGGCGTAGCTAGCAAAAATCACCGTATCCACATTGGCTGCTTGGCGCACCCAAGCGGAAATCTCGCTGTCGGAAGGATTTTCTTTAGCGTCGGGATCCTGGGTGAAAACCACACTGAAACCAGCAGCTTTAAGAGGATCAGGCAATAGCTCCGGGTTAGCCCAGGAACTGCCGGCCACCAGCACGCGCGTACCCTTGGCCGCATCCAAGGGCGCCTTGTTAGCGTCATTGCGCAGCAAAGTAACCGAGTTACGCGCAATCTGGCTGGCCACGTCCCTACTAGCCGCAGTGCCCAGCTTGGCTTGCACGCTAGCGGTGTCGATCGGCTCAGTTTTGAGCACTCCGCGCTTTTGTTTCCACTTCAAAATGCGCAGAACTGACTGATCAATTTGCGCGCTAGTGAGCGATCCGTCTTTAACTGCAGCTTTAATCCCGTCAACTACTGCAGCAGCGTCCTTAGTATTTAGCAAAATGTCACTGCCCGCTTGCAGGGCTTTGACCGCTACCCGTGCGCGAATAGGAGCCAGGAAGTTTTTAAACTCCGTTGAGGCCTCACGCGCCGAGTCCGCCTGAGTTGGGTCTTTATCGGCTTTTTGTTTGGCGCTGTCTTCCTTGTTCTTGAGCTCCTTGTATTTAGCCTGCTCAGCGGGGGTCATTACAGCCAGCTGGGCCCCTTCCATGTCTAGGGCGTCAGTGGTGATCACCCCGGTAAAGCCCAGCTCTTGGCGCAGCAGCCCGGTAAGTACCGGCTTAGATAGGGTGGCCGGCAGGTTTGGGTCAATAGCGTCGACGACGATGTGGGCCGTCATGATCATGTCGACGCCGCCACTAATAGCCGTTTTGAAGGGCACTAAATGCTGGTTTAGCACCTGCCGCGAGTAGGTTACACGTGGCAGGCCCAGGTGGGAGTCGGTGTCGGCGTCTCCATGCCCGGGGAAATGCTTGGCTGTGGCAGAGACGCCCTGGCTTTGGATACCTTGGATTTGGGCACCACCTAGCTGGGCTACCAGGTTGGGGTCATCGCTGATAGCCCGCAAACCAATAACCGGGTTGTTGGGGTTGGTGTTAACGTCCAAAACCGGGGCGAAATCAGCGTTAATCCCCAGCGAACGCATTTCGCAGCCCAGCACCTGGCCCTGGCTGTAGGCCAGCGCCTGGTTACCGGTGGCACCTAGCGCCATATTGCCAGGGAAGATTGTGGCCGGGGCACCTACGCGCGAAACCATGCCACCTTCTTGATCGATAGTGATGCCTAGCGGCACGTTGCCGTCAGCTTTAGCGGCAGCCTGCAAACCGTTGGATAGGGCCGCCACCTTGGTTACATCAGTTTTTTCAGAGCTGAAGTTGTGGGCCCAGTTGAAGTAAAGCACGCCACCTAAGTGGTATTTCTTAACCGCCTGGGCCGGGGTGGATACGCCAGGGCCAAAAATGGCTTGGTTGTCACTAGCGTAAGTAGTGTCATCTGCGCTGTCACCGTAAACGTGGGTCCACAGTAGCTGACCCACTTTTTGGTCCAGGTTCATTTTGGCCAGGATCTGCTCAGGGGTTTGTTCCGCCGCCTGCACCTTGGGGGTTAAAGCGGATGGAACTAAAGCGCTTAAGGCGAGGGCCCCTGCTAGCGCTAGGGAAACCAGCGATCGCATGAAGCCTCCTTTATTCTTTTAGAAGCAACAATTGTCGCTACTATTATCCATCCCTAGCCCGTTTACCGCCTGTTACCAGCACTTTTAGGTTAAGAGCTTTACCAGTGTGCGAGCGGGCGCGGCGCCAGAAGCGATCAGGGCACATATCCCTGTGTAGGCAAACGATTTACCGCCGCGCAGAGCCAGAGGTGATAGGGCAAGTGCTGGCCAGCCAGTTTCACAAGCTAACCAGGTCCAGGGGCAGATATTGCAAAATAGTGCCGTGGAAAATCGTGCTGTGGAAACCTTCGACTCCCCCGCTGCTATCGACTGGCAGCTACAGGTAACCCCTTACGCTCCCCCGGCTGCCAATCAGTGGGGGCCGGATATGTTTGGCCTCGGTTTTAGCGCTTATACTCTGCCTTTAGCTGACGACGGCGAAGGTGACAGCCCCGTAGCCACCCTGGTGCGCCATGAACCGGGCGCCGACCCACATATGCATCAGCAACCGGATAAAACCCGCTTTGTGGTACTCAGCTTGCACGGCTGGAATGACTATTTTTTAAACCCTGGTATGGCTCGCTCATATGCGCGTCTGGGCGGCGCTTTCTATGCGCTTGATCTGCGCCGTTACGGGCGTTCGCTACGACCAGAGCAGATCCCATTTTGGTGTACTCGGCTAGAAACTTATGACGAGGAAATAGACGCTAGTTTAGAAATTATTAGGCGAGCTCACCCCCAGCTGCCAGTACTAATGCTGGGTCACTCAACCGGTGGCCTGATTGCCTGCCTGTGGGCACAGCACCACCCGGGGCAGTTAGCTGGCCTGATTTTGAACTCTCCCTGGTTAGAACTGCAAACCACGCCCCAGTTCCGCTCAGTTTCTACACCGGTTATTCACCGTCTAGCCCAGGCCACACCGCACGCTGTAATCATTCCCACCCAGGTGGCTAATGATTTGGGTCCGGTTGAAGGTGACTCATTTTTCAAACTTTATGACGGCTGGGACCAATCTAAAGAGGGCCCACTGCCTGAAGGGGCTAATCCGGCTGATCCCTACTACAGCGGCTGGCAAACTAACTGGGATTGGAAATGGCGCAAACTACCCAATATTCAAGCTGGCTGGGCTAGCGCGATCCTGACTGGTCACCAGTATGTGCGTCGTGGCTTAAACATTGACTGCCCGCTACTAGTGCTTACTTCTAAGCATTCCCACCTTACGTTTACCTATGGGGACCTGCCTGAACGCGATAAGGACACGGTTATTGATGTACGTCGCACTCGCGCGCGGGCCAATGAGCTGGGTCAATGCATCACACAACTGCGTATTGCTGACGCAGTTCACGACATTTATATCTCCCGCCCCAGCGTGCGCAACCAGGTAGTGGCCCAGGTGGATCACTGGCTAGCCAGTTACACGGCTATAGATTTCACCCCGGCTAGCGAGCCAGAGGCCAGCCGTCCGGCGAACTTTACGGAGCGGCTAATAGCTAACTGGCAGGCTTTAATCAACCCAGCCAGCTAAACTCGGCCAGTTAGAATCCGGTCAGCTAGCTCAGCGGCCCTGGCGCCGTGAACGCACGGGGCGTCCCGGCCGGCGCGGACTGCGCTCAGCGGCAGCAATCAGCTCTTCTAGAGACTCATACAGGCTGGGGCCGTCGGCACCAAAACGCCACACATCCCAGCCATCAACCGACTTTGCCGGTTCACAGTGGCGGGCTGCCTGGCCGGGTTCATCAAAGCTGGTCCCGTCAGAAACCCTAATCATGCCGTCCGGGCGCAGCTGGGCGGTGTGGAAAATTCCTTCAGTTACTGACTGCCAGGTGATCTGCACCGGTTCGCTCAAAATAGAGGCCAATGCGTTCAAAGCTAGACGCGAGTCATCACCGCTGGGGTGCGAACGCGAAACCGTGGACTGGCCTGAGTCGCGTCGTGATAGACGCCCCTGACCAGTCACCCGGGCCCGTACACGGGTGGCACGCACCGGCTGCCCGTTACGCGAGGGGGCAGACTGGCGGTAGCCGGGGGTTACAGCCGGGCTGGGGGCCGGAGCTGGGGTGGGGGCGGAAACAACAGTTGGAGACACAGCAGCCGGAGAAACTGCCGTAGGTGCGTGGGGGCTGTACTGGTTAGTTGCCCGCTGAGCGCGGCGGCTACGTCGAGAAAGCGGCGACGACGGCGTCGTCGAGCCTACAGGGGTGCCAGCACTCTGGGAGGCAGCTGCACCCTGAGAAGCGCCCGCAGAGGCTGCCGGGGCCTGGGAAGCGGCGGGAGTGGGAGCCGACGGGGCGCCAGCAGTAGGCACAGGGGCTGCCGGGGTGGCCACTGAGGGGGCTGAGGCAGCGGCAGATGTGGAGGTAGCGGCAGAAGGCGCAGAGGCGGCGGCGGTGGCCTCAGACTTACCCACCTCAATGTCCTCATCCATGGTGTCACCAGCGGGCAAAAGCTTAGCGGTCACAGGCAGGTGGTGAGAGTCAATACGGTCAATTTCCACAAAATTACGGCCGCTAGAAAGTGCACGCACCGAAAGCGAGAACACTTCTAGGCCAGAGTCGCTGAGCACCGACAAGGAAGAAAGCACGTCAGGGGAAATCGAGGGAGACACAATGCTCAAACGCGGGCCGGGGTTAATACGCGCCGGCATGGTTTCGTGGAAAGCCGCCCAATCCTTCTGGAAAGCGGTGGGGCCTGCCGGATATAGGCTGGCGATTTCCGCCCAGCCTAGGTGAGAAGTGGCGTTTAGGCGGCCCATAGCGGCCACAACCGTGGTTGAATCCAACTTAGGTAGTAGCTCCACCGCCACCACCTGGCCAGAGCCGTCAATAGCCACTAGCGAGTGGCCAGCGTCCAGCTGTTTCCAGGCAACCGTAAACAGCGGCCTACGCAGCACCTGCGCCACCTGTTCACGCACCAGATCAAGGGCCTGACGGTGTGCGGACTCATCGGCAACCCCGCCCAGCTGAGCCGGAACTAGCGCTCCCTGTCGGATTTCAAAAATCGCCACGTTTGCCTCATCTCTAGGTTCCTGACCGCCCTTATCATCTCACACTCCTAAACACTGGGGCAGCCTGTGTTCAGCCAGCGCTAAAGCGAAATATGTGCCATTAGCACCAAAAGACAGGTGACCGCCGCCCCGTGGGACGACGGTCACCTAACTGAAGTTAAAAACTCAGCCGTTGATCACAGCGGCGCGGCCAGCCTCCAGGCGGGCCACCGGCACGCGGAACGGAGAGCAGGACACGTAGCTGATGCCCAGACGGTGGAAGAAGTCGATCGAGTCGGGGTCACCACCGTGCTCACCACATACACCCAGCTTCATGTCAGCCTTGGTCTTGCGGGCGCGCTTAGCACCGGTCTCCATTAGGCGACCCACGCCGCGCTCGTCGATGGTCTCGAACGGGGAGGTACCGAAGATACCGGCGTCCATGTAGTGGCCGAAGAACACGCCCTCGACGTCGTCGCGCGAGAAGCCCCAGGTGGTCTGGGTCAGGTCGTTGGTGCCGAAGGAGAAGAAGTCAGCTTCCTCAGCGATGGTGTCGGCGCTGATGGCGGCACGCGGCAGCTCGATCATGCAGCCGATGGGGAAGTCGAGCTCGTAGCCGGACTGCTCGCTAACCTCAGCCAGCACCTTCTCTGCGCGCTCACGGGCGATCTGTAGCTCACGTACTGAGCCCACCAGCGGGATCATGATCTCGGGCTTGGGGCTGCCGCCGGCGCGCAGGCGCTCCACAGCGGCCTCAGCAATGGCGCGGACCTGCAGCTCGATCAGGCCGGGCATGGTCAGCAGCAGACGCACACCGCGCAGACCCAGCATGGGGTTGGCTTCGTGGTTCTTGCGCACCACGGCCAGCAGCTTCTCGTCAGCCGGGTCCAGGGTGCCGCGTTCGCGGTCCAGGGCCACCTTGACACTCAGCTCGGTTAGGTCAGGCAGGAACTCGTGCAGCGGCGGGTCGATCAGACGCACGGTCATGGACTTGCCGTCCATGGTTTCGAGCATCTTGACGAAGTCATCCTTCTGTAGCGGCAGCAGCGCGGCCAGGGCCTGCTCGCGCTCTTCGTCAGTCTGGGCCAGGATCAGGTCCTGTACGAACTGCTTGCGCTCACCGAGGAACATGTGCTCGGTACGGCACAGGCCGATACCCTCGGCGCCACGGTGGATTGCGTGACGGGCGTCGTCGGGGTTGTCAGCGTTGGCGCGTACACGCAGGTGACGGCGCTCGTCGGCGTGACGCATCAGGCGGTGCACGCTGGCAACCAGCTCGCGAGTGTCGGCGTCCTCAGCGCGGTAGAGGGCCTCGTCCAGGCCGCGACGCAGGTAGGTCATAACCGGGGAGTCAACTACCGGGACCTCACCTAGGAATACTTCACCGGTGGTGCCGTCTACGGCGATTACGTCGCCGGAGTGCAGCACAACCTGCTTGCCGTCACGGTTAACGGTCAGGGTGCGGGCTTCGGCGTCGACCTCTAGCTCTTCAGCGCCACAGACACAGGTCTTACCCATGCCACGGGCGACGACGGCGGCGTGGGAGGTCTTACCACCGCGGGCGGTGAGCACACCGTCAGCGGCAACCATGCCGGGCAGGTCGTCGGGGTTGGTTTCGCGGCGAACCAGAATGACGCTCTGGCCTTCAGCGGCGCGTGAGACGGCCTCTTCGTTGTCGAAGACGATGCCACCTACAGCCGCACCCGGGGAGGCGGGCATGGCCTTGGTCAGCAGCTGACGCTCTACATCGGTGGCGAACTGCGGGAACATCAGCTTGGTTAGCTGCTCACCGGTGACGCGGGTGAGGGCCTCGTCCAGGGTGATGAGCTTTTCGTCAACCAGCTGGCTGGCTACACGGAAGGCGGCGGCAGCGGTGCGCTTACCGACACGGGTCTGTAGCAGCCACAGCTTGCCGCGCTCAATGGTGAACTCGATGTCGCATAGGTCGCGGTAGTGGGTCTCCAGCTTGCGCATGGCGGCGCGCAGCTCACGGTAGGACTCGGGGTCGATGTTCTTAAGGTCGGCTAGCGCCAGGGTGTTGCGGATACCGGCCACAACGTCCTCACCCTGGGCGTTGACCAGGTAGTCACCGTAGACACCGGAGTGGCCGGTGGAGGGGTCGCGGGTGAAGCACACACCGGTACCGGAGGTCTCGCCCATGTTGCCGAAGACCATGGTGCAAACGTTGACGGCGGTGCCCAGGTCGTGCGGGATCTTCTCACGACGACGGTAGATGTGAGCACGCTCGGTGTTCCAGGAGCGGAACACGGCTTCGGAGGCCATGTCTAGCTGGGTGCGGGGGTCCTGGGGGAAGTCGATGCCCGCGTGTTCCTTAACAATCTGCTTGTACTGGTCTACCAGTTCCTTGAGAGCGTCTACGCTCAGTTCGTAGTCCAGCTTGACGCCCTTTTCTAGCTTCTTTGCGTCTAGGGCGGAGGAGAAGAATTCGCCTTCAATGTCCAGCACGGTCTTACCGAACATCTGGATTAGGCGGCGGTAGGAGTCCCAGGCGAAACGCTCGTCGCCGCTTGCCTTGGCCAGGCCCTCGACGGACTGGTCGTTTAGACCAATGTTGAGCACGGTTTCCATCATGCCCGGCATCGAGAACTTGGCGCCCGAACGCACCGACACCAGCAGCGGGTCCTCGGCGTCACCTAGCTGGCGGCCTAGGTCTTCTTCTACGCGACGTAGCGCGGTGGTTACCTGTACAGCTAGCTCCGGGGGAACAGCGCCGTCGTGCAAGTATGCGCGACAAGCGTCAGTAGTGATAGTGAAGCCAGGAGGCACCGGCAGTCCCAGGCGAGTCATCTCAGCCAGGTTTGCACCCTTACCGCCGAGCAGATCCTTCTGGTCCTTGTCACCCTCACTGAACATGTATACGTACTTGGGCATCTTCGCCTTCTTCTTGTCGATGCTTGCCTTACCATGTGGGGCGTGACGGGAAGTCACGCACCGACAAAATCCTAATGTGACTTATGGCCTAAATTCAAATTTTTATGCCCCAAACAGGCCAATATTTGTAAATATGTTAAAGCTTTTTGTGTGTGCAAGACTACAAATGGCGCTACAATCCCCCAACCAAAATAACGCGGGCCGCCCCCGCTAGCGGGGGCGGCCCTAGTTGCATTAGTGACCCATCAGGCCTGATGCGTTAGCTTCAGACAGCTTAAAGGTCAGATGTCTTCAGACTCCACCTTGGCAGAGTCAATCTGTGCAGCCTGTTCGCCGTCTTGGGTCTTAACCTTGGGTAGGCGGGCGGCGCCAGGAATGGAAGTGAAAGTGAATTCACCCAGCAGACCTTCACCCTGAGCATCGACCAGGATGTGGCTGCCGGTAGCAATCTCACCGAACAGGATCTTCTCGCTGAGGGCGTCTTCAATGTCACGCTGCACTGCACGGCGCAGCGGACGAGCCCCAAGCACCGGGTCAAAGCCACGCTCAGCCAGTAGCTCCTTGGCGGCGTCGGTCAGTTCAATGGACAGGTTCTGTTCTACCAGGCGCTTGTCGAGGCGGGCAATCATCAGGTCCACGATCTGGCGTACCTCGGGCTTGCTCAGCTGCGGGAAGACGATCAGGTCATCTACACGGTTGAGGAACTCGGGGCGGAAGTGCTGCTTGAGCTCACGGTTAACGTGGGCCTTCATTTCCTCGTAGTCCATGGTGCCGCTCTCAGTGGACTGGAAACCGGTGGCTACCGACTTGCCAATGTCCTTGGAGCCCAGGTTGGTGGTCATGATGATCACCGTGTTCTTGAAGTCAACCACGCGCCCCTGAGCGTCAGAGAGGTGTCCGTCTTCAAGGATCTGCAGCAGCGAGTTGAAGATGTCCGGGTGGGCTTTTTCAACCTCATCGAATAGCACCACGGAGAAGGGGCGACGGCGTACCTTTTCGGTCAGCTGGCCACCTTCGTCGTAACCGACATAGCCGGGAGGGGCACCAAACAGGCGCGAAACCGTGTGCTTTTCGGCGAATTCACTCATATCCAGCTGGATTAGTGCGTCTTCGTCGTCGAACAGGAACTCAGCCAGGGCCTTAGCCAGCTCGGTCTTACCCACACCGGTGGGACCGGCGAAGATGAAGGAGCCGCCGGGGCGCTTGGGGTCCTTGAGTCCGGCGCGGGTGCGGCGGATGGACTTGCTCAGCGCCTCGATGGCCTTGTTCTGGCCCACGATGCGCTTGTGTAGCTCGGCTTCCATGTTGAGCAGCTTGGTAGATTCAGCCTCGGTCAGCTTGACCACCGGGATACCGGTACTCATGGCCAGTACTTCAGCGATCAGGTTTTCATCCACTTCGGCTACCTGGTCTAGGTCGCCGTTCTTCCAGGCCTGCTCTTTGGCGGCACGCTCACTGCCTAGGCGGCGTTCGTCGTCGCGCAGGGCGGCGGCGCGCTCAAAGTCCTGAGCGTCAATGGCGCTTTCTTTTTCACGCTTAACTTCAGCGATGCGCTCATCAATTTCGCGTAGCTCCGGCGGGGCGGTCATGCGACGGATGCGCAGGCGTGCGCCGGCCTCGTCAACCAGGTCAATGGCCTTGTCGGGCAGGTAGCGGTCGTTGATGTAGCGGTCGGAGAACTTAACGGCCGCTTCAATGGCCTCATCGGTGATGATGACGCGGTGGAAGGATTCGTAGCGGTCACGCAGCCCCTTTAGGATCTGAATGGCCTGCTCAATGGTGGGCTGGTCTACCTGTACCGGCTGGAAGCGGCGCTCTAGGGCGGCGTCCTTCTCGATCTTGCGGTATTCCTCTAGCGTGGTGGCGCCGATGGTCTGTAGCTCGCCACGGGCCAGCATGGGCTTGAGGATAGAGGCCGCGTCGACGGCGCCCTCAGCCGCGCCGGCACTAACTAGGGTGTGGATCTCATCAATGAACAAGATGATGTCGCCGCGCGTACGTACTTCTTTAAGCACCTTCTTTAGGCGCTCTTCGAAGTCACCACGGTAACGCGAGCCGGCCACCAGTGAACCCATGTCCAGGGAGTAAAGCTGCTTGTCGCGCAGGGTTTCAGGAACGTCGCCGTGCACGATGGCTTGACTTAGGCCCTCCACCACGGCGGTTTTACCTACACCGGGCTCACCGATTAGCACCGGGTTGTTCTTGGTGCGGCGCGAGAGGATCTGCATGACGCGCTCCATTTCCTTGGAGCGGCCAATTACCGGGTCAAGTTTGCCTTCGCGGGCGGCTTGGGTCAGGTTGCGGCCAAATTGGTCTAGGATGGCGCTTCCCGACGGCGTCCCCTCCTTGAGCGCAGAGGCGCCAGAACCCACGGTCTCTTTGGCGTCATAGCCGCTGAGTAGCTGCATTACCGCCTGACGCAGGGCTGCCAGGTCGACGTCGAGATTACCCAGAGCCTGAACTGCCACGCCTTCGCCTTCACGCAGCAAGCCGAGCAGGATGTGCTCAGTGCCAATGTAGTTGTGGCTTAGCTGCAGGGCTTCACGCAGGCTGAGCTCAAGCACCTTCTTGGCGCGCGGGGTGAAGGGGATGTGACCGCTAGGAGCAGACTGGCCCTCACCAATAATCTCCACTACCTGGGCACGTGCCTTGTCTAGAGTTACGTCCATTGACTCTAGAGCTTTTGCCGCTACTCCCTCACCTTCGTGGATGAGGCCCAGCAGCAGGTGCTCTGTGCCAATGTAGTTGTGGTTGAGCGCGCGCGCTTCATCCTGGGCTAGGACGACGACGCGGCGAGCTCGGTCCGTAAAACGTTCAAACATTCGGGGCTGCTCCTTGGCAGGTCCATCGATAACTGTATGGCTTAAGGCTATCCCGCTTTCCTATATAGCGGTCTAGTGGTTTCGCACGCGGCATATGCAAAGTTGAGCCTAGCCGACTCAGGTCAGTCAAAACCGTTACTCACGCCACGCTTTATTTGGATTCCAAGTAATCCGATCGAGTATTTCATACGATGGCCCGAAATCTTGACCCCTCAAAGAGGGCGCCCTAAAAATTGGGAGGACCACCCCCACTGGAAGGGCAAGCAAGCGCTACGGAAGGGCAAACAGGCCAAAGCCAAGCCCTCCCCCACAGGTGTGCGACGCATACTTTGCCGCGCGATTCCATAAAAAACCTCAATTCCCTAGGGATTTAGAGATCTTTCCGCTAAATGCAGCAGGTCACTTCTGTCAAGTAGTGAATACTTATTTTCTCTATGAAAAATAGCACATTTATACTACAATATTTGCACGCGTTTAGTGACTGTTCAGGTTCCGCGCTCTAACTGGAGGTATAAAACATGCGCATCGTCAAGCAAACGCTTGCAGCCCACAACCGTGTTTCTGACGGCCAACTTGTAAGCGCCCTGCTGGCTTTAGGTTGCGCCGGAGCAACGTGGCTCATTTCCCCCTCAATGCCCCTGTGGGCAGCCTCGGTCAGCTTCGTGCTGTTCTTCATCTGGCTGGCTACCATCGACCGCATCACCGGGATTTTGGAGCCGGCCACCGGGCCCAGCACGCTCAAGTCCACTGCATCTAACAAGCACGGAGCACTACTACTAGCGGCGCTAATTGCCATCACGGTAATCGCAGGCTGCCTATAAGCCTACTGGGCGGGCCCATGCCCGTATAAGTGCCGTACCCATATGGGTAGGTCTTGTTGGCCGGCAGGGCAATTTTCCTGGGCTGGCCGCGCCCATATGGGTATGGCTGCAGGTTCATTGGGGCCACTGTATGCAAGGGAGCCTGGCATTGCCAGGCTCCCTTAGTTTTGTAAGTCGCGTTTAGGCCTCAAGCTCAATAGTGACCGGCCCATCGGCCTGCATATCAATCACCATGTGGGCCCCAAACTGACCCGTGGCCACCTCAAGCCCCCGCGAGCGCAGATCCTCAACCACGGCTTGCACCAGCGGCTCGGCCACATCCGCCCCGGCCGCCTGGTTCCAGCTGGGCCGGCGTCCCTTGCGGGTATCGGCGTACAGGGTGAATTGGGAGACCACCAGCACTGGCGCGGCGGCGTCGGTTACCGATAGCTCCCCTTCTAGCAGTCGCAAGTCCGCGATTTTGCGGGCAATTAAGGCCACCTGGGCGGCGCCGTCGTCGTGAGTAGCCCCCACTAAAACCAGCAGGCCCGGGCGGTCAATAGCGCCCACTACCTGGCCGTCAACGCTAACTGCGGCGCGATTAACGCGCTGGATAACCGCCCGCATCAGCTACGCCGGTTGTTGCGGTCGTTATCGTCAATGACGCGCAGCTTGGAGCGCACGCGGGCCGGGGCCAGCGCCGCCAGCTGGGGACGCACCCCCACCAGGTACACTGCCGAGGCAGACACTGCGATCATTCCAAAGAAGGAGTACCAGCCCAAGACCACGCAGGCCAGGGCCGCGCCAACATGGACCCCAATCCAGGCGGACTTGCTTAGGCGGGAGGCAGCCGGGAAGAGGTTAGCCGGACGTACCAGGGTGTCTAGTAGCGCCCAGACGATAATCAAAAACGCGCTGATAGCCAAGGCAATGTTGACTATGGCTACGAATTGGCTTACGTAAAAGGCCACATACGTCAGGATTTCGCTCATACATACCTCACTTAAGTTCTTGACTGAGTCTAACGGCTAAGCTGCGTTTTATGGGGCTAGCCATGCTCAGGGCGCAGCCGCTTTAAACCCAGGCCCGGACGCTGGCTGGGGGAAGCTTCAGCCTTACCTGCGGGATCAACCAGTAGCTCTTGGCTAGCGCTTTCGTAGCCGGCTTCCAGATCTACCGCCAGCTCGGCTTGTGCGGGCACGCCTCGACGCACTAGGGCCAGGGCAATATTGCCCAGCTCCCAGTGGCGTGCCACGCTGGTGATCGCACCCACCACCTTGCCGGCAGGGTTATCGCCAGCGGGCAGATATACGCGCGCACCTACCTCAGGTAGCTGCCCTTGCCAGCCGGCTAGTTGCAGCTGCACTAGGCGACGCGGGGGGCGGCCCAGGTTAACCGTGCGGGCGATGGTTTCTTGGCCCGGATAGCAGCCTTTGTTTAGGTGCACGCCGGTGCGTAGCCAGTCCAGCTCGTTGGGGATGGCGCGGGCGTCCACTTCGCGCGCCCAGCGTGGCAGCCCAGCCTCGATGCGCAGCGCCTCCCAGGCCAGCTCCCCCACTTGGGTTAAGCCTTGGGTTAAGCCCGCTGCCGCTAATGCTTGGCCGGGTTCTTGGCCCGACGCCGCCGCTTGGCTTGGGCCTGGCGCTTGGCCGGGGGCCGCCTGCCCAGCTTCGAGGGCCACTACTACCCCGCCGGCGTGGTAGTTGGCGCCGGGGTGGCGCGTGCCAGTGAAGTAGGTGCTGCCACCGGGGGTGATGCCCGGCCAGGGGTCACTCCAGGTGGTTACTAGGTTTTCGACGACGCCGGCCAGCTTTTGCACTGCGTCACCAATGGCCCCAGCTACCTGCAGATCTGGACGCACCTGGGCCTGCACGCGCAGCATGAAGCGACGCGAGTTAAGCAACTGGGCTAACCCCTCGCCGCAGCCGGCATCCACCAGCAGCAGCACGCTTTGCTCGCCCGGGGCTGCTTGCTCAGCCAGGGCCGGCACCAAGCCGGACACAGCCAAGGCGGCGTAGAGGATATGGCCGTTAGCGTCCAGGAACAGCACCTGGCGGCAGTGGCCATCGTTTTCCAGGTCGGTTAGCACCTGAGTAGAGACGGTGGTCAGGTAGCTGAGCCGATCAGCGCCGCTTACCTCAACGACGTCGCGACTAAGCCACGCCCAAGCCTGCCCCTGGGCCAGTAGCGCCTGCTCGCGCAGGGGGTTACCAAAGTGTTCGGGTGCAAAAGCCATAGCGGATTATGGCTACTCAGCGCTGGGCTTGTCAGCGCGCTCGCCTAGGGCAGCGCCCATCTCAGGCTCTTGCTGGGCCTCGTCTTCAACGCGGCTAAGGCGGCCAGAGGCATAGGTTTTAAGCTCTTTACGGCCAAAAGCATCCATGTCCTGGGTCCACATCAGCTCAGAGTTAACCAGGCCGTACATGCGGGTCATGCGTTCTAGCTCAGCGGAGAACTCGCTGCGCTGCACGCTGGTGGTAGCTAGCTCAATGCGCGGGCCCTGCACGGCGCCTTCCCATACGGCGGCGTGACCAGCCGGGTCGGCACTGATGATTTCCAGGTTGGTGATGGGAGTTACCGGGCCGGAGGCAGATTCAGGAGCTTCAGGCTTGTACTGGCCCACCGGACGCCAGTAGGAAGTTTCAGTGGACCACACCTGGGCCGGGGTGATCTTGCTGGCGCCTTCAGCGCCGGTCATTTCAAAGTCGAGGTTCTCACTCTTGGTGGAGTCAACGGTCCAGATAGTGATGGTCTGCTTCAAGTAGGGACCGCCGTCGTGCTCGAAGCTCATCTCCTGATATACCGCCTGCTCGGGAACATCCTCGCCGTAGGTAAGAATGCCGTAGCCACGCCACTTACCTAGCAGCCAGGCTAGGGGGTAAAGATCGGGAGAAATATCGTCAGGAAAAGTAAAAGCCACGTGGCCAGTGTACGCGTCAGCCAGCTAGCTGGTCACGAAAGTTAGCCAGCCACGAAAGAAAGTCAGCCAGCCACGAAAGCGGCCATCACCCTGGCAATGTAGTAGGTGGGGGCCCCTACAGCCAGCACCGGCAGTACCGCCGAGGTGATGGCGGCGCGTCCGCCAGGCACCCAGCGGTGGGTCCACAGCACACGGTTAGCGATTGCCATCAGCAAACCAGCCACGAAACCGATCACCAGGCAGCCCGCCCCGGAGCGCAGGGCCGTGTCTACCGCCTGGTGGGAGGGGCCAAAGAAACCAGCCAGGGCCAGGGCCACCGCCACGGCGCAGCTGGTTAGGGCCGGGATGATCACCGTCAGCATTTCTAGCACCCACGCGGGCACCTCCAGTACCGTCAGCGAAGCCCCAATCAGCAGGGCCACAGCCGTGGGCACAATAACGCTAGAGGCAGCCAAGCCAGAGGAGAACACGCACCAGGCAGCCCCAGAAACCAGCACCACCACCCCAGACAGGGAGGTAAATAGTTCTTCCAGCAGGCCTTCGTGGGCTCCGGAACGCATTTGTAGGGCAAATACTGCCAGCACCCCAATACCAGCTAGCTTGGTAGCGTCACCGTATTCGTCGGTTAGGGTGAGCGTGACGGCACTGGCGATCCCAAATAGCGCCAGGAAAATACCGGTGACATTGTCGTGCTCGGCCTGAATCAATGCCGGCCAGCCTTGAGCGAAACACACCGCCAAGCCACACACCAGCAGGCAGGTAACCCAGAACGGGGATACGGCAGTTAATGCCAGCAATAGCGGCATAACCCCAGCCATCGCCAGGCGCGTCCAGGCAGTGTCCACCAGACCGGTTTCCACAACGCCGTCGCTGGTGTGGTATTGGGTCCCGTAGCGGCGCGCGGCCTGTTCCTTCACGCTGGTACGTGTCCGCTTACGCCCGGAAACCTGGTTCTGGGCGGGTGCGGCAAGGGGTTCTGATTGCGCAGGCGAATTAGTCACCCTTGAATCGTCCCATATGCTGCCGATACATGCACCTTAACCACCCAAAAGGCCGTAAACTTGTGCCTGGTGTCGCATTAGGGGTATCAGTACTTTAAGGAGGAAGCAAATGAGGCTGGTCATGCTTAGCAACGAGCCTGAGGCCAGTGCCGTGCTGCCAGCCATCGCTTTTCTCGAACACCAGGTGCAGGTTTTACCGCCCCAGCCTGATTCTTATGGGGCGCTTGAAAATGCCGACGTCGTAATGGTTGATGCCCGCACGGATCTGTTGCGGGCGCGGCCCCTATGCCAACTGCTGGCCACCTCCATGGACTATACGGTGCTGGCTGTGATTGAGGAGGGCGGGGCTGTGGCCCTGACTTCCTCTTGGGGGATTGCCGATTTTGTGATTGCTTCTGCTTCCCCGGCGGAGTTAGCGGCCCGGTTGCGGCTGCTGGAGTCTAGCGTGGTTGCAGACAGTAATGCTGGCTCTAGTGGTTCTAGCGATGAGTCAATCCTGGAAGTTGGCGACATTGTGATTGACACTGACGCTTACACGGTACGCCTGCACGGCCAAACCCTGGATTTGACCTATAAGGAGTTTGAGCTGCTTAAGTATTTGGCTGCTAACCAGGGCCGGGTGCTTACCCGTCAGGCTTTACTCGACGCCGTGTGGGGCGAGGATTATATTGGCGGTTCACGTACTGTGGATGTGCATGTTCGGCGTTTACGCGCCAAGCTTGGCGGTGAGCATGATCATCTCATTGGCACCGTGCGTAACGTGGGTTATCGATTGGACTTGGACGAGTAACCGTGTAGAGTTGGGGCCGGCATCGGGTCGCGACGGGCCCCGGGCTCCAAAATCTGCCGCTACGAGCGGCCTACGCGCCGACTGGCGCTCTCCGACCCGGTGCTGCTTAATCTTTTCTGCGCTTTTAATCCCTTTTATAGCCCTTACTTTAACGGCCTTGCCGGGCCTTGCTTTAGCGCTCCTGCTGGGCGGGGTTTTAGCGGCCTACTGGGCTTTGCTTTAGTGCCCTACTGGCCGGAGTTCTCATACAAGTTGCGGATTACTTTGGCTGGGTTTCCTACGGCGACGGCGCCGGCTGGGATGTCCTTAACCACTACCGATCCTGCCCCCACTACGGCGTCGTCACCAATAGTGACCCCGGGGCAGACGATTACCCCGCCACCAAGCCAAACATTGTTACCGATAGTGATGGGTTTGCCGCCTTCTAAGCCGCTTTTACGGGTGGGCGGATCCAACGGGTGGATGGGGGTCAGCAGCTGCACGTTAGGGCCGATTTGGCAGCAATCACCGATTACGATGTCGGCTACATCCAGCGCGATTAGCCCAAAGTTAATGAATACGTGGTTGCCTACGCTGATGTGGCAGCCATAGTCGACTGCTAGCGGGGGTCGGATAGTTACGCCTTGGCCGACGTCGCCCAGCACTTGTCGCAACAGGGCGTCTGCCTGGCCTTTCTCGCCGGCAAGGAAGGCCAGGCGGTATTCTTCCAGGAGTTTGCTGCTACGGGCTGGGATTTCATTAAAGCGCGGATCGGTGGGGTCTACGTGGTATAGCTGCCCGGCCCGCATACGTTCCCAGTTGCTGCGGTTGTCTTCTACGGCGACGGCGTCTGTCTCACTCATACCAGAACGATACCCATACTTAGCGGCAAAGACCCGCAGTTTAAACTCTGCGAGCCACAGGCCACGCGAGACGCCATGGTCTACTCAACGCCAGGGTCTCCTCGGGCGCTATACCAGAACTATACCTAGGGTGAGGAAGATGATGGCTAGTAGCGGGGTGGTGCCTTGTTTGAGGGCAGCTGGGCGCTTGTCTGGGCTGGTGATAAATAGCAATGCGGCTGCAGCCAGCATGGAGCCGGTCCCGAAGAACATTAGGCTTAGGCCTACTGCGTGGCTGGCTGTGTAGTAGATGATGGCGCCTAGAAGTATTTCGATAGCTAGAAATAGGTTGTAGAAGCCTTGGTTGAAGGCCATCTCTTTAGTGTTGGCGGCCTGCTGGGGGCTCATATTGAAGGTGGTTAGGGTTTTCTCGCTGGTCCAGGAAATGGATTCCATTTTGAAGATGAGCACGTGAATGAGCGCTGCAGCAATAGCTAGGACTAGGCCGGTAATAAACATCTGTATGCCTTTGAATTTGAAGGGATGAGTTTAAATGGGACCTGGCAAGGGTGGCCCGTAAGTATAAAGGCAGCTTTAGGCTGCCTTTAAATCGTAAAAGTCGGCCGTTACGGCCGACGGGTTGGGAACATAAAAGTAGGGGGCGTGTTAGAAAATCTAACACACCCCCTACAATGCCCGATCTTCAAGGCTACAAAATGGTGGTGGGGGCGCCGACCCCAAACAGGACCAAACACCCCCACCACCAAAAAAGAAGACCGGGAAACACCAACCCACAAACAAGCCAGCATCCCCCGGTCCACTCACTCAAGGAAACGGTTGGCAGTGCCCTACTCTCCCACAACCCACCAGTTGCAGTACC
>ERZ773046.743-NODE-743-length-20212-cov-9.154338_pt1 | contig 20212 bp, 16 predicted proteins | sample MGYA00580634_ERZ773046 | MGnify/ENA primary metagenome ERZ773046 (study PRJEB29015, sample SAMEA2738127) | human oral metagenome | biome: human oral; feature: human-associated habitat; material: saliva | place: China | collected 2159 ... | reverse complement strand
GGAGACGTACCTCGGGCGTGCGTAATCTGCGGCTTCGGCTGTGGCTGCTGCTGCGCCTTGTTGTCGCGGCGGTCATCGCCTTTGCCCTCGTCGGCGGCTGGACGATCGTCGAGCGGACGTGGCTCTACCCCTATGACTACCGCAGCTACATCGAGACGAGTGCCGCGCAGCAGCGCGCGGATCCGTTCCTCGTTGCGGCCGTCATCAAGCACGAGAGCAAGTTTCAGTCGACGGCGCGCTCGGACGGCGGTGCGGTTGGGCTGATGCAGCTCATGCCGCAGACCGCTGCATGGATCGCGGGGCAGCTCGGGGAACCGTTCACGGAGGACTACCTCTACGATCCCGCCCTTAACATCCGTTACGGGGTCTGGTATCTTGCCGAACTGGAGCGCGAGTTCGGCGGCAACGACATTCTCGCGCTCGCAGCGTACAATGCGGGACGCGGCAATGTGCGCGACTGGATGGAGCGCAGTCATTGGACCGATCAGTTCGACGAAATCGACGCGATTCCCTACCCCGAGACGCGGCTCTACGTGCGCCGCGTGCTCGAGGACAGGGAACAGTACAAGAGGCTGTACGACGAATGAAGACCTATCGAATCCTTTCCTGTGCGGCAGATCTGCTGCTGCGCCTACTGCATGGGCTCGCCCTCGCCGAGGAGGAGCGGGCTCTTTTGCGTGCCTGCGTCGTCCGTCATGTCGAGGTATGCGGCGATACGTGGGAGATTGTCGTCGGAACGCAGACGGTCATGGATGATGCTCTCATCGAGCGTATCGCGGCGCAGGTGGCGACGAACTATCAGCTCTCGCAGGTGCTCATCCAGCAGAATCTCGTCGCGCTTGCCCCGGCAGTTGCGCCGCTCTGGGAGCAGATCGTCCGCGATGCTGCTGCGGGCGATGCCGTCCTCTATCATACGCTGCTGCAGGCGGACTACGCTGTGGACGGCAACGTCATCCGTATCTCTGCGCCCGGTGCATTCGGCGCGGAGCTCTTTGCGCAGAGCAGTACGGCAGGACGTATCGAGCATGCCGTGCGCATGCATGTCGGCTGCGCCTGCCGCGTTGTCTGCGAGGAGTCCGTGCTCAGCGGTGCGCTTCCGGGGGCAGACTGGACACCGCCCGCCGTGCCTGCCGCCGCACCAACCAAGGCGACCGCGTCCGCCGCACCGGCGCGCACGGCGAAGAATGCCAAGGCGAAAGAGCTCCCTGCCAATGTCATCATGGGGCGCGGCGTCTCGGGCGAGGCACGCACGCTGGGCGTGATCGAGGACGAGGTCAAGAATGTCGTCCTTGAGGGCGAGGTCTTTGACCCGCAGGCGAACCAGCTGAAGTCCGGTGCCTACATCCTCACCATCAAATTTGCCGATGCGACGAACGGCATCAGCTGCAAGAAGTTTTTCTCCGCGCGCGGCAAGACGACGCAGGAGGAGATCGACGCCGAGGTCGAACGCATCGTCAAGGCGATCGGCAAGGGCGGTGCAGTGCGTATCCAAGGGAAAATCGAATACGATAAATTCATCAGCGACTATGTGCTCTTCATCGACAGTATGGAGCGGCGCAGCGTACCGCAGCGCGAGGATACGGCGGAGGAAAAGCGCGTCGAGCTGCACGCGCATACGAAGATGAGCGCGCTCGATGCCGTCGTCCCGCCCAAGGTGCTCGTTGAGACGGCGGCACGCTGGGGGTGGCCGGCGGTCGCCATCACCGACCACGGCGTCGTGCAGGCATTCCCCGAGGCGATGAATACGGCACGTGCCCTCGCGAAGAAGGGCATCGACATCAAGATCATCTATGGCATGGAGGGCTATCTCGTCGACAGCGAGGACGACGCCCGTGCCTTTCACATCATCTTTTTGGCAAAGAACAAGACGGGTCTCTATAACCTCTATAAGCTCGTCTCGCTCTCGCATATCCGCTACTTCCGCGGGACGAAAAAGCGCGGCCGTCCGCGTGTGCCGCGTGCCGTCCTGCAGCAGTACCGCGAGGGGATCATCGTCGGCTCGGCATGTGAGGCGGGCGAGCTGATTCGCGGCATCGTCGCCGGGCGTCCCGATGCGGAGCTGGAGGAGATGGCGAAGTTCTACGACTTCCTCGAGATCCAGCCCATTCACAACAATGACTTTTTGAAATTTGACGACCGCTTTCCCATGCAGACGGACGAGGATCTCAGGGACATCAACCGCAAGGTGGACGAGCTGGCGCGCAGACTCGGCAAGCCGCTGATCGCGACCTGCGATGTTCATTTCCTCAATCCCGAGGATGCCGTCTACCGTGCCATGATCCAAAAGGCGAACGGCTACCGTGACGCCGAGCGTCAGCCGCCGCTCTACCTGCGCACGACGGAGGAGATGCTCGCGGAGTTCGACTATCTCGGTGCGGCGCGCGCCTACGAGTGCGTCGTGACGAATCCGCGCCGCATTGCGGAGGAGACGGAGCACTTTCTCCCGATCCCCGATGAGCTCTATGCGCCGATGGTGCCGGGCGCGGATCGCGAGATTCAGGAGATGTCCTACGCACGCGCGCGAAAACTCTACGGTGAGAATCTGCCGAAGATCGTCTCCGATCGTCTCGAGCTCGAGCTGAAGCCAATCCTGCGGCACGGATTTGCCGCGCTCTACATCATCGCCCAGCGTCTCGTAAAAAAATCCAACGACGACGGCTATCTCGTCGGCTCGCGCGGATCGGTCGGCTCCTCCTTTGTCGCGACGATGATCGGCGTCACCGAGGTCAACCCGCTGCCGCCGCACTATCGCTGCCCGCACTGTCAGTACAATCGGTTCATCGACGACGGCTCGGTCGGGAGCGGCTTTGATCTGCCGTCCGAGGACTGTCCCGTCTGCGGTACGCCGCTCATCAAGGACGGGCATAACATCCCGTTCGCCGTATTCCTCGGTTTTGACGGGGACAAGGTGCCTGATATCGATCTGAACTTTTCGGGCGACTATCAGCCCGTCGCGCATAAGTACACGGAAGTCCTCTTCGGCAAGATGAATGTGTTCCGTGCGGGCACGATCGCAGGCCTGCAGGACAAGAATGCCTACGGCTACGCCATGCACTACTACGAGGATCAGGGCGAGGCGAAGGGGCGCCCCTACATCGAGCACATGATGCGCGGCTGCATGGGGGTCAAGGCGACGACGGGACAGCATGCGGGCGGCATCATGGTCGTGCCGCGCGACATGGACGTGCACTACTTCACGCCCATCCAGCGCCCTGCGAACAATATGGAGTCGGATACACTCACGACACATTTTGATTACCATTCCATCAGCGAGCGTCTCGTCAAGCTCGATATTCTCGGACACGATGATCCGACGGTCATCAAGATGCTGGAGGAGCTGACGCACCGCGATCCCGAGACCATCCCGTTTGACGATCCCGCGACCATGTCCATCTTCACCTCGACCGACGCGCTCGGCATCACGCCCGAGGATCTCGGGGCGAATATGGGGACGTACGGCATCCCGGAGTTCCGTACGTCGTTTACGCAGAAGATGATTGACGACTCGAATCCTGACTGTTTTGCCGATCTCGTGCGGATTTCGGGCTTTTCCCATGGGACGAACGTCTGGCTCGGCAATGCACAGGATCTCATCAAGGCGGGCACGAGTACGCTGAAGGACGCGATCTCCGCGCGTGACGACATCATGAACTACCTCATGCAGAACGGTATCGAACCGCTGCTGTCGTTCAAGACGATGGAGAATGTGCGAAAGGGTCGAGGTATCGCGCCCGATGTCGTGGAGAAACTGCGCGCGGGCGGGATCCCCGAGTGGTACATCGAGTCCTGCCAGAAGATCAAATACCTCTTCCCGCGCGCCCATGCGACCGCGTATGTCATGATGGGCTACCGTATTGCGTTCTGCAAGGTGCACTATCCACTCGCATACTATGCCGCCTACTTCTCCATCCGCGCCGCAGAGTTCGATGCGAACATCATCTCGAAGGGCAAGGATGCCGTGCGTGCGGCAATCGACGCGCTCCTCGCCGAGGCGCGCGAGCACCGCGGCAAGCTGGACAACAAGAAGCAGGACACGCTCATTGTCCTACAGCTCGCATGGGAGATGTACCTGCGCGGCTTCTCCTGTGAGCCTGTCGATCTCTATGCCTCCGATGCGGAGAAATTCATCCTGCATGAAAACTCTCTTTTGCCGCCCTTTACGGCGATCCCGGGCATGGGACAGAAGGCGGCACAGGCGATTGTCGAGGCGCGGCGGGATGGACGGTTTATCTCCGTCGAGGATCTCGCGACGCGCGCCCACGTGCCCGCGCCTGCCATCGAGGTGCTGCGTACGCACGGCTGCCTCGACGGCATGATGGAGAGCAATCAGGTTGAGTTATTTGCGTAAAATTTCATAGAAAAAAGAAGGGGTCTGGTGCGAAGCGAAAAACTTCGTACAGACGCCTTCTTTTTATCAGTACATCCTTTGTTATACGGTTGGATCCTGTGCAAGAATAGGTGCGAGAGCCTCCTCATCCTCGGTGACGAAGAGCGTTTTCTCATGGGTAAAGCGGACGAAGCCGGGGACGGCTCCCGAGGGCTTTTTGACGAAGCGGATGGCGGTGTAGTCGACGGGGACGGTCGAGGAGCCGCGTGCCTTGCTGAAATGCGCCGCGATCTGTGCGGCGAGGTGGAGCGTCTCCTCGCTCGGCGCCGTACCGCCCGTGCGCAGGATGACGTGTGAGCCGGGGATGTCGCGCACGTGCAGCCAGAGATCCGTCGGTGCGGCTGTCCGAAAGGTGAGCGCGTCGTTCTGCATGTTGTTCTTGCCGACGAGGATCGTCATGCCGTCGGGGGCAGTGAAGGAGAAGGGCTGCGCGCGGCGATCCTTGTTCTTCTTGGGCATCTTCTCGTGCAGATAGCCAGAGGCGATCAGCTCCTCCTGAATCTCTGCGATCTCGGCGAGCCGCGTGGAGGAGTCGAGCGATGCCTCGATGCTCTCGAGATGGCGGATGTTCGCACGGCACGCGTCCTGCTGGACGACGAGGAGCTTCTGCGCACGCTTTAGCTTGTCGTACTTCTTATAGTATGCCTGCATGTTTTGGATGATGCTCAGACGGCGGTCGAGCGGAATGGTGAGCGCTTCTCCAGTCTCGCTGTAAATATTCGTGACCGTGATTGCGTCGTCGGCATGATCCACGTAGTTGTACTGATAGGTCATGAGGTTGTCGGCGGCGATCTTCTGCTCCTCGGCGTTTTCGGCGGCGGCGATCTCTGCGCCGAGCTTTTCATATTTCTCCCGCGCGCGGGAGAGCTCCGTGCGCACGAGGCGGCGAAAGCGCTCGCGGTCGGGAATGACGTAGCTGCCGAGGCGCCGATCTGCGTCGATCATGAGAGCGCTGACCGTGGGGTAGGAGAGGAGCGTCGTTTTCGGCAGGGGGCTGAGCGGGAACGCCGCCATCGCCGTGACTTTGCCGTTTTCGTCAAGGCGCAGGGAGGGGGCGGGCTTTTCCATCCATGTGCGCAGTTCGGCCAGTGCATCTGCGAGCGCGGCGAAGTCCGTATCGTCCAGCTGAGCGACAGGGATGTTCGGCGTGAGTCCGGCGAGAAAGGCTGCTTCCTTTGCCGAGACGGGGCCGAAGCCGAGGACGGCTCCGATGAGTGTCTGAAAGAGTTTTGCCTCCCCCTCTGCTCGGACACGCGCGAGAATGTCCGCTGTGTCTGCCGTGAGGAGGTCGCATTTTTCCTGTGCGGGCGGGAGGACATAGGGAAGGCCCTTGTAGACGGTGCGCACGCGGCTCGTGTTCTCGCCGATGCGCCGCAGTGCCTCTGTGATGATGCCGTCCTCGTGGAGGATGATGTTGCTGTACTTGCCGATGAGCTCAAGTGTGAGCGTGCGCGTAACGATGCGGCCGCCGCCCGCGATGACGTCGATGTCGAGATGGATGATGCGGTCACGTCCCTCCTGACGCACGGCGGCGATGCGCCCTGTCTCAAGCTGCTTGCGCAGGAGCATGACGAAGGTGGGCGGCTCGGACGGGTTCTCGGGAGCCGTCTCGATGAGGTGCGCCGAGGGGTTGCCCGCATTTGTATTGATATAGAGCAGCAGGTTCTGTCCCGGCTGGCGAATGCCGAGGACGATGGACTGCTTGTTCGGCTGATTGATCTTGTCGATGCGTCCGCCCGTGAGAGCGTCTGCGAGCTCACGCACGAGGGCGGACATGGAGAATCCGTCAAGGCTCATCGTATCACCTTTCTTTCGCTTGGTCTGATGAGGAAAATTATACACGTCAAAAAATTGATGTGCAAGTCGGCGAATTTCATTTTATCCATGCTTTCCTAGGTGGAATGCTGTCTCCGCAATTATGGAAGCACTGATAAATTCAGCACCGCCATCTTAGCGCATCTTTTTTGCCCGCTTTTCGTTAGCAAATCCTCCACATAGCCCTCGCTATGCGTCCGGTTTGCTGCCTCAATCGGACGAAAAAATCTACGCCAATCTGACGGACTTCATTTTATCAGCGATTCCTTATCGCAGAAAGGGCAGGCTGCGTGCCTTGCGCACAGAGGTCATTCATACTATAATAATGGAGATCATACGACAAGGAAAGGGACTTTATGAAATTCAGCAAATGGCAGGGCTGCGGCAATGATTTTGTGATCGTGGATTTTCTCGATCATGAACCAGTGGACTTCGCGGTCCTTGCACGCGAGATGTGCGACCGTCATTTCGGCGTCGGTGCGGACGGCCTGATGGCGGCGTGCCCCTCGGAGACGGCGGATGTGCGGATGCGCGAGTTCAACCCCGATGGGACGGAGCCGGAGATGTGCGGAAACGGCATCCGCTGTTTTTCGCGCTGGCTCTACGAAGAGGGATACGTGACGAAGGAAGAGTTCACCGTCGAGACGTTGGCGGGGACGATGGTGCCGCGCGTCATTGTGCAGGATGGTACGGTGTCGGCGGTCGCTGTGGACATGGGCGTTCCCGTGCTCGAGGGGGAGCGTATCCCCGTGGCAGGCTTCGGCACGGAGCGCGTTGTGGCGCAGCCCATCACGGTCGCCGGCAAGGAATACGCGATGACCTGCGTCTCGATGGGCAATCCGCACTGCGTGATCTTTGTGGACGATGCGGAGGGGTTCCCTCTGGAACAGATCGGTGCGCAGTTTGAGCATCATGCGGCATTTCCGAATAGGATCAATACGGAGTTTGTCGAGGTGCGCGACCGCCGCCATGCGCGCATGCGCGTCTGGGAACGCGGCGCGGGCATTACGCTCGCCTGCGGGACAGGGACGTGTGCGACGCTGACGGCGGGCGTGCTGAATGATGTACTCGACCGTGAGGCGGCGATTGAGGTGGACGGCGGCGTGATCCATGTGGCATGGCGCGAGGACGGACATATCGTGATGATGGGGCCTGCCGAGAAGGTGTTCACGGGCGAGTGGCCGGGGGTACGATGAGTACGCAGCGCAGGAGTATGACGGGCTACGGTGCGGGGACGGCGGAGACGGCGGACTATCGTGTCGTGGTCGAGATGAAGGCGGTCAATCAGCGTTTTCTTGAGATCGCACCGCACATGCCGCGTGCCTTTGGCGCATGGGAAGGCGATCTGCGGGAGCTCATCCGTACGCGTGTGGCGCGCGGCAAGCTCGATGTCTACGTCAGCTTTGAGGATCGCAGTGAGAAACGCTATGCCGTCCATGTCAACGAGGGGCTTGCCCGCGCCTATTACGCGGCGCTCGGCCGTGTGGCGCGTGCCGTGGACGCACCGCTGTCGGACGGCGTGCGTATGACGGCGGCGTACGAGGGCGTCATCACGATCCGTGAGGATGCAGATCTCTCGGGAGCGCGCACGGTCTTTCTGGATGCTGCCGCACGCGCCCTCGACGCACTCGATGTCATGCGCCTCGCTGAGGGCGCGCATATCGTGCGCGACTTTGAGAAGCGTCTCGCGCGCCTCGAGGAGCAGCGCGAAGAGGTGAAGCGGCATGCGCCGCAGATCGTGGCGGACTACCGTGCCCATCTCACGGAGGTGCTGGCGGAGTTTCGCACCGTCACGCCCGATGAAACGCGCATCATGCAGGAGACGGCACTCTATGCCGACCGCGTGAATGTGACAGAGGAGCTTGTTCGGCTGGCGAGTCACTTTGCCCAGTTCCGCACGATTCTCGCAGAGGAGGAGCCTGTCGGACGGCGGCTTGATTTCCTGCTGCAGGAGATCAACCGCGAGACGAACACGATTGGCTCTAAGGTGAACAGTGCAGCCATTCAGCAGGTGGTCGTCGCGATGAAGAACGAGGTGGAGAAGCTGCGCGAGCAGGTGCAGAATTTGGAGTGATAGATGGAGACGGTCAATGTAGGATTCGGCGACATCGTCCTGACGGGACGCATGGTCGCCATCGTCGCGCCGACCTCCATGTCCGCCAAGCGCATGGTGCAGGATGCGCGCGACGCGGGACGGCTGATCGATGCGACATACAAGCGGCGGACGCGCGCTGTCGTCGTCATGGACAGCGGGCACATCGTCCTCTCGGCGCTTTTGCCGGAGACGATTGCAGGGCGCATGGGAACGCGAAAGGAGGAGGAGACATGAAAAAAGGGCTGCTGATTGTGATCTCGGGGGCATCGGGTACAGGCAAGGGGACGGTCTGCAAGGAGCTTCTTGCGCGGGAGCGCGGCGTCGCTTTTTCGGTCTCTGCCACGTCGCGCGCCCCGCGCGAGGGGGAGCAGGACGGACGCGAGTACTATTTCCGCACGCGTGCGGAGTTCGAGGCGATGATTGCGGAGGGGGCGTTTCTCGAGTACGCGGATGTGTACGGCAACTACTACGGCACGCCGCTCGCTCCGATTGAGGCACGCCGCAGTGCAGGCGAGGACATCCTGCTCGAGATCGACACGCAGGGCGCACTGAATGTGATGGAGCGATGTCCCGACGGCACGTTTATTTTCCTCCTGCCGCCCTCGCTTGAGGAACTGCGCCGCCGCATTACGGGGCGCGGCACAGAGTCCGAGGAGAGTCTTGCGCGGCGGCTTGCCGCGGCACGCGACGAGATTCGGCTCGGCAGACGCTACCGTTACGCCGTGCTCAATGACACAGTGGAGGATGCGACGGCACGGATACAGACCATCCTTGCGGCGGAGCGCCTGCGTGCAGATATGAACCCAACCCAGTTTGATATGTGAAAGGCAGAAAGCACAATGAAGACGAATGTAGAAATCGGCATGGTCAATCCCTCGACGGATGAGCTGATGACGAAGGTGGACAGCCGCTACGGCATGGTGGTGCTCGCGGCAAAGCGCGCGCGTCAGATCCTCGAGGGCGATCCCGTCAAGTCCGAGCGGGCGCGCTCGACGAAGAATGTCACGAACGCATTTGAGGAGATTGCCGAGGGCAAGATCAGCTACAACCTCTGCATGGAGAGTGTCTGACATGGGCGCGCTCGCAGGACGGCGCATCGTTCTCGGCGTGACGGGCGGGATCGCCGCCTTTAAGGCGGTTGAGGTCGCGAGCCTTCTGCGCAAGGAAGGGGCGGAGCTGCGCGTCGTCATGACGCGGGCGGCAGCCTCCTTCGTCACGCCGCTCACCTTCCGTGAGGTCGCCAATGCACCCGTGGCAGAGACCATGTGGGGGGCGCCGCAGCATCACGTGGCGCATATTTCTCTGGCGTCCTTTGCCGAGATGGTGCTCGTCGCGCCCGCCACGGCAAATTTCCTTGCGAAGGCGGCGGCGGGCATTGCCGACGACATGTTGACGACGACGCTGCTCGCGACGCGTGCCCCTCTTCTCGTTGCTCCTGCGATGAATACCGTCATGTGGGAGAATCCCGTGACGCAGGAGAATGTGCGCCGGCTCGCCGCGCGCGGTGTCCAGATCATCCCTCCCGCTGTAGGGATGCTTGCCTGCGGCACGACGGGCGCAGGGCGCCTGCCCGAGCCGGAGGAGATCGTACGCGTCGTCAAGGAGCACTTTGCGCGTGTGCAGAGCCTCGCAGGGCGGCGTATCCTCGTGACCGCAGCGGGGACGGAGGAGCCTCTCGATCCGGTGCGCTACCTCGGCAACCGCTCGACGGGACGCATGGGCTACGCCGTTGCGGCAGAGGCAGCGCAGCGCGGCGCAGAGGTCATCCTTGTCTCCGGCCCCACACCGCTCGAAACGCCTGCAGGTGTACGGCGCGTGGACGTGCGTACGGCGCGCGAGATGTATGCGGCAGTGCTCGCCGACTATGACAGCGTGGATGCGGTCATCAAGGCGGCGGCGGTTGCTGACTATCGTCCTGCAGAGATGGCAGAGCAGAAGATCAAGAAATCGGAGGGAACGCTGACGCTCACACTGACGCGCAACCCCGATATCCTCTATGAACTGGGACAGAAAAAGACGCATCAGGTGCTCGTTGGCTTTGCGGCAGAGACGCAAAACGTGGAGGCGTATGCACGTGCCAAACTCCAGAAGAAGAACCTTGACTTCATCGTGGCGAACAACGTCGCGGAGCAGAATGCAGGCTTTGGCACGCCGACGAATCATGCCCAGATCTTCTACGCAGATGGACGCATGGAGGAGTGCCCCATGATGGCGAAGTCCGCGCTCGCGGGCGTGATCCTCGACCGGCTGGAGGACGTGATCCGCACACGGTGAAATTCCTCCTTGACAAAGTGAATGGCGTTCACTATAATACATTACATAGAAATGAATATACCTCATCCAGAGCAGTGGAGGGAATGGCCCGATGAAGCTGCGGCAACCATGGCAATGTGTGCCAACGGTGCCAATTCCTATAGGCAGAGCGCCTATGAGATGAGAGCGGCAGAAATCACAGCCTCCCACATCTCAGCGGGAGGCTTTTCTTATGGGAAATGGAGAGGGAGTTACGAATTAGGGGAGGTTCTACATGAAGAAAATGCTCTTTACGTCCGAATCCGTCACCGAAGGACATCCGGACAAACTCGCTGACCAGATCTCGGACAGCATCCTTGATGCGATCCTTGCACAGGATCCGATGGGACGTGTTGCCTGTGAGACGCTCGTCACGACGGGACAGGCGCACGTCGTCGGTGAGATCTCGACCTCGTGCTATGTCGATATCCCGAAGATCATCCGTCAGACCGTGCGCGAGATCGGCTATACGAACGCCAGCTATGGCTTTGACGCCGACACCTGCGGCATCCTCGTCTCGCTCGATGAACAGTCGCCGGATATTGCACAGGGCGTTGACCGCGCGATTGAGTCGCGCGAGGGCGATATGGACGCGGCAGAGGCGATCGGCGCCGGCGATCAGGGCATGATGTTCGGCTATGCGACGAACGAGACGCCCGAATATATGCCGCTCACGACCGTGCTTGCTCACAAACTGGCACGCCGCCTGACTGAGGTGCGCAAGAATGGGATGCTCCCGTATCTGCGTCCCGACGGCAAGACGCAGGTCACTGTCGCCTATGAGGACGGTAAGCCCGTCTATGTCGATACGGTCGTCATTTCGACCCAGCACGACGAGGCCGTTGATCTCGCAACGATCCGCAAGGACATGATCGAGAAGGTCATCAAGGAGATCATCCCGGCAGAACTCCTGCGCGCAGAGACGAAGTATTTCGTCAATCCGACGGGCAAGTTCGTCATCGGTGGACCGCACGGCGACTCGGGGCTCACGGGGCGCAAGATCATCGTCGATACCTACGGCGGCTGGGCGCGTCACGGCGGCGGTGCATTCTCGGGCAAGGATCCCACAAAGGTAGATCGTAGTGCGGCGTATGCGGCGCGCTACGTGGCGAAGAACATCGTCGCGGCAGGGCTCGCTGACCGCGTGGAGATCCAGCTCGCCTACGCCATCGGCGTGGCACATCCCGTCTCCATCATGGTCGAGACATTCGGCACGGGTAAGATTGATGAGGAGAAAATCGTCGAACTCGTCAAGAAAACCTTCGACCTGCGCCCTGCGGGCATCATCAAGATGCTCGACCTGCGCCGTCCCATATATCGTCAGACGGCGGCGTACGGACACTTCGGGCGCACGGACGTCGATCTCCCATGGGAGCAGACGGACAAGGCGGCGGCGTTGAAGAAGGAAGCCGGGCTGTAAGGCGTTGGACTGATACAGTCTAAGACATAAAATTGGGCTGCTGTACGAAGAGAGAAAAATTCGTACAGCAGCCTTTTTGGACGTTTTTATTTCTTTGCCTTCATCCCGATGGTCAGTTCATTCATCAGCGGGATACGCTCCCCGATGCGGCGCATGATGAGCGCGCCGCACAGTGTCAGCAGGAGTGTCGCCGCATACATGGCGAGGGCGAGGGGAGCGGTCAGTACGTGCCCGGTCCGATGGAGGACGGCGAGCAGATAGGTGATCGCTATCGGGTGGGCGAGGTAGATGAAGTAGGAGTGCTTTCCGAGGATCTGGAACGCATGCCCCAGAGGATTCTCCGTTCCCAGCCGCGTGAAGAACGCAAAGAGCGCAAGCGATGCGCCGATGGTGTAGAAGATGCCGAGCGGTGAGAGCTGGTGCGCGGTGTAGATGCCCTCGAGCGGGGTGTAGCCGTCCACGAGAAGCAGCTTGTAGTACCATGCGAGGAGGGCAAGGAGACTCAGGATGCCGAACGCGTAGAGCTGTCCCGTCCGGCGCAGCATCCACGTGCGGAATGCCTCCCAGTGGAGAGCAATATAGCCGCCGAGGAGGAAGATAAAGACGTAGTGCACGACCCAGTAGTTCAGGCGATAGAAGAGAAGGGCGCGCCAGAGCGTCCCCTCGGGCAGTCCGTAGACGTAGAGATTGAATGCCGTATCGAAGCTCGACCAGTAGTCAAAGGCAATCTGGACGGCGAGGATGCCCGTGAGCAGTGGGAGCGTCATACGGCGCAGGAGGATGCGCCAGAGCGGCATCAAGAGGTAGAACCAGATCAGAATGACCATAAAGTAGAGCTGATACTTTGCATTGCCGAAAAAGAGGATGCCCGGAATGGACAGAATCGGCGGAACTCCGACCCCGTAGTGCCATGCGTCGTGAAGAAGATAAAAAAGCGACCAAACGAGGTAGGGAATGACGACAGCATGGGTGCGGCGCGTGAGAAAATCCCGATAGGAAAATGGGGCGGACGGAGATTTTCCGTAGAACAGACCGAATGCCGAGATAAAGAAAAAAATCGGCACGGCGAAGCGCGTACCGATATCAAACAGAGCCACGAGGTGGATGTTTGGTGATGGATTGGCAAGATACTCCGCGCCGATATGGATGCCGATCACACCCATCATGGAGATGCCGCGAATCGCCTCAACGGCGGATACGCGGGGACGCTTACTCGATGACATAGGTCACGTTGGCGGTAGCAGCGACCGAGAGCTCGCCCGGCGCGATCGGCGTTGCTGCGGCTGATGCGCCCTTTGCCATCATCATCGGCATGTAGTTCTCACTGCGCGGCAGATTTGCCTGTGTGTCGGCGTAGACGTTCGCGATGCGGACGAGGCGGACGCCGAGTGCACTAGCGACGGCCTGTGCCTTCTCCTTTGCACTGCGCACCGCATCCGTGAGCGCCTCGTTCTTGGCGGCACTCGTATCGCTCGCCGTGAAGTTCAGCGAGTCGATGCGGTTCGCTCCGTTTGCGAGTGCCGCGTCGATGATCTTGCCGACGTTGTTGAGGTTGCGCACCGTGATGACGACGGAGTTCTGTGCCGTATAGCCGATGACCTCGTTGCGGCTGCTGTCGCGCATATCGTAGCGCTGTGAAAAGTCATAGTGTACGGTCTGGATGTCGCGGTCGGCGACACCGAGTGCGCGGACCGCGTTGTGGACGCGCGCCGTCTGTGCGGCGTTCTCCGCATGCGTGCGCGCGGCATCCGCCTCCTCTGTGACGACGCCGACGGTGATCTCCGCCGTATCGGGGGCGACGTAGGCGATGCCCGTTCCCCCGATCGTGATGGTCGCAGGTGCAGCTGCGGGGGCAGCGGGCTCGGCTGCGGATGCCGCCCCCATCGGCAGGGCAAGTGCAAGAGCAAGCACGGACGTGCGGGCGAGCGATGTAAATGAAATACGTTTCATCATGAGACTCCTTTTGCTGATCTTGGCGGCGATGTCAGATGCAGCCACAGCTCGTTATTGCTGCTCTGCGAAAAGCTGTTCGTTGTATTTCTTTGCCGCCATATATGCCCAGATGGCGCAGAACGGCAGCGTGATCAGACAGCCGAATCCGAGCGTCAGTACAGCAATGACGATATTGACAAGAAACATCACAAGTGCGCCCTTAAGGGTCGAATAGCACATGCCAAGCGGACCGAGGAAGAGGGCAAGCCCTACGGCGAGCCCGACATTCTTTGTCGAGGTGACGATGATCCGCTGCGGCTGCGGCGGCAGCGTCTGGTACATCTGGTCCTGCTGCGGCTGCTGTGTCTTCTGATCCTGATCCATACTCCATCTCCCTTTCAATAAATAAAGATCGTTTCAAAAATCTCCTCAAGTATACCGAAAAAAAAGATGGATTGCAAATGGGGAATCATTTTATGCAGTGAAGATACAAGCAGATAATATTGCGATTGTATAGTGGATTTGCTAGAATTGATTACAGACGAAAGACAACAAATGAAATGAGAGGACTATATGCGAATCCTGCTTGCGAATTTTTCGAAAATGGTTGGGGATACTGGCGGTGCAGCGAAGGTCAATGTTGCGTTTGCAAACGAAATGGTGCGGCGCGGACATGCGGTGACGACAGTCTATACAGACGACCGGGAGGGCGCTTTTTTTTATCCGCTCAACGAGCGTGTGACGGCGTACAATCTCCAGCATTTTCGCGGGACGCACTGCACATTCCCTACTGTACTCAAGATTAAACGAGAAGTTTTGCGCACATTCGGGCAAAAATATGGGCATTCGGTTAATAACGAATTTGTCGAAAAGCATCTGCATCCGCAGATTCGGGAGATTCTCACGGAGTCACGGCCGGATATTATCATCTGTTTTCAAATCGCCTCCGCAAAGACGTTTCTATGCGATCTTAGGATCAAGATACCGGTGATCATCATGGCACATGGGGATACGAGAGACTATTTCTACAACTACCCCGATGATGAAGTGGCATCGCTCCGTCATGCTGCTGCCTGTCAGGCACTTCTCCCCGCATTTGCGGAACCAATTCGGGAATATGTCGCCGACTTTCCCGTGCAGGTCGAGGTCATTGGCAATGTTGTGCCACAGTATGAACAGCAGGCAGATTTGGCGCGTGAAAAGGACGTTTATAAGGTGGTCTTCGTTGGTCGTCTCGTTCGCAAGATTAAGCAGCCACATTTGCTTGTTCAGGCATTTATACGCCTTGCGGCAGATTTTCCCCAATGGACGCTCGAATTCTGGGGGGCAGAAGATAAGAGATACTATCAGAAAACGTTACAGCAAATGGTTGAGAAGGCAGGGCTTTCTCAACGCATCCGCTTCTGCGGGACAACGAAGGATGTGCCGCGTGTTCTAGAGGGGGCGGATATCTGCGTTGCGCCGAGTGCCTATGAGGGGTTCAGCCTCGCACATACCGAGGCGATGAGCATGGGCCTGCCGCTGATTGGCTATAAAAGTTGTGTATCGGTTGCGGAACTGATTGATGACGGTGTGAACGGGCTCCTCGCCGAGGATGGTGCAGAGGCTCTTTCCGAGAAAATGGCGGTGCTCATGCGCGACCGCGATCTGCGTGTGCGGATGGGGCATGCGGCACGGGAATCTATGCGCGTCTATGCGCCGGAGATTATATGGGGGCAGTGGGAAACCCTGATGGACGAGGTGATTAGCACACATTCGTCGGATCGAATATAAAATTTGACTTTTTGTCATTTTTCGTGTACGATAGGCGTAGTTTCATAGAAATAGGGGGAACGATATATGGCAAAAGAGACATTTGAGTTTCAGGCAGAGACCAAACAGCTCCTCGAGCTGATGATCCACTCGATCTATACAAATCGCGAGATTTTTCTGCGCGAGTTGATTTCAAACGCGTCGGACGCGATCGACAAGCTCCACTTTGAGAGCCTGACAAACCGCGATATCCTTGAGGGCAACGAGAACTACGAGATTTTCCTCGTTCCGGATAAGGACAGCAAGACGCTCACGATCTCCGATAACGGCATCGGCATGTCGCGTGCAGAGGTTGTGGAGAACATCGGCACGATTGCAAAGTCGGGCACGAAGGCGTTCATGGAGCAGCTCGCGAAGGCGAAGGAGGAGAGCGGCGGCGCACCGGACAAGGATCTGATCGGTCAGTTCGGCGTGGGCTTCTACTCCGCGTTCATGGTCGCGGAGCGCGTGACGATCGTGACGCGCCGTGCCGGTGAGACGCAGGCGACGCGCTGGGAGTCGGCGGGCGACGGCAGCTACACGATTGAGGACGCGGAGAAGGAGACGCGCGGCACGACGGTGACAATCCACCTCGCGAAGGAGTTCACGGAGGGCGAGACAGACTACACGGATACGTTCGTGCTCGAGAGCCTCGTAAAGAAGTACTCCGACTACGTGCGTTACCCGATCCGCATGAACGTGACGACAGAGGAGATGCCGCGCGACGATGAGGGCAAAATCATCGAGGGTGCGGAGAAGATCAAGAAGACGGAGCTGCGCACACTGAACTCGATGCAGCCGCTCTGGACGCGTGCGAAGTCGGAGATCAAACCCGAGGAGTACAACGATTTCTTCCGCGATCAGTTCCACGAGTGGGAAGCCCCAATGGAGATTTTCCACACGAAGGCGGAGGGCACGGTGGAGTATACGGCGCTCCTCGAGATCCCTGCACGTGCACCGTTCAATCTCTATCAGGCGGACTATGAGCCGGGCATCCAGCTCTACTCGCGCCACGTCTTCATCATGGGCAAGTGCAAGGATCTCCTGCCGGACTATCTGCGCTTTGTCAAGGGACTCGTGGACTCGCCCGATCTCTCACTGAACATTTCGCGTGAGCTGCTCCAGCAGAGCCGTGAGCTGAAGACGATCGGCCGCGCACTGGAGAAGAACATCCTCAAGGCATTGGGCAAAAAGCTCGAAAAGAACCGCGAGGACTACGAAAAGTTCTGGGAGCAGTATGGCCGTGCACTGAAGATCGGCATCTACAACAGCATGTACTCCGGCCGCGATACGGTGGACAAGCTGAAGGATCTCCTGCTCTTCCACAGCTCGAAGGACGGCGGCCTTGTCACGCTGAAGGAGTATGCCCAGCGGATGCCCGAGAGCCAGAAGAGCATCTACTACGCGACGGCGAAGGATCAGGCAACGATCGAGCTGCTGCCGCAGATGGAGCAGCTGCGTGAGCGCGGCCTTGAGGTACTCTTCCTGCTCGACCCCGTGGACGAGTTCGCCATTGAGACCGTGCGCGAGTACGAGGGGAAGAACTTCCACTCGATCAGCCGCGGCGACCTCGATCTCGGCGATGCGGAGAGCGAGGCAGCGAAGAAGGAGACGGAGGATCTCGCGAAGGCAAATGACGATCTCATCAAGGATGTGAAGGAGACACTCGGTGATAAGATCGCCGAGGTCAAGCTCTCGCAGCGTTTGCGCTCGAGTGCCGTCTGTCTTGTTGCGGATGAGGCGGGGCCGTCGCTCTCGATGGAGCAGACCTTTGCGGAGATGAACAATCCGATGTTCAAGGCGCGCCGCATTCTCGAGATCAATCCGCACCATGAGCTTTTCGCCAAGCTGCAGAAGGTACATGCGGCGGGCAAGGACAGCGAGGAGTTCAAGGACTACTGTGACCTGCTCTACACGCAGGCGCTGCTCATCGAGGGGATTCTGCCCGAGAACCCCGTCGCCTTTGCGGCGAAGCTCGCCAAGATGATGGCGAAGTAAGGAGGCCCCGTGGAAGTCGAACTCTTCTCGTCGCAGTTCTTTGTGGCGCTCTTTTCAATCATTGTGCTCGATCTTGTGCTCGCGGGCGACAATGCCGTCGTGATTGCGATGGCGTCCAACCGCCTGCCGGCACATCTCCGAAAGCGCGCCATCTACGTCGGGACGGCGGGCGCGATTGTCATTCGCCTCATCATGACGTTCTTTGCGGTGCAGCTGCTCTCCGTGCCGTATTTACAGGCACTCGGCGGACTCGTGCTGCTGCCGATCGCCGTGAAGCTCCTGCGTCCCTCCCACGGCGAGGAGCACGTGGAAGCAGCGGAGACGTTTGCAGGCGCGGTCAAGACGATCATCATTGCCGATGCGGCGATGGGGATTGACAACGTGATCGCGATTGCAGGCGCGTCGCACGGCGACTTCCTGCTCGTGGTGCTCGGGCTTCTCATCAGCGTTCCGATTGTCGTTGGCGGCAGCCAGCTCATCGGCAAGCTGATGGAGAAATATCCCGTGCTCGTCGTTCTCGGTGCAGCCATTCTGGGCTGGACAGGCGGAACGATGATCGTGCACGACCGCACGGTCGGCGTGATGATTCTGGAGGCGCTGCCGCAGGCGGCATACATCCTGCCGGCCGTTCTGGCAGCTGCTGTGTGCGGCGTCGGTGCGCGGATGCGGCGGAGAGGCTGATATGGTCGGACTTGTGATTGTAACGCACAGTGCCGCGCTCGCGCATGGCATCGCGGAGACGTGCCGCATGATGGCAAAGGATGCGCATATCGCAACGGCGGGCGGCATGGAAAATGGCGGCTTCGGGACGAGCTATGCACGGATTGCTGCGGCGATCGAGAGCGTCCACAGCGCGGATGGCGTTGTTGTGCTCGCGGACGGAGGCAGCTCTGTGCTGACGGCGGAGACGATCATCGAGGAGATGCGCAGCAGCAGCGTGCGCATGGTGGACTGCCCCGTCGTTGAGGGCAGTGTGGTCGCTGCGATTGCCGCAGTCTGCGGCGCCGATCTCGATGAGGTCGTGCGCCGCGCCGAGGAGACACGCGGCGCGTGCAAGATTTACAATTGACAGTCCAAATACAGAATGATACAATAGCATACGTAATGATGCTCTTTGAGGCGGGGTGAGAATCCCCACCGGCGGTACAGCCCGCAAGCTGCTTGTGAGAGCGGCATGATCCGGTGTGATTCCGGAGCCGACAGTGAAGAAGGCAGATGCCTTCGCAGTCTGGATGAGAAAAGGCGCGTCTATGATAGGAATATGGATATGTATGTATCTGTGATTTCTTGGGACGATTTATGTGCCGCCGGAGGAGTTTCTTCCGGCGGCTTTTTCTCTGTTATGATAAATTCTTCAAGAAAGCAAAGAACAGAATGGGATTACTATGAACGAAACGGACGAATCCTATATGCGCGAGGCTCTGCATCTGGCGGCGTTTGCGCGCGGGCGCACGTCGCCGAATCCGCTCGTGGGAGCACTCATCGTGCGCGATGGGACGGTCGTTGCGAGTGGTTGGCATCGTGCGGCGGGCGAGCCGCATGCGGAGGTTCATGCGCTCCGCATGGCGGGGGAGCTGGCACGCGGGGCGACGCTCTACGTGACGCTCGAGCCGTGTGCGCATCAGGGGCGGACGGGCCCTTGTGCCAAGGCGGTGATCGCCGCAGGGATCACGCGTGTCGTGGTGGCGCTTCGTGACCCGAATCCGCTTGTTGCAGGGCGCGGAATCGCCATGCTCGAGGCGGCGGGCATCGAGGTCGTGACGGGCGTCTGCGCGGCGGAAGCGCGGCGGCAGAACGCAGCGTTTCTCACGTGGGTGACGACGAAGCGCCCCCTCGTCACACTCAAGACGGCGATGACGCTCGACGGGAAGATCGCAAGCCATACGGGGGCGTCGCGCTGGATTACGGGCGAGGAGGCGCGTCTGCGCGTGCATGAGATGCGCGATGCGAGCGACGCGATTCTCGTCGGCATCGGTACCATCCTCGCGGATGACCCGAGCCTGACGACGCGTCTGCCGCATCGTGCGGGGAAGAATCCGCTGCGCGTCGTACTGGATTCGGCGGCGCGCACGCCGCATGATGCGAGACTGGTGACGGATGGGGCGGCTCCGACGGTGATCGCCGTGAGTGAGCGTGCCGATCCGCGGCGTGTGGATCGCCTCCGCGCGTGCGGCGCAGAGGTGGTGACGCTCGGGGCGGAGCGCGTGGAGCTCCCGCGCGTGCTCGACTGGCTCGGTGGGCGCGACTGCACGTCTCTCCTCGTCGAGGGCGGTGCTGCGGTGAACTGGTCGTTTCTCTCGGGCGGCTATGTGGATCGGATCTGCGCCTTTATCGCCCCTATGCTGATGGGCGGTATGGAGGCACCGACGCCCATCGGGGGCGTGGGCTTTGATGCACCGCAGGCGGCACTGCACCTCCATGATATGCACGTCGAACAGGTCGGCGCAGATCTCCTTGTGACGGGCAGTCTGCGTACACCGGC
>ERZ773046.735-NODE-735-length-20300-cov-12.160830_pt1 | contig 20300 bp, 10 predicted proteins | sample MGYA00580634_ERZ773046 | MGnify/ENA primary metagenome ERZ773046 (study PRJEB29015, sample SAMEA2738127) | human oral metagenome | biome: human oral; feature: human-associated habitat; material: saliva | place: China | collected 2159 ... | reverse complement strand
AGAACCTTATCGGCAGGTTGTGTGCCTTCTTTAGCGTCTTGTAATTCAACACCTTTATCAGTCACATAACGGGTTACTTCAAGGTCACCTTTGTCGAGTTTAGGTGCGTCGTTAGGGATGTTACTTTGAACCTCAACATAGACGTGAGTTGTCACACCGTCTTTCTTAGGTTCCGTGTGGTCATATTGCCACTTGTCTTTAAGAACCTTATCGGCAGGTTGTGTGCCTTCTTTAGCGTCTTGTAATTCAACACCTTTATCAGTCACATAACGGGTTACTTCAAGGTCACCTTTGTCGAGTTTAGGTGCGTCGTTTGGAATAGCGCTTTGAATAGCAACGTAAACGTGAGTTGTTACACCGTCTTTCTTAGGTTCTGTGTGGTTGTATTGCCACTTGTCTTTGAGAATCTTATCTGCAGGTTGTGTACCTTTTTCAGTGTCTTTTAATTCGACACCTTTGTCGGTTACAAAGCGAGTGACTTCAAGTTCACCTTTGTCGAGTTTAGGTGCGTCATTAGGGATGCTGTGTTCAGCTTCTTTGTAGACATAGGTAATCGTTACAGAACCATCAGGAATGGTTTTAAGGTCTTCTTTATCTTGACGGGTAAAGACATAGGTTTTATTGTCTTTTTCGATGAGGTTATCATGGGTCAAGGTAATAGCTTCACCGGTTGGTTGTTCACCTGTTGTTGTGTCAGGTTTAAGTACGTTGCCGTTTTCATCAACGAAATGTTGGTGAACAGAACCTGTTACTTTTTCATAAACATAAGTGATGACAACATTATTATCTGGTGTATAAACGGTATCTGTGGTTGTACCATTTCCTACTGCAATGTCTGCACTAAAGAGTGTTGCTTTTTTAAGGTTTCCTTGTGTTTGTGTTTGTTTAAGTCGATAAATGTGACCATCTTTTGTTAATTGATCAGGACGTTTAATGTCAACGATATCTGTTTCAGCGACACGTTGTCCTGTTGTTGTATCGTTTGCCAAGGTGTTTCCATCGGTATCAACATAGTGTTGGGTGATGCTACCTGATGCAATCTTGTAGTAGTAAGTGATTGTGACTTCAGAGTTTTTAGCACCTGTACCTGTGAGTTTGAAGGTGTCGGTAGTAGTTTCACTTACGAGATTGGCATTATCAACTTGCGTTTTGAGATCGCTACTTGCGTCAACATGGTAACGGCTATACACGAATCGTGTTGGTTCTGTCGTGTATCCGATATCAGGAGCGATAGAGATAATACGTTGATGATTGCTATCGAAGGTCTTAGAAGTAGCTTCATCGATAGTTGTATGGGTTGGTGAAATACCCAAATTAAGGCTTCCAGCATGCTCATTACCACTTGGTAATTGACCTGCAAGGAAAAGATTTGTGTTTTCATCATTGTCATCAAAGACATAGTAGATGTTGACACGTGTTGGATTTACAATTGCTGTGTAAACGTGTGTTGTGATACCGTCTTTTTTAGGTTCGGTATGGTCATATTGCCATTTATCTTTAAGAACCTTATCAGCAGGTTGTGTGCCTTCTTTAGCGTCTTGTAACTCAATACCTTTATCAGTCACATAACGGGTTACTTCAAGAACAGGTTTGTCAATTTGAGGTGCGTCATTAGGAATTGAGTGTTCAACTTCTTTGTAGACGTAGGTGACTTCTACTTGATCGTCTGGGATTTGTGTTGGATCTTCTTTGTCTTGACGAACAAAGACATAAGTTTTGTTGTCTTTTTCGATAATGTTATCATGAGTCAAGGTAATCGCTTCACCTGTTGGTTTTTCACCTGTTGTGACATCTGCTTTCAAGGTGTGACCTTGTTCGTCAACAAAGTGTTGGATAACTTGACCTTTGACTTCATCATAGGTGTAAGTGATAACAACATTGTTATCAGGTGTGTAGACGGTTTCTGTTTGTGTCCCTTCACCAAGTGCAATGTCTGAAGCAAGAATGGTATCTTTTAAAGTGCCTTGGGTGTCTGTTTTAATAAGACGATACGTTTTACCATCTTTTGTGAGACGTTCAGGACGATTAATACCGACAACATCAGTGTCAGCGACACGTTGACCTGTTGTGGTATCCTCTGCTAATTTGTTTCCATTGACGTCAACAAAGTGTTGCGTGATACTACCTGAGGCAATCTTGTAGTAGTAAGTGATAGTTGCATGAGAATCGTTAGCACCTGTTCCTGTAAGGGTAAAGGTTTTGTCACTAACTAACGTATCAGCGGCCTTATCAAGTTGCGTTTTGAGATCGCTACTTGCTTCAACGGTGTGACGGCTATGAACAAAGCGTGTTGGGTTTGCGGTGTATCCAATATCTGGTGTGATATCAATGTTTGGTTTGTTGTTTCCGTTAAAGGTTTTTGAGCTTTCAGCATCAATCTCAGTGTGCGTTGGAGCAATACCTAAATTGAGATCTTCAGTATGTTCATTGCCGCTTGGTAATTGACCTGCAAGGAAGAGATTCGTATTCTCATCTGTATCATCAAAGACATATGTGATATCAACCGTTGTTGGGTTAGCACTTTCATAATAACGTGTAATGGTTGTTGTCCCTTGTTTGGTAACGGTTGTTACAGTATTTGGATCTTTATCTACTACACGTTTGTAGGTCTTATCGTTTGCTGTGACCTCATTTTCAAAGGTGTGTGTTTGAGGTGTTTCGGTAAAGTGTTTACCACCGTTTACAGATTTGATAACGGTATTTGTTTTCTTGTTAACGTAATTGTAAACAATGTTTCCAGTTGTGGCTGTTGCGGTTACTGGCGTTGATAAGAGCTCTTTGTCATCTGTCAATAAAACAGAACGGTAGTTGATACGGTTATGATCAATATCACCATTGAAGTGAAGTGGCAAGGTAAAGCTTGTCGTGGTCGTTGCAGGGACGGCGGTTGTGCTTGTAAATTTAAGTGCTGTCACCTTGCTATAATCTGAAACAGTATCTGTGTATGTCAGGTTACGATCGGTTTGATAGTTTCCTGAGATAGCGTCTGTTGTGTAGGTTACTTTCCAACCTGTTGGTGCGGTTACAGGACCTGTTAAGGTTGCTGATGCTGTTGAGTTTTCAATACCTGCTTTAGGGATATAACTCATCGCAACGAGTTGGTTAATAGGAGAATCTGTAAAGTTATTGACATAAGTGGTCGCACTAAAATCGTTTGCAATATTTGGAATGGTAACGTTACTACCGCTAACGTTTCCTGCTGTAATAAGTGATTCTGTTCCTGTTGATTTAGCGTCATAGGTAACGATATGAAGAACAGCTTCTGTGACATTGTTATCACTTACGTGACCATCAGCAGTTACAGTACGAATACCCTCAGCGGTTGTCAAACGTACAGGAATGTTATAGGCGTGATTACCTTGTGGAAGGTTGATGTCAAGAAGCAGTTGTGAGTAAACGCCTGGTGATTGATCGTAACGTGTGTCAACGAAATCGCCACCTGATGGACGGTGTGATGCGTCATCAATAGGGCCACTGTAAGCAATGTAAGAAACAGGTTTGTATGCTGTGCTACCTGGGTAAATGGCTTCTACTTTTGTGATAGCTGACGTCGGGAGTTTTCCTTTTAGAACAGCGGTTGTGCGAATAGGAAGACCCACGTTAACGGTTTTATCAATAGGTGTAAAGAAGGCATACGAGTCGTCATCGAGTTTAAGAGCTGTAAGCTCATTGGTAATACGAAGCGTTTTTGTGCTTTCTGCGATGGTTGATCCGTCTTCACCAAGAAGTTTAACAGACATGATTGTTGTTTCTTCATTGATTTGTTTGGTGTCAAGGTCGGTTTTCCAAGCTTTAGCATCTTTATCGGTTGCGTTGAAGAAGATGTTATAAGTCATGCTTGTTAAGGTTGCATTTGGACCATAACCAACCGTGATATTGTCTTGCGGTGTGATACGCAAACGTGTTGCTTCTTTTGGCAAGGTCAAGCGGTTGTCACTAATGACTCCAATTTTTTGATTGGTATCTGCATTATAAACATCAAAGACGTGATTGTTATTATTTGCAAGACCTAATTGGTAATTACCTGTTGCAATGGGTTTATTTTGTGCGTTAAATTGGATTTCAACACTTGGAAGAGGAACTTCTTCTTTAATTTCGGTTGGTGACCCATTAGATGCTGTAACAGTGTAATAGTTACTCCATGTGGTGTTAAGAACATGAACAGGTGATTGATAAAGACTATCTCTAAATTTAAGATCACCAAGTGCTTCTTTTTCCGTTGCTAAGGTCGTTGTGATGTTAAAGTCTTTATCGATGTGTTTTGCTGTTTTAAGCGTTGTTAAATCGGTAGAAAGAGGCGAATCACTGTAGTAATACGTGATGCGTCCTTTTTGATTTAATACTTTTTGATCGGGATTAGCCGTTAAAGCTTTATCCGCATCGATATGCGTATCCGCATATGTGGCAATAAGACTGTCACTTTCTGTTTGTGGAACGAGGTAATGTGCGGTCTCATTTTCGATATGTTTGTAAGCTTCAAGAGATGCTTTTCCATTACCTGTAAGAACGACATCTTTAGGAACTTGAATGTCAATGACACCATAAGGACGACGTTGTGTGATTTTTAAAGACGTATCTTCATTGGCTGTAAATTGGTTTTGAACACCTTTTCGTGTGGTAACCTTTTTAAAGCTTTGTTTGTTTTCTGATTTGTTAATAGTTGGAATATAAGGAACATAACTATCTGTGATGGTTTTTGTTTCAACAAGTTTTCCATCAATGATAACTTTGTAGGTTGTTGTTTTGATCGTTTTTTCAGCCACATGAGTGTTTTCGTCGAAACTATTGGTTTGAATGAGGAAATCTTTTTGGACTCCTGCTTTCAATCCTGCTAATGATAATTTAGCGGTTGTTTGGTTACTGGTCGCATTGACGTCAAATTGACCAGTCGCTTCAAAATCTTTTTTAAAGATGGCAGATTTATCATCAGTTGGTAGGTTAGTTGTGACGGTAACGTCAATGTAGCTACGGTCATCTAATTCACCAGTTCCTGATGCAGTCACGGTTAATGTATGGTTACGGTAAGCATTTAGACTTGTGATTGAGTCAGCATTACTCTTGGCAACCACATCGTGATTGGTTGTTGGTGTTGTTACGGTTACCGCAATGTCACTTTTTGGAACTGCTGCAGTGTAACGTGTTAAGGTTGATAAGCTACGACGTGAGCGCGTGTTGGTCAAGCGAGCAATGGTGGCTTGATTTTCTTTTTGCGCTTGTTCTGCTGTTGCTACGTGTACGAGGCCGTCGTAAACAACTGTTTTCCCATTTGCTTTAAGGCTGTTGACCGTTGCAATCAAGTCTTTGGTGTACTTGTTTTCGGTTGGTCGTGTAAAGCCATTTAACAAGGCGTCAAAGTATTTTTTAATTTCAGCGTCAGTCGCTGTTTTAATTTCTTTTTGACCGGTTTCTTGAAGCATGTAGGTGCCAAAGAGTGAGGCGAAGGCTTCGTAGTTAGCATAACCTGGGTAGGCTGTTTTAAGAAGCGGTTGAACGGCTTCATCACGAGAAAGAGAATAGTCGCCTGTGGCCGTTTTTTTATAAGTCGCACCATCAATAGCGTGACCTACTTCATGATAAAGGGTTTCCACGGTTTGTCGTGGGTTGTTTTCATGGAAGTAGTGAGCGTTAACGGTCACAATACCTGAGACAGAATAGGTCGCGCCAAGGGAACCGTTGTCTTCGTCATTGATGATGACTTTTTTGGTCACACTACGAACAGGGGCAGGAAGGTCATCAAAATGTTCTTTGAGGGTATTTGTAATCGTTTCTTGTTCAGCTGTCATGGTCTCAGGAACTTTGATGTCTTCTGCTGTCAAAGCTTTTGATGTGTCGATATTATCAAAGGCTTCTTTAGCTGCCGCAATAGCCTTATCAGAAACATATGGTGATGTTTCTGTATTTTCAGTAGTTGTGTTAGCTACTGTTATGTCAGCTACTGTTGTATTTTTTGTGGCAAGTATTGCTGTTTGACTGGCATGGTCCGTGACAACTTCTGTAGCAAGTGTCGCTGTTTTACTGGTGTCTGTAGAGACAGCTTCTGTTGTTGTGTTTAAAGGTTGCGCTTCATCGGCATGAACGATTGGTCCTGCCATGATAAAAGCACCTAAAACAGCGCTACAAAGTGTTCCGTAAACACGGGATTTGCGAAGTCCAAAGCGTAATTGCTTATTAAAATTCATTAAGGGATCTCCTTTTTAGGTTATTTATACTTTCATTATAACATAAGAAGACCGATTTGGCTTAAGAAAAATTTAAGTGTTTTTAAAGTGGTGGTGCTTTATTTGTGGTGCCGTTTATCACGCGAAACTCACGCGCAATTGGGCGTGTTGTTATGGGCTGTTTTTGGTTCATCACGCGAAAGTCACTCGATTATTTTGCAAATCCCAACCACAAAAAGAGCCTTTTGGGCAAAGCCCAAAAGGTGATAACTCAAAAGGCACGTTTTTCGTTAGAAAAACGTGGAAAAACGTTCATTTTTCGTCAACCAACCTTATGAGAAAGATTGGCTGACGAAAAACGAACGCAAAGGTTCGTTTAACGTTAGAAACTAAGGATTAGTTTTCTTTTTTACGACGTGCAAGTCCAAAGAAGCTAAGACCTACCATAAGTGTACCAAGCAGTCCAAGGCGTGAGACTTCATCACCAGTATGAGGAAGTTCTTTACCTTCTTGGTAGGTTGTTTGTTTAGGTGTTTCTTCTTTAGGGGTGTTGCCTTTAGGCGTGTCACCTTTAGGTTTATCGCCTTTAGGTTTGTCGCCTTTAGGTTTGTCGTCTTTAGGTTTGTCAGGCGTAACGGTATTATCAAAGATAATGTCGTCTCCGTAAGTAACGGTTGCTTTCAAATGATTTTCGGTGTCACCTACCACTTTTTCAAGCGTTACAGTGGCACGCGCAATAAGGTTATCATAAGTAACACTTGTGTCTTTACCAATAACTTCTTGAACGAAGAACTTGTGAGTTCCTGCTTGGTCAAAGGTCAAGTGATCAAAGGTGATGTTACCTTTAGCATCATTGGTTGCAAAGCCGTAGAAGAGGTTTCCTTGGTCGGTTTCTTCAAAGAGTGCGAACATGAATTCGCCATCTTTAAGGTCACGACCGTGAAGCATCTTGTGGAAGGTAAGGGTAACATCTGTGCCTTTAAGGTCTTTGATGGTGTTTGTAAAGGTCTTGTTAGCATAAACGACATTTGACACAAGGGCATTAAAGGTGTCATGGACATCTTTAGTAACCGTAATATCTGCTTTAGCAACGGTAGCGTCATAAATGACGTCTTCGTCTTTACCAATAACTTCTTTGACGAAGAAGTGGTGGGTACCTACATTGTCGAAGTCAAGATGGTTAAAGGTAATGTGACCCTTGGCATCATTTTGAGCAAAGCCTTGGAAGAGGTCTCCTTTATCGGTGTGTTCAAAGAGGGCAAACGTGAATTCGTTTTCTTTGAGGTTACGACCCTTAAGGAGTTTATTAAAGGTGAGACTTGTTGTAACAGGTTTAAGCTCTTTGATGATGTTATCAAAGGTAACGTCTGTTGGATAGGTTACCGCTGATTTAAGGACGTTGATGGTGTCACCAAATTCTTTAGTGACGGTCACGATAACATCTGCAACCATGTTATCGTAAATCACGTCTTCATCAGTTCCTTTGACTTCTGTCACGGTGTAATGGTGTGTTCCAGGTTTGTCATAGTGAAGGCCATTAAAGGTGATGGTTCCATCTTTTGTGTTACGAGCACGTGCGACAACGGTACCTGTTTCGTCATAAAGATTAAAGCTAAACTCGCCTGCCTTCAAATTGCGACCATGAAGGGCTTTGTGGAAGGTGAGGCTTGTGTCTGCGGTTTTTGTTTCTTTGATGGTGTTATCAAAGGTAACGTCACTTGGATAAAGGACTTTAGCAGATAGCATGTTGAGTGTATCGCCAATTTCTTTCACAACAGTGACTTGAATACGTGCCGTCATAGCGTCATAAATGACGTCTTTATCGCTTCCTTTTTCTTCTGTTACAAGGTAGGTGTAAGTGCCTGCTTGTGTGAAGGTGAGGTCTTTAAATGACACACGACCGTCTTTATCATTAGTCGCTGTAGCAAGGGTTCGACCCTCTTCATCACGAAGGTTAAAGGTGAATTCACCTTCTTTAAGGCTTCGTCCGTGAAGGGCTTTAGACAAGTTGAGGTCGATACGAGCGTCTTTAAGCTCTTTGATGTGGTTATCAAAGGTTGTGTCTTCAGGGTAAACGACGCTTGAAACAAGAGCATTTATGGTGTCTCCGATTTCTTGAGTGACTTTAACGGTGACATCTGCAACCATGTCATCGTAAATCACATCTTCGTCGGTTCCTTTGACTTCTGTAACGACGTAGTGATAATCGCCTGCTTTGTCGTAAGTGAGACCTGTAAAGGCAATGCGTCCGTCTTTGTCATTACTTGCTTGCGCAATGATTTGACCCTTATCATCACGAAGATTAAAGGTGAACTCACCTGCTTTCAAATCACGACCATGAAGGGCTTTATGGAAGACGATATCAGTTGTTGCTGCTTTTTCATCTTTGATTTTATTGTCAAAGGTAACGTCTTCAGGGTAAGTAACTTTTGGTGTCAAGACATTGAGTTTGTCACCAATTTCTTTAACAACAGTGACTTGAATACGTGCCGTCATAGCGTCATAAATGACGTCTTTATCCGTTCCTTTTTCTTCTGTTACAAGGTAGGTGTAAGTGCCTGCTTGTGTGAAGGTGAGGTCTTTAAAGCTGACGTGACCGTCTTTATCATTAGTCGCTGTAGCAAGGAGCTTGCCTTGTTCGTCACGAAGGTTAAAGGTGAATTCACCTTCTTTAAGGTCTCGACCATGAAGGGCTTTAGACAAGTTGAGGTCAATATGCGCGTCTTTAAGCTCTTTGATATGGTTATCAAAGGTGGTGTCTTCAGGATAAACAACGCTAGACACAAGTGCATTTGTAGTCTCTCCGATTTCTTGAGTGACTTTGACAGTGACATCTGCAACCATGTCGTCGTAAATCACGTCTTCGTCATTTCCTTTGACTTCTGTAACGACGTAGTGATAATCGCCTGCTTTGTCGTAAGTCAAACCTGTAAAGGCAATTTTTCCGTCTTTGTCATTACTTGCTTGGGCAATGATTTGACCCTTATCATCACGAAGATTAAAGGTGAACTCACCTGCTTTCAAATCGCGACCGTGAAGGGCTTTATGGAAGATGATATCAGTCGTTGCTGCTTTTTCATCTTTAACTTTGTTGACAAAGGTTGTGTCTTGAGGATACTTGGTTGTTGAGACAAGGGTATTCAAGGTTTCCCCAATGGTTTTGACAACCATGACGTTAAGGTCTGCGATTTTAGTGTCGTAAATGACTTTAGGATCAAGACCTTTGACTTCTGACACATGATAGGTGTGTGTTCCTGCACTAGTGTAAGTGATTGGTTTGAAGTCGATGTTTCCATCTTTGTCGTTGGTTACGGTATCAAGAACGTTTCCTTTGTCATCACGAAGTTCGAAGGTGAATTCACCACCTTTAAGTGTGCCACCTTGGAATTGTTTTGTGAAGTGGAAACTTGTCGATGCTGGTTGAAGGTCTTTAACCGTATTGGTGAAGGTCTTATCTTGTGGATAGGTTACGGTTGACACCATGCTGTTTAAGGTATCACCGATGGTTTTAGCCACTTTGATGGTGACATCAGCGACTTTATTATCATAGATGATATCTTCGTCGTTGGTGTTGACTTCTTTTACGGTATAATGATAGCTTCCAGCTTTGGTGTGAACAAGTGGTTTGAAGGTGATGTGACCGTCTTTGTTATTACTTGCAGTGTCGATGACATTTCCTTGGTCATCACGCAATTGGAAGCTGAATTGACCTTCTTTGAGGGTTCCTTTGCTAAGAACCTTGTCAAAGGTGAGAACCGTTTCTGAAGGCGTTGTTTGTTTAACCGTGTTATTGAAGATGGTATCTTCAGGCATGGTAGTGTGTGCGACATAGGCATGTCCTTTTTTATTGATGGCAACAAGAATGGTTGCTTTCATGGTGTCATAGACAATGTCTTCGTCGTTTCCTTTGACTTCTTCAACGGTGTACTTGTAAGTGCCTGCTTGTTTGTAGGTGATTGGATTAAAGACGATGTTTCCATCTTTATCATTGGTTTTGGTATCGATGAGGGTACCATCTGCAGCTTTCAATTGGAAGGTGAATTCACCGTCTTTAAGATCACGACCCGTCAATTCTTTTGAGAGTTTGAAGGTGACGCTAGTTGGTGTTGTGATGTTTTCACCACGCGCGTCTCCTTTACCGTTAACGAGAGCAACACGAGAATCATAGCCTTGTGATTTTGGATCTGGGGCTTTGTAGGTGATGTCTACATGGTTGGTTGGATCGTAAGAGTCACTTTCTGCTTGCGTGAGACGTGTCTTATAGTAGAGGTAGATAGCACGGTCAAGTTTTGCAATCTTGAACTTAAAGTTTGTTGGACTTGTTTTAAGTTCTTGAATGTAATGCATGGCGTTACCACCTGATTTGAAAGGTGAGAGATTGTCAATGATTTCAGCCGTAATGGAGTCTTCAATCAGTTTTTGATTTGGACCAAGTGTGTCTACTAGTTGGTAGTCGTTGAGAACTTGTTTAGACCAAAGGTAACCACCGTTCAATTGCAACACCCAATTGATAACAGATGGATCGGTTTTGTCTTGGCTTCCCCATTTAGCAATCGCGCGTGTTGGACCTTCCTCAATAACGTTTTTAGAGCTGTGGTATTTAATGACAGTTCCGTCGATAGAGATGACGTAATCTTTATCAGGTTCAATAAGGGCTGACCATTTGACACTGAGTTGCAAGTTCATGGATTTGTTCAATGGTTTGTTTTTGAAGTAATCGTTAAAGGTTGTGACAATCGTGTTTTTAGCACTATCAGCAACAGCTTTACCAATGACAACGCCTTCTGGATTAGTAACATCAAAGCTATACTTTGTTGGAAGGGCCATTTCTTTTGGTAGGGTGACGGTTACGGTATCACCATCATTGATCGTGATGTCATTTGGAAAATCAACATGGTAATTAACGATATTGGTTGCATACGTCCCGTGACCATTTGGAAATTCCATGTGAACGTCAGGGTTTTCAACGATGATTTCAGTACCTTCTTTTGTAATTTTAGGTTCTGGTTTAACCTCAGGATAAGAAGGTTCTGTGTTTGCCGTTGCGTTTGTAGCAGTTACGGCTTCTGGTGTTTCACTAGTTGTTGCAGAAGAACTAGTGGTTGTACTAGTGGCTGTTTCACTAGTTGGGGTTTCACTAGTGGTTGTTTCACTAGTGGTTTCTGATGCAGGCGCTACGGTAGCAAGTGTTGTTTCTGCTGTAGGCGCTGCTGTTTCTGATGCTGTTGTTGGCGCAACAGGTGTTGTTGCGGTAGGGAGAGCTGTTGTTTCAGCTGTGGGTGTGGTTACTGCGGTGACTGTTGGAGTTGTGTCAGACGTTTCGATTTCGTTTGCGTGAGCTGTTCCCGTTCCCATGACAAGAGCAAGTCCCGTAAAGAGAGCGATGGTTCCGCACAAGCCCCATGCTTTTGTTTTAACAAAGCCAGGTTTTGCAATAATAGTTTCTTTAAAGTGTTTCATAATTTTTATACCTATTTTCCTTTTTTTAGTGATGGCTTAGATGATTCCCACAATCATCTAGACCTTGTTTTTACAGTTCCCACCTGTAAAAACAAAAATAGGCAAACACTATTTTTCCCCAACAAAAATAGGATTTACCTATTGATGTGGTTGGTTTCTTCTTAACAATGAAACCAATAACCTAAGAACCAATTGTTCCAGATTCTTAGGTGTTATGTGTTATTTTTTCTTTTTAAGTGTTGTTACAAACAATGTGAGCGATGCTCCTAAAGTTAGTACCGATAGGATGTAATTCAAAATAGTGAAGGTATCGTTTTCACCTGTTTCAGGGAGTGTTTTTGCAACACTAGCTGTCGCTGTTTCAGATTTAGGCGCTTCAGATTTTACTGTTTCTGATGTTGTTTCAGATTTAGGCGCTTCTGAAGATGCGGTTGAGTTGCCTTCAGACGTTTCTGAGCTTGTTTCAGATTTAGGTGCTTCTGAAGATGAGGTTGAGTTACCTTCAGATTTCACTGTTTCTGATGTTGTTTCAGATTTAGGCGCTTCTGAGGATGAAGTTGAATTACCTTCTGATTTCACTGTTTCTGAGGTTGTTTCAGATTTAGGAGTTTCAGATTTGATTGTTTCTGAGGTTGTTTCAGATTTAGGAGTTTCAGATTTGATTGTTTCTGAGGTTGTTTCAGATTTAGGAGCTTCAGAAGATGCTGTTGAATTACCTTCTGATTTCGCTGTTTCTGAGGTTGTTTCAGATTTAGGAGATTCTGAAGATGAGGTTGAGTTACCTTCTGATTTGACTGTTTCTGATGTTGTTTCAGATTTAGGAGCTTCTGATGATGAGGTTGAGTTTCCTTCAGATTTGACTGTTTCTGATGTTGTTTCAGATTTAGGTGCTTCTGAAGATGATGTTGAGTTTCCTTCAGATTTGACTGTTTCTGATGTTGTTTCAGATTTAGGTGCTTCAGATTTCACTGTTTCTGAGGTTGTTTCAGATTTAGGCGCTTCTGAAGATGAGGTTGAGTTACCTTCTGATTTAGTGTTTTCCGAAGTTGTTTCAGATTTAGGAGCTTCTGAAGATGAGGTTGAATTGCCTTCAGATTTTACTGTTTCTGAATGTGTTTCAGATTTAGGAGCTTCTGAAGATGATGTTGAGTCACCTTCAGATTTTACTTCTTCTGAATGTGTTTCAGATTTAGGAGCTTCAGAAGATGATGTTGAGTTACCTTCTGATTTAGTGTTTTCCGAAGTTGTTTCAGATTTAGGAGCTTCAGAGGATGATGTTGAGTCACCTTCTGATTTAGTGTTTTCCGAAGTTGTTTCAGATTTAGGTGCTTCAGATGAAGATGTAGAGTCACCTTCAGATTTCACTGTTTTTGAAGTTGTTTCAGATTTAGGTGCTTCAGATGACGATGTTGAATTACCTGTTTCTGAGACTGTTTCTGAAGATGAGGTTGAGTTACCTTCAGATTTAGTGTTTTCCGAAGTTGTTTCAGATTTAGGTGCTTCAGAAGATGATGTAGAGTTACCTTCAGAAAAGGCTTCTGAAGATGAGGTTGAGTTGCCTTCAGATTTAGCAGTTTCTGAGCTTGTTTCAGATTTAGGCGATTCTGATGTTGATAGTGATTGTGATGGCGTTTCTGATGGTACAAGAGGGGTTTCGACAACGGGACGGTTTTTACCACCGCCGTCACCACGACCGCCTGAAAGTGTCGCTGCGGCGTTATATGGGGTGATGGGTTTTGTTGGATTGTCATAGATGTAATCGGCACGGTTGGTTGGGTTGTAAGATTCTGAGACAGGTTTTGTCAATTTACTCTTATACCAAACGTAGATCATTTTGTTGAGGTTAGCGATTTTAAAACTGAATCCTTTTGGATTGGTTTTAAGGTCCAATAATTCGTTCATGACGTCACCTTTTGAAACATAAGGTGTCACACTAGTAATGTGTTCTGCACGAATACTGTCTTCAAGAAGGACTTGGTCAGGGCCAAGGGTATCAAGCAATTGGAAGTTGGTCAAGACTTGATTTGACCAAAGGTTACCATAGTTGAGTTGAAGGGTCCAATCGATAATGCTTGGGTCTTCTTTACTTTGAATACCCCATTTGGCAAATGGACGTGTACCGTCTTGTTGAGCGATTTCTTTAGCAATCGCAATTTTAAGAAGGGTACCGTTGACACTTGTTGTAAACGTCGTGTTGTCTTTAACGTAGGCTGTCCATTTTTGATCAAAGGCAAGGTTAAGGAATTTGTTTTCAGGGTGTTTTTGAAGATAGTCATTAAAGGTGACGGTTACGGCATTTGTTGTGACGTCTGTGGCAGCTTGACCAATGGTCTCACCTGCTTCGTTAGTGACAGGGAATTTTGTGCTTGTTGGGAAGGTCATTTCCTTTGGAAGGGTCAAGACAAATTGGTCACCATCATTGATAGCAAAGTTATCTTCAAATTGCGCGTGGAAAACAAAGGTGTTTGTTGCGTAAATGCCATGACCTTTTGCAAAGTCAATGTGGATGTCAGGGTTTTGAACCGTAATCGTTGTTCCTGTTTTTGTGTAAACAGGTTGTGGGGTTTTGGTTGGATAAGCTGGTGTTGTAGTCGCTGTTGTGACACTTGGGTCTGTAGTTTCAGACGCTGATGCTTCAGAGGCTACAGCTTCAGAGGTTGCTGTTGGTGTTGCAGCTTCTGATGTTACTGCTTCTGAGGTCACTGCTTCTGACGTTATAGCTTCTGAGGTTACGGCTTCTGAGGTTACTGTTTCTGTGGTTACGGTTTCTGTGGTTACGGCTTCTGAGGTTACAGCTTCTGAGGTTACCGCTTCTGAGGTTACAGCAGGCGTTTCAATAGTAGGAGTTTCTGGGGTTTCGATAGCAGGAGCAACAGCTTCAACAGTTGGTGTTGTGGTTGCTGGTGTAACTTCGTCAGCAGAAACGCCAGGGCCCATGAGGAAGGCTAGGCTAGTGAAAAGAGCAATGGTTCCAATAAGGCCATAGGCTTTACTTTTGATGTATTTAGGGGTTGATGTGGTTGTTGATGTGAACATAAATGGGTTTCCTTTCTAAAATTCGGGGTCTTCTTCTGCGAGACCTACAAGACGGAGGGAATTGATAAGATGATTTTTTTGAGCCATTTGACGACGCAGGCGTCTACGTTGTTTATAGGTTGGGTCACGCTCGTCCATGAGACGTTCTAGAGGTTCTAAGTATTTCTCACTGTGTGATGTAAAACACTCATTGACGATGGCACTTTCTGCAATTTGCATAAAGTCATCAGGAGAAAAAAGTTTTTCCAGACGGAGAATAATACGAACGTCCATGCGTCGTTCTTCTTTACAAATAGTGTTGATGGTTACCATGTCATTCTTAACTGTGGTTGAATTTTCGACTTGATGTAAGATGCTTCGGATGTCTTTTCGAGGGGTTGTTTGAATATAATGGTTAAAGGTTTCAAAGGCCTCTTTAGACAGTCCTGCGTAAGGTGTGTGTTGGAGTTTATGGCTTTTTTTGTTTCTTAATTTTTCAATTCCCTTAGGGTCTTTGGTGATGCTTAGTTTTATGTGAGGTTTGTGTTGTCTAAGGGCCTCTAAGATGTATTTGGCATCGTCATAGTCATTTTTTCCGTATCGTTCTTTTTGAAGGACGTCTTTAGCTATGGCGATGAAGAGGTCTTGAGAGAGAAGACCTTCTAAGGCTCTTAGAGTGGTTGCGGTCATGAGACTTTTCTGATTATATTTGCTATTAATCGCTGTGCGTTTAGATGCGACTTCGCTTTTACTATAACCCTTATCATAGAGTCTTTGGGTATAGGTGTATTTGCGATTATTTTTGATGTCGACCATTTCTCGATGGAAACGTTCAAAAAGGTCGGGTTCAAGACCCGCATGTGGCACCTCACCAATGGGATGAGCCATAGCTAATGAACCTCCTTAATAACGATTATGTTCAATGTTAAAGAGGTGGCGTTTGATAACGTTGAGTTTTTGGTTTTCTTTGTCAAAGACCTCTTTACTTTTGAAGTAATCGGTTTTGTGTTTTTGCAGATTAAGGAAGGCTTCTTGACCAAGATTATGCAGGCGGTCAGTTTGGTTTTTAATGTCTTGGTTAAGGTCTTCGTTTTGGCTATCAGGGAGTTTTTTATAGGTGTCATAGCTATCGGTAATATGACTAAAGATGTCGTCCGCACGGTTGACGTCGCTTTGCTTACGTTTCATGTCATCACGCGCCTTGTTGACGACTTGCGATTGACTGTTAAGGTCTGTTTTTGCTTTTTGAAGCGCTTCGTCGCGACTGTCAGCGTGAGCGGTAAGAGCAAAAAGACTAAGGGTTAGAGTTGATAGGGTGATTAGTTTTTTCAAGTGGTGTCCTTTCTAAATACCAAAGGTTTGGGTAATGAAGTCGATAATTTGGCGATGATCTAAGCGCTGATTATTTTCTTGAATGTCACAACGGATATTAAGTATTTTGTCGTCAAGGGAGATGCCTTTTGGTTCTTTTTTAACAATGGCTTTGACATAACGCAAAGGTTCTCGTGATTTAAACGGTTCTTCAATAATAATCTCATAGGCGTTGCAACTATTGAACGGATTGTGTTTTACGTTTTTTGGGGTCATTTTGATGGTGTAGCCGTCAATGGAATTGGTTGCTGATAGATTATTTTCAAGACCTGTGCTAATAAGGTCTTGTTGTTTATATAAGATGTCTTGAAGTTCTTTTTCGAGTTGTTTATTTTTTTCTTGATTTTGTTGGATAAGATCAATTTGTTCTTTAATGGTAGGCATGGGTTTCCTTTCTAAGCTTTAGAATAAGTGTTATAAAATGGGTATTTTACAATTGGCTTTTAACTGCATTTGATAATTCAGATACACTTAAAAACCAATCGTAGCATTGGTTTTTTTCACGTATTTAACGATGCGTCCATCAACTTACGGGATCTAAGAGCCACAATTGCATTTGGTCTAGATCGGGACGACACCATTGAATCAAGAGACCTTCATGGTCAGACATGTGAGTATTCATGTAAGAAATGGCTTCTTGACTCATGGTGTAGCCGTAGGATGGAGTCGGAATCATTCGTGTAAAGCGATAGGTTTTCACATTGCCATTTTTGTCATGGACATCAATGGTTTTTCCAAGCTCTGCGTATTGTTCCAGGGGCGTCAAAACGCCAGGATTGTGTCCTGCCAAATAGGTGACGTGGTTGTCGTTGTTGTCAAGAGTATAATAACCTTGGACAATTTGTCCAGCGTCAATGGCACGTTGACTAGCTGATAAGTCACTGTAAATGTTTGGCAAGGTAAAGTCACCAATTGGAAGGTCTTTACCGTCAAAGGAAATGACATTGGTTTTGGTTGGAACAGCAGTTGTTCGTGGATAGATTTTGTTAGCAAGAATTTGTTTACGGCGGTGGGTTGATTTAGTTGCAGATTTAGGTGTTTTTGCTTTTGGTGTGTGTTTGATGTCAGATGTGCGTTTATTGGCTTTTGCAGATTTTGTTGTAGTGAGTTTAGGTGCGACAGTTTCTGTTTGAGGGGTACGACTTTGAGCGTTGACAGGCGCGATGGTATTGACGCAAAGGGCAAAAATAGTGATAAATGTTGTGATGAAAACTAAAAGCTTTTTCATGTGAGTTAACTTCCTTTCTGATAGATAAAAGTTCGACAATGATGACCGGTCTTATCATTGTCAAAGCCAAAAACAGGAATCGAACCTGCTTGCGTGATGCGTCTTCCAAAGACATTTTGGCATCAATCAATTTTTAGAAACAAACGAATACGATTTCGAATGTCTGTGATTGATAGATTTTTAAGAGGGATGTCAGCTTCTTTAGTTTTTCCTTTGATGTGTAAATTTGTGGTTTCATCAAAGGTAACCGTGAAGGTGAGCTGTGGATAATCGTCTTTAAGTAAAACGATATCGTCAAATAGGGTTTGTTGATTCATGAGATTTATCCTTTTGCGACTTGTTCAGAGAAAGCAATGAAGGTTCTTGCGTCGCCACAATCGCTGCCAGTAAATTCAAGGCGAAGGTTGGTTTCAATGTTTCGAATGTTGGCCCATTCGTTTTCAGTAACGGCTTCAAGGGGTTGATAACCGTGACGGGGAAGGGGTTTTGTGGCGAGGGTTTGGCTAATGGCCTTGATTTGATGGGTTTCAGTATTGTAAGTGACAAGGACGTTAGCGTCTGTGGCTTGGATAATAATGTGGCGTTGGTTATTTACCGTGATGGTATTTCCGGGGTTAAATGTAAGAGGTTGCATAAATATTTTGTAGACGTCAGATTCATAAGCATGACGTTCCTTTCTAGTTGTAATGGGTTAATTAGCACGCGCTTGCGCGTGCCAAAAGCGCGCTGCCGAAGGCAGCACACGACATAGCGACTTTTCCAAAACCGAAACCATGGGTTCGGGGGCGAGCGTTAGCGAGACAGCCCGCAAAAAAAGCCTGCTAGGCGTTCGCCTAGCAGGTAAAAACTTGGTTATTTAGTATTCAATTGTGCAATTTTTTCTTGTATCATCACCTCAATAGCGTCTAGTGGAAGAACGTTGCCATCATGGTCGTGAACAGAACTGTAACAAAGACCTATGACATCAGTATCTTTGGTTTTTAAAACGCCTAGTCGATAAGGTTTTCCTGTTTCTGGGTGTCCAGAGAGTGGCCAGGCATAGATTTCGTAAAGACGTAGGGTCTTAATGATTTCTGCCCAAAACTCATCGATGTTTTGATGAAGGATTCTAGAGCGCTCTTTACGATAGGCATAATAGGAGCGTCCATTATCCATGTGTTTTGACCAATCAAGGAGATGGTCTAAAAGGTCAGATAAGGTTTTTTGGGTACATTTTGAAGGCGATTTGATACCGTCAATAAAGGTAATGATATGAATAGGATGCTTTTTGAGTGTTGCTTTGGTTGTTGTGGGTTTTGTTGTTTTTGCTTTGGGTGTTGTGGTTGTTTTAGGTGTGGTTTTAGTTGCTTTAGCTGTTTTAGCTGTCTTAGTTGTTTTAGGTGCGGTTTTAGTTTTAGGTGTGGTTTTAGTTGTTTTAGTTGCTTTGGGCTTAGTTGTAGTTGCTTTGACTTTGGTTGTGGGTGTGGTTTTGGTTTTAGTTGCTTTTGATGTTTTAGGTTTAGTTGCTTTGGTTGTTTTAGTTGTTTTAGTTGTAGTTGTTTTGGTTGTCTTGGCTTTAGTTGCTTTAGTCGTTGCCTTGGCTTTGGTTGTTTTAGTTGTTTTGGGTTTCGTTTCTTTAGCAGTTTTAGTTGCCTTGGCTTTAGCTGTTTTAGTCGCTTTAGTTGCCTTGGTTTTAGCTGTTTTAGTTGTTTTAGTTGTCTTGCCTTTAGTTATTTCAGCTTTAGCCGTTTTTTTAGTTTTAGTTGTTTTAGTCGCCATCAGCATCACGGCTTTCTAAAAGGTATTGGCGTCCTTGGGCTTGAATGTCTGTAAAGGTGGCTAGACGCACAACGGGATAGATGACTTTATAGTAGTATTCTAATTGATCATTGCTATAAAGGGCGTAAGTTTCTTCAGGGTCTTCATCATTTTCAAGGTAGGTTTTTGAGCGTTCATACCAAATGTGGCATTGGGCTAGAAAGAGACGAGGTTCTTTGTCCAGAGGGAGTTCAATAGGAAAGCCGTCAATTTCTAAGGTCGAGCCGTCTAGAAAAGGCATGACGGTTTCAAGGTCTTCTATTTGTTTGGTGTAATAGGCAGCTGTTCGTTTGTTTGTTAGTTGGGTGATGAGTTGTTCTTTTGGTTTAATAGGTTCAAAATTTTCATCGTAAGGCATAAAAAAATTTCCTTTCTTAAGAGATTGTCTTGTTTTTATTATAGCAAAAAGCGTCTTTTTTGACTAGAATAGGACATTTTTTTGTTCAAGAAGGGTTTCATTTTGTTCGAAAAGTTGTCTGAAAAAGGGTTAAAATTTTGTCTGAAAAGAGTTAAAAAGGGCTAAAATTTTGTCCGAAAAGGGCTTGATTTTGATTGAAAATCGTCTAAAATTTTGTCCGAAACAGGTTTAATTTTGTCCGAAAATGCTTTGATTTTGTCCGAGAATTTCTGAACACTGTGTTCAGTATCGTCTCAAAAAAGTGCCTCAATCCCTTGCTGTGCTTGTTTTCATGAATTGTTTTCAAAAAAATGTCATTTTGTTCAAAACTCGGACAAATTTAGGGGCATTTTGTCCGAAAATGTCCGAAATTTTGTCCGAGAATGCTTTTTTCGGACAAAACTCGGACAAAAGTTTGTGAAATTCGCACAAGAAGCTTTGGAGTGTCAAATGAATATTTCGAGTTGGTTTTCGGACAAATGGATTTTTTGGTAGGTCATTTTTTTGTGTGTTTATGCATTTTTAATCTTTAAGAGGGGTTGATGTATTGGTATGAGTTGTTTTCATAAATTTTCATTAGAGCTTTTAATCTTATAAATATACGCGTCTCTTGATTTTTTAAGGCAATTTTTCTTATGAAAACAAACAACGACGCGGTTTGTGGCATGTGTTGAAACTTGTGGCTTTTTATGTTCTCGGACATTTTCGGACAAAAATTTTTTAATCTTCGGACAAAATTTGAAGGTTTCGGACAAATTCGGACAAATTCTCGGACAAAATTCAAAATATACATTTTGTGTATAAAACCTATAGTGGTGGGTTTTGCGAGGGTTTGGTTTTATAAATATGTTATGGAAAACGTTTTCAAAGACCC
>ERZ773046.733-NODE-733-length-20337-cov-3.117099_pt1 | contig 20337 bp, 16 predicted proteins | sample MGYA00580634_ERZ773046 | MGnify/ENA primary metagenome ERZ773046 (study PRJEB29015, sample SAMEA2738127) | human oral metagenome | biome: human oral; feature: human-associated habitat; material: saliva | place: China | collected 2159 ... | reverse complement strand
GCTTGACCATAGAACTATAAGAGATAAGCGCTTTCTAGGCCTGACTATCAATAAGAGAGTAGATGGCTACTCGTAAAAGTATATGTCTACTGGACTATAAAAAAGATGCTAATCATCATAGAGGATGATTAGCATCTTTTTTGTTTCATATTTTGTAAAGTAAGATAGTCTCTTTTAGATAGGTTACTGTCATTTCTGTGGAGGCCTTGTTATCAATAGAAGATTACAATTGAAGGCGGCCTTTTATCATGATAGCTACTTGCCTTCCATCATGTTGGATGCCCACGATATCCATATCTTGGTGGCCAATCATAAAGTCCACATGGGCTAGGGAGTGGTTGAGCCCTTTTTCTTTTAATTGGCCCTCGGTGAGACCATCTGAATCCTTGAGGCAGGTAGGATAGGCTGCTCCAATTGCTAGATGACAGGAAGCGTTCTCATCAAAAAGCGTTTCGTAGAAAATTTTATTAGATTGGCTGATAGGGCTGTAATGGTCTACCAGAGCTACTTCCCCTAAATAGTGGGATCCTTCATCGGTTTCTATGAGTTCTTTTAATATTTCTTGTCCCACCTGCGCCTTATAATCAACGATTTCTCCATTAGTAAAGGTAATGGAAAAGTCTTCGATAGGATTACCTTGATAAATGAGAGGTTTAGTAGCAAATACGGTGCCATTTACTCCATTCCATTGAGGCGCAGAAAATACTTCTTCCGTTGGAATGTTAGCGTTAAAGATAAGGCTATCTTTAGAGGCTTCAGCCCCACCTTGCCAGAGATGACCTTCTGGTAAATCTACCATCAGGTCTGTACCATTGGGACAAGTGTAATGTAAAGCTTTGAGATTTAGATCATTAAGGGCTTTAGTTCGCTTCTTGAGGGCTTCTAAGTGGTGGGTAATTCTTTGGTCATCCTTAACATTATGAATTCGGCAGAGAGTGAAAATTTCATTCCAAAGGGCTTCTACTTGTTCATCTTCTGTCCCATTGTAACCCATTAGGTTAGCCCAGAGAGGGGTCGCTACTGCGGCTACACACCAGGTTACGCCGGAAGACATGATGGCCGTATGATAGAAGGAAAGGGCTTTATTAAGGCTACGTGATTGAAGGGAGAGGCGGTCTGTTGGTATGCCTGCTAAAGCCTTGGGATTCGCCGAGATGAGGGAGAGAAAGGCGGCTTTTTGGTCCACCCATTCTTGGTAGTAAACGGGAATCCATTTAGCGGGATGGGCTAAGACCTCTTTATCAGCATGAAGGAGGCGTTCCCGCGTAATAGGGGTGTGGCGCCAGTTAAGGACTACATCCTTAGCGCCAAGCTTATAGGCTTCTTGGGTAAGGATGAGGGCAAAATCCTTGCTATCCACATCCACATTGACCACGAGAATTTGATTCTTTTGTAAATTTACACCATTAACTAAGAGGGTTTTGGCATATTCTTTTAATAGATTTGTATCAATCATGGTAGACCTTCCTGGCACCCTATGTTTATCAATCATTGGTATACAATAAGATTTTCATAGGGTTCATGAAATTGACAGCACTAGGAAATAGAGTAGGATTTGTTAATCCTAAGTAGAACCTATTCCTAGGAGGTGTCTTCATGAATAAAAAAAATGTATTACTTATTATAGGTGGAATTATTGGCCTAGCAATAGCCATCTATTCCTTTGGGTCTATTATAACAAATGATCCGCTCCCTCCGCAGGAGCCTTCATCACAGGTTGAAACAACTACTGGTCCCATTGCTTATATTACCGGAGCGGTTACAAAACCAGGTCTTTATGCGATTGAATCTACCTCTTCCTTAGGGGACTTAGTAAAGTCGGCAGGGGGACTTGTTTCTTATGCAGACACACAAGCGATTAACCTAGCTGAACCAGTTGAACCAGGTAGCCATATCCATATTCCCTTCCATTACACCGGTAATCCTGAAAACCTTTTGCGAGGGACCCAGATCAATATCAATACAGCCTCGGAGAAGGATCTCGATGCCTTGCCAGGTATTGGTTCTACCATGGCTAAACGAATTATAGACTATAGAAATGAACATGGTAATTTTAATGCCATAGAAGACTTAAAGAAGGTTAAGGGCATAGGGGATGGAGTCTTTAAGAAATTTGCAGATAAGGTTACGACTTAAGAAGTTATGGCTCTGGTGGCCCTTGGATTTTATGGAGTGTGGGGGAGCTCTTTTAGCCTCAATCATCCTAGGGACTCTCCTGGCCTATGGGGCTTTTTATCCCTTACTAAACCCAGAAGTAATCCTAATAAGTGTAGGTCTTTTTTTGCTAGTTCTCTACGGCATCTATGGTATTAAAGGAATACAAAAAAAAGACTGTCTAAGATGGTTGCTAGTCTATGGTCTCGTTAGTTTTTCGCTTGTTGGAATGGCCTATAACCATCAAACATCACTCATCTTAGATTACCAGGCCTCCAGTCAGGTCTTAGTGGGTAAGGATAGAATATATAAGGGAATCCTCCTGGAAGAGGGACATCCCATAAGGGACGGCAACCATTGGGTCTATAGGGTTGCCTGTGGGGCTCAGTCTATCCAGGTCACTAGCCTAGGACAAGCTACAGTTCATGAGGGCGATCCAGTCTTAGTAAAGGGAAGTGGGCGCTTTCCTGATCTAACAGAAGATTTAGGGGCTATTAATAAACGAGCCAGAGCTATGTCTGATAGCCTAGTAGCTAAGGTTTATGAAGGTGCTATAGATGTGGACCCCCAAGGTAAGGGGTCATCTTGGCGGAGATGGGTAGGGTATATTCATCGGAATGTTTCAGCTACATTAGATAAAAAATTACCGCAAAACTTAGCTTATCTCGCTAATTCCCTTGTCTTGGGTGGACATTATTATGATTTGGATGGAGATTTATTAGCCGCCTTTTCCTTTACGGGCCTCATTCACATCTTATCGGTATCAGGGTCTCACATAGCCCTTTTATCGGCCCTATCGTATGGCCTTTTGAAGCTATTGGGCTTGTCCAAGAGACAGGCTCTTTATGGGGTGATGCTTATTCTTCTGGCCTACGCCTTAGTGGTTGGATTTAATCCACCTGTAGTTAGGTCTCTTCTCATGGGCGTTTTACTAGCCTTTGGCCTTATAGAGGGCCGCCTCTACCAGGCAAGACAGGCCCTTCATCTATGCGGAATAGGCCTTTTGCTCTATAATCCATTCTTGCTCTTTGATGTATCCTTTCAACTTTCTTTTGGGGCTACGTATGGTATTATCCTTTTCTTTAAGCCTTTATATCAACTGTTAGGGACCCTTCCACGTGTCTTGCGAGCTCCCTTAAGTTTATGCTTGGCTGCACAAATTCTAATCATACCGCTACAACTCTACTATTTTCACTATGTCAGCCTAGTCAGTCTCTTAGCAGCCATCTTAGTTGCACCTATTCTAGACTTAGTTATACTACTTGTCTTATTAGGCCTATTAGGATCCATTTGCCTTTCCTTACAGCCTCTTTGGTGGCTTATTAAAGAACTTCTAGTGTTGAATTCTTGGCTGATACAAGCTTTGGCTCATATGCCCTATGCCTATTTCTGGACGGGGATACAACCACTGCCTCTAACAGCTCTATACCTTAGCACCTGTCGCTTGGCCTACGCTAATTGGGTTCAGATTCATAGACCCATGAACTCCATATCTCTTGCTATAGCTCTATGCTTTCCCCTATGGATCGTAGTAACGGCTTATTATAACCATCACCATCAGGGAACCATTATTCACACAATACCCATGAAGATGGTTATTGCTAGTTGGATTATTAATGAAGATAATCGATTGCTAGTCCTCTTGTCTAATCAACCGGACAGGGACCATGTCTATAGCTATAAAGCGATAGAAAATGCTCTTCATGCCTATGGTTATGATAAGGCCACTATGGTCATCTCTAATGTCATCCCTTCCTATGGCCAATGGGAGTCAAAAAAATCTAGCTTTCATTGGCTGGATAAAAGTGGAGAAAAGGGAAGTTTTTATATAGAGGGTAAGGAGGGCTCCTACGCGGTAGTCCATGGACAAAAGGGGCAAAAAATCATACAATATTTAAATGACAAAGACCTGTTCGTAACGACTGATTCCATGCCTTTTATTGAGAGTTTAGAAGCCTCCTCTAAGGGGCTTTCAGAGGGGCAGGTTATCTATAGTCCCACTATATTTACCAGAGATTCCATAGAGCCTGATGAAGATACTATTGATATAGTGGGAAAAGAGTATGTTGAGGATCGTGTGATTACTATTTAGGAGGATACCATGGCAAGCATTCAATTGCTCTACGGTACAGAGGATCAGCTCATGAAGGAGCGCAAGCTTTCCATCCTAAGTCAGTATAGGGATATGGAGGTAGTTAATCTAACTGATGATAATAATCCCAGCCGAATCATGGAGCAGCTATCAGAAGACTCTCTCTTTGGCGATAGTAAACTATTTTGTCTTATTAATCCTGGTATCGTTAAAAAAACTGGTAAAAATAATGATGCCTGGCAGGGATTAAGGTCATTCCTCCTTAATTACCAAGGGGAGAATCCTGTCCTCATCATCTACCATGATGCAATTGATAAGCGTTTAAAGGAAAATAAGGAACTATTAGCGACCATTCCCAACGAAGAATTTAAGCGTCTTGAAGGGGGGCAATTAGTCCAATGGATGCGTAAATATTGCCAGGAAAATGACTATCACTTAACCCTTCAAGCACAAGACTATATATCACAATTGCTAGAAATTTGGGTAGATGTACCGGTTACTTTTATGCGCACAGAATTGGATCGTTTTTTCTTGTTGTTAGGGGATAACAAGGAGATTGATAAGCCTTTTTTAGAAGCTAATATATCGGACTTTGGGTCTAAGAATATATTTACCTTTAAGGATGCCCTCTTACAGCGTGATGTTCATACACTCTTGGACTTATTCCCCTTTATCTTCTCGTATAAGGAAGTAGACCGGGCTATGTCCTATATAGAAGGTCAATTACGTCTGCAACTTATGGTATCGGAATGTAGGGCCGCGGGGATGACTCTAACGCAGACCCAAGATCTGTTTAAACAAGAGGGATCAAAAACTAAGGCCTATCCAATTAAATTAGCCTACGAAGCGGCCCCTCGAATTCCGCGTAAGGCGCTGCGTAGCTTATTAATCGGCATGTATCATGTAGTGGCTACTAGTCGCATGGGGCAGGGGGATATAAGCACCTTTAGAGATTTAGTATTGTCGTATTGTGAGCAAGGAAAGGAGTAGGACTATGACCATTCGCTACCGGGTTGTCCCTAAGGATAAGTCTAAATCGGGCTTTTATGTAGCTTTCGATGCCAAAAAAGTAACCGTAGAAGCGATTGATGCTCAGCTTTCATCCTTAACTAGCTTACAAAATAAACTGAAAGAATATTACGATAGTCACGGTATAGATGTAGAAGAAATCGAATCTAATGCGGGCGCCTCTTTCTGTTATGCTTGGACAGGGGATTATACGGGTTTTGACGTGCCAGAAACCTATGCTGGTGGTTGCGGTGTCTCTGATATTTTGGATGCTATTGAAGCCAAAGATCGAGCTGAAAAAGAAAAGCGCCGTAAGGCTGAAGAGGCGGCTTATATTAAAAACTTTGCAAAAGAGCAAAAACGCCCTTTCCCTGTGTCCATTAATCAGGCCATAGATGAGGAAGAGGATGACTTTGTTCCCTTTGGAGACGACCAGGTTGAACTATCCTTTATGGATAATACTCCTGTTATTGTCGATCAGGTAGCACCAAGTTTGGCTACTAACAGCACTAAAAGTACAAATAAAGGATCCGCTTCCTCCTATGGATCTGGCCCTTCCTCCTATACAGGAAGTAGTAAGTATCCGCAACGGCAACCTCGCACCAAGGACCAACCAACAGCAGAAGGCAATATTTTAGGCCCTAAAATTGAGGGGGAACCGGTGACTATTATGTCTATCGTAGAAGATACTCCTAATGTTGTCTTTGAAGGGACTATAGTAGGTTTAGAACGGCGAGACCTTAAAACTGGAAAGTCCATAGTTACCGGTTCTATTGTGGACAAAACCAACTCTATGCGCTTCAAAAAGTTCTTTACTAGCATTGAAGAAGGATCTGATTTCGAAGGCAAGCTCAAAAAAACGCATTTGCTTCGTATGCAAGGGTCTGTAGAATACGATGAGCGATTTGAAAAAGATTATGTCATGAATCTTCGGTCTGTCCAAGAGCTATCTGAAGAAGAAAACCTCCGGGAAGACCATGCAGAGGTTAAGCGTGTAGAGCTTCATCTCCATACCAAGATGTCCGATAAGGACGCCTTAGTAGAGCTAAAAGACCTCTTTAAGACTGCTAAACGATGGGGTCATCCTGCCGTAGCCATCACGGACCATGGGGTGGTACAAACCTTCCCAACGGCTCAAATTCTATCTAAGGAAACAGGTGTTAAGTGCATTTATGGGGTGGAAGGCTATCTGATTCCCGATAAGGAGATGCTCAAGGCAGACCGTCAGCACTTTAAACGCTATCACATTATCATCTTGGCCAAGAACCAGGTTGGCCTCCGTAATCTTTATAAATTGATTTCCATATCCCATATAGATTACTTTAAGGGCCGTCCTTGCTTGCCAAGAGAGGTCATCGAAGAACATCGGGAAGGCCTTATCATTGGCTCAGCCTGTGAAGCAGGTGAACTCATGCAGGCTATTATCCATAATCGACCAGAAGAAGAAATTTTACAAATTGCTTCCTTCTATGATTATTTGGAAATCCAGCCCCATACTAATAACCTCTTCCTTACCAGACCTTCTAAAAAGTACCCAACCCCTTTGGTACCTGACGAAGAAACACTTAAGGAATTTAATAAGGTTATCGTTGACTTGGGAGATAAACTTAATAAGATGGTCGTTGCTACCTGTGATGTCCACTACTTGAATCCCGAAGATAAGATCTACCGAGAAATTATGTTGACCGCATCGGGTTTTACCGATGCTCATGAACAACCAGACCTACATTTGAGGACGACAGAAGAAATGTTAGCCTCCTTCGACTACTTATCTCCAGAAAAGGCCTACGAGGTAGTTGTAACTAATACCAACAAGGTCAACGACATGTGCGATGTTCTCCAGCCAGTTCCTGCGGGGACTTATTCCCCTAAGATTGAAGGAGCTGATCAAGCTCTGACTGATATGTGTTACCGAAATGCAGAAGCCATCTATGGGTCACCTTTGCCTGAACCGGTTAAAGACCGCCTAGACTACGAGCTTAAGTGTATCATCGATAACGGCTACGGAGTACTCTACTACATTGCTCATAAGTTGGTTAAAAATTCCTTAGATAATGGCTATTTGGTGGGTTCTCGTGGATCCGTAGGCTCCTCTTTTGCTGCTACTATGGCTGAAATCACGGAAGTTAATCCGCTACCACCACACTATATCTGTCATAATCCTGAATGTAAGCACTCCGAGTTCTTCCTTAATGGGGAGTACGCAGGGGGCTTTGACCTACCACGAAAAAATTGTCCTAAATGCGGTCAACCACTTGGTTGTGATGGTCATGAAATTCCATTCGCCATCTTCTTAGGTTTTAACGGAGACAAGGTACCTGATATCGACCTGAATTTCTCCGGTGACTACCAAGGCAAGGCACATAAGTACACGGAAGAGCTCTTTGGTCGTGATAACGTATTTAAAGCCGGTACTATCGGTACATTGGCAGATAAAACCGCCTTTGGTTATGTTAGAAAGTACGCCGAAATCAATGGCATTCAAGCCCGGTCAGGCTACTATGAAATGTTAGCCAAGGGATTTACAGGTGTTAAGAATACAACTGGTCAGCACCCTGGAGGTATCATCGTATGCCCACGGGATATGGACGTCCACTACTTTACACCTATCCAGCATCCTGCTAATAAAAAGGAATCTGGTGTATATACGACCCATTTTGACTACCATTCTATCCATGACTGCATGACTAAACTTGATATTCTTGGTCATGATGATCCTACTATTATCCGTATGTTGGAGGATCTAACAGGTATCGATGCTAAGACCATTCCCTTTGACGATCCAGCGACCTTGAGTCTCTTCTCCTCTACAGAGGGGATCGGTCTTACGCCTGAACAATTACAGGGAGACAAGGTAGCCTCTTTAGCTGTACCAGAATGTGGTACCAAGTTCGTACGGGGCATGTTAGAAGACTCTAAACCACAACATTTCTCGGACCTAGTGCGGATTTCCGGTTTCTCCCATGGGACTAATGTATGGCTAGATAATGCACAAACCCTAATCACAGAAGGAATCTGTAAATTAAACGAAGCCATTTCCACCCGGGATGATATCATGAACTATCTTATGCACAAGGGAATTAAACCTAAAACCTGCTTTTCAGTTATGGAAAACGTTCGTAAGGGTAAGGGGATTGATGCAAAAGGTAAAGATACCCATTATGAAGAGGAACTACGGAAGGGCAATATTCCTGAATGGTTCATTGAATCGTGTAAGAAGATTTCTTATCTCTTCCCGCGTGCCCATGCAGTGGCCTATGTTATGATGGCCTTCCGTATTGCTTGGTTCAAGATTAATCATCCACTAGCCTTCTATGCAGCCTACTTCTCCATTCGGGCCAAGGCCTTCGATATCAAGATCATGACGGGAGACCTTACTACGCAATTGACGGAATTTCGCCGCATCAAGGCACTGGATAAAGCTGCCTCTCCGGTGGAACAAAATCTGATGAAGGAACTGGAAGTATCTATGGAAATGTATCAACGGGGCTACCGTTTCTCCACAGTAGATCTTATGCAATCCGATGCCAAGCGCTTTAAGATTGTAGATGGCAAACTTTTGCCGCCATTTATTATGGTCGATGCCCTAGGGGAAAAGGTAGCAGAAGCCATCGTAGAAGAACGGGAAAAGAAACCATTTATCTCTCTTAAAGACTTGCAACGCCGTTGTAAGGTTTCCCAAAGTATCCTTGAAACCATTAAGGATATTGGGGGAGCAGGGGATTTGCCAGATGACGAACAAATGTCCTTATTTGGTTAACCCTTTTATTTCGCAATAGATAGTAAAAGACCTAATCTAATAGGTTAGATCTTTTACTTATTTATATTTGATAGAACTTTTTATTAAATAAAACAAAAAAGCACTGGCTCCTTAGAACCAGTGCTTTTACCATATTACTTAACCCAAGATACAACCTCATCCATAGGGCGACGTGTTTTAGGACGACTTGGCCCTTCCTTGCGATAACCAAAGGCCATCATAGCGGCCATGCCAAAATGCTTAGTATCGTAGAGACCTTCTTGGTCACCAAAGAGACCATCTAGCTCTTTTTTGTTAAAGCCTTCAATAGCTAGTGAATCAATACCTTTTAAAGCGGCAACTGTCATCATATTGCCCATAACAATATAAGCTTGTTTAGCGGCCCAATCAAAGGTAGACTCTTCTGATTTATAGAAGCCAAAGTCAACATTACCATGATTTTGAATAGCGCCTCTATAAGCCGTGTATAGATCATCTGGAAGTTGCTCAATATCCTTCATAATATGGTCTAGATAAGGGCTGCCTGGCTGTAAATCAGCAGCACGCCGTGCTAGGAGAAAGACAAAATGAGAGGCCTCCTTAACGGCTTTTTGAGCACCCCAGGCATGATCAAAAATCATTTGACGATACTTGGGATTTTGTACAACTAAGAGGGAAAATGGTTCCAAACCAAAGGATGTAGGGGAGAGGCGGGCTGCTTCCAAAATAAGTGCAAAATCTTCTTGTGAGATTGTCTTATGAGGATCGAACTTACGGCAGGCAAAGCGAAAGTTAAAGGCCTCAAGAATTTGTTTATTAATGTCAGTCATAGTGACCTCCTATAATTATATTTAAAAATATTGATATATTTATTATAGCATAGGTAATTATAAACTATAATCATTATCAAATTCTCAGCTAAGTTCTTGCAGAAATATACTACAAGTGCTACTATAAATACATAAGATTAGTCTTTGGGGTTAGGTGCAATTCCTTACCGGCGGTATAGTCCGCGACCCGAATGGGATGAATCGGTGCGATTCCGATACCGACAGTAGAGTCTGGATGAGAAAAGACGAGTAGATGCAATCGGCATAACCATGAGGAACTATTCTTTAATAGTTCCTCTTTTTTTAGGTGGTGAAGAAATGACTGACAAAGACTATATGCAAGAAGCCATCAATCTAGCCCGGTTAGGGGCCGGTTTTACCGCTCCTAATCCCATGGTAGGGGCTGTGGTTGTGAAGGATGGCGTCATTGTCGGAAAGGGTTACCATCATAAATACGGTCAGGCACATGCGGAGGTGGAAGCCTTAGCCATGGCTGGATTACAAGCGCAAGGCGCTACTCTCTACGTGACATTAGAACCTTGTGCTCATTATGGCAAGACACCACCTTGTGCCAATCGCGTTGTAGAAGCGGGTATTAAACGAGTCGTGATAGGTTCTGTAGATCCTAATCCACTTGTTGCGGGAAAGGGCATTGCCATATTAAAAGCTGGAGGAATCCAGGTCGATCGGTCTTCTTTAGAGGATATCTGTATAGATCTAAACCAAGACTTCTTTACCTTTATTCAAACTAAGAAGCCTTATATAACATTAAAGTCAGCCATGTCCTTAGATGGTAAAATCGCTACTAGGTCTGGTCAATCCCAATGGATTACCAACGAATCAGCCCGCGCTGATGGGCATGTACTAAGGGCCAAACACCAGGCTATGATGGTTGGTATTGGAACCATTCTATCGGATGATCCATCTCTCAATGCGAGAACCACGTCGCAAGCGGTTTATGGCATAGATCATCATCCTATCCACCAGCCAGATGTCATCATTTTGGATTCTTTGGGACGAACACCGCTGGGTGCTAAGGTCTTTCAAGAGGCAGGGCGTCAAGTTCTGATTTTCGTCTCAGAAGAGTGCTCCATGGGGGCCCGTGATGCTTTACAGGACTTAGGTGCTCAAGTCATTGAGGTAGCTGCTCGAGAGGGAGTCTTAGATCTAGAGGAAATCCTTCTCACCCTCGGCCAAATGGGGTATATGTCCGTCTTGGTAGAAGGAGGGTCCGCACTCTTGGCATCCTTTGCAGAAGAGGAGGCCTTTGATGCCATCGTAACCTATATCGGTAATGAGGTTATTGGCGGACTTGAGGCCACACCTGCTTTAGGTGGTCATGGGTTTGCTAGTCTAGAGGATACACCGCAGTTGACTTTTAAATCGGTAGTTATCATCGACAATAATATAAAAATCATCGCAGAACGAAACGGAAGGGAGGGCGCCTATGTTCACAGGGATCATTGAAGAAATCGGTTTCATCAAGGGAATACGAAAAGGTCCTAAATCCATTGCCCTCACCATTAGTGGTAATCGGATTTTTTCTGACCTAGCTATCGGCGATTCAGTCTCAGTTAATGGGGTTTGCCTTACAGCCACTTCCATTAAGGATCATAGCTTTACTGCTGATGTCATGCCAGAGACCATGAAGCAAACTAATTTTGGCCTCCTGCAGGTGGGAGATCCGGTTAATTTAGAGCGCGCTATGGCAGCTAATGGACGCTTCGGCGGCCACATGGTAGCTGCGCATGTAGATGGTAAGGGTCAGGTCTGTGGCATAGAAAAGAATGACAATGCTATTATCTTTACCCTTAAAGCCCCTAAGGTCATTATGGATTATGTCATTTATAAGGGATCAATAGCCATTGATGGCATTTCTCTTACCGTTATGAGGCGCACTGATTCCACATTTTCTGTATCTATTATCCCTCATACGCTAGGGGAAACGATTTTGGCCTATGCCAAGATGGGAACCCAGGTCAATTTAGAAAGTGATATAGCAGGCCGCTATATACGGCATTTTATGAAACTGGGCGCAGAGGAAAATAAACAGTCAAAGGATAAACAAGTAACAAAAGATATGTCCACCTTGCTGGTGGAGAATGGTTTTATGTAAGGAGTTATAAGTATGGCAAGCCAATTAAATACAATTGAAGAAGTCCTACAAGATGTGCGTCAAGGTAAACCAGTTATCATCGTAGATGATGAAAACCGTGAAAACGAAGGGGATGTAGTCATCGCTGCTCAATTTGCCTCCCAAGAGACCATCAATTTCATGGTTAAAGAGGCTCGTGGGATTGTCTGCACACCTATGCGGCGGGAGGCCTTAGCTCATCTAGATATTGGGCCTATGGTAACCCATAATACCGATAACCATGAAACCGCCTTTACCGTATCAGTAGACCACGTGGATACTACTACAGGTGTATCTCCAGCAGAACGAGCTTACACCATGCAAAAACTCATCGATCCTGCATCCAAATCAGAAGACTTCCGTCGACCAGGCCATGTATTCCCACTCATTTATAAAGAGGGAGGGGTTTTGGTTCGAAACGGCCATACAGAGGCATCTCTTGACCTTTGTCGCCTTGCTGGTCTCAAGGAAGCAGCGGTAATTTGTGAAATCACCAAGGACGATGGGTCCATGTCTCGTTTACCAGATCTCTTGGCCTTTGCACAAAAGCACGATCTTAAAATTGCTTCTATAGCAGACCTCCAAGACTATCGTAAAATCCATGAACCTCTTATTGAATTAGGGGCTAAGGCTGGTCTTCCCACCTGCTTTGGAGATTTCCATATTTTAGTCTTTAAAAACTCTTTAGATGACAAGGAACACTTGGCTATTGTGAAAGGGAATGTGAAAGGCAAGAAGGATGTTCTCCTTCGCATACATTCCGAATGCCTTACTGGTGATGTTTTTGGTTCCAAGCGCTGTGACTGCGGTGAACAGCTTCACAATGCCCTCCACAGGATTGAAGATCAAGGGGAAGGGGTTGTCATCTACATGCGCCAAGAAGGACGTGGTATCGGCTTAACCAATAAGATTAAGGCTTATGCCCTTCAGGAAGAAGGTCTAGATACAGTAGAAGCCAATGAAAAATTAGGCTTCCCTGCAGATATGCGGGAATATCATTTAGCAGCTCAAATTATTCGCTACTTGGGCATTGAATCCATCCGTCTTATGACCAATAATCCAGCTAAGACACATGGCCTTGAAGATTTGGGTATCAATATATCAAACAGAGAGCCTATCGTCATCGAAGCTAATGATGTTAATAAGGACTATCTTCATACAAAGGCTGTAAAGATGGGCCATCAATTGGATGATTAAGAAAATTAGATTTGAAGGAGTATAACAATGAGCAATACAATTTCTCTCGTAAAAGAAGGTAAACTAGTTGGTACTGGCAAGAAATTTGCCATCGTCGGCTCTCGTTTTAATGAATTTATCACTTCAAAATTGATTGGTGGTGCCATGGATGCCCTTACCCGTCACAATGTATCCCCAGAAGATATCACTACCATTTGGGTACCTGGGGCTTATGAAATTCCTTTGATTGCCCAAAAGGCCGCTAAATCTGGCAAGTATGATGCAGTTATCTGCGTGGGAGCTGTTATTCGAGGTGCCACTAGTCATTATGATTATGTATGTAACGAGGTGGCTAAGGGAATTGCTCATGTATCCTTAGAAACAGGTATTCCTGTTATGTTTGGTGTGGTTACAACAGAGAACATCGAACAAGCTATTGAACGGGCTGGTACTAAGGCCGGCAACAAGGGCTTTGACGTAGCGGTAGGTGCCATCGAAATGGTTAACCTTCTCGAAACCATCTAAGAGCATAGACCTTTTCTAAGATGATATAATATCTATACAGGGCCTTGAGGATACCCCTCAAGGCTTTCTATTTGTAAAAGGAGAACCTATGGATTTCATTAAACGATATACAACAAAAGAAGGGGTTCGTTTGGCAGTGGCTGTAACAACAGCTACCGTTGAAGAGGCGCGCCAGCGTCATGATTTATGGCCAGTTGCTACGGCTGCTCTTGGTCGGTCTATGACAGGAGCCCTTCTCATGGCAGGGGACTTTAAGAATCATGAAAACGTATCCCTTCGCATTCAGGGGAATGGCCCCTTGGGTGTCATTCATGTTGATGCCTTTTCCGATTCCACAGTTCGGGGGTATGTGGACAATCCCCATGTGGATGTCCCCCTTAAGCGGGCGGGTAAGCTAGATGTAGGGACCGCTGTTGGGAACCAAGGGGAAGTTAAGGTTACCCGTTTTACACAAATGGCTCAGGACTATACCTCTTCTAGCCCTATTCAATCAGGCGAAATTGCGGAAGACTTGGCCTACTACCTCTACACATCTGAACAAATTCCTGCAACTATTTCCTTGGGAGTTCTGGTCAATACAGACAACAAAACCCAAGTAGCAGGTGGTTTCTTGGTACAAGCACTACCAGATGCAACCGATGAGGCTTTGGCCCAAGTGGAAGAGAACATTAACAACTTAGGTCCTATTACCCAATACTTAGCAGGTAATCCTGATGGTAAGGGCTTAGCTGAACACGTCTTAGCCGGCTTATCCATGCAAGAAGTATTTGAGGCGCCAGTTGCCTTCAAGTGTACCTGCTCTCGAGATCGCTTTGAAGAGATTCTTATGACATTGTCTGACGCCGACAAGGAACACATCTTAGAGGACCCAATAACAGAGACCGTATGTCACTACTGCAATGAAAAATACACCTTCCCACGGCAAGAATTAAAAGATTTGTTCGAAGCTGCTAAGAAGGCTCACTAAGTTGGTCTCGAACCTATGAATTTCTAAGAGTGATAGACGAATCAGTAGCTAAAGTAGCCGATAGGTAAACCTATCGGCTTTTCTTATGCACCTAACGACTTAATTAAGTGATGGACAGAGGCTGTCATATGGTAGAATAAGGTATATCCATTGTTTGTTCTGACAAGGAGAGAAGCATGAATAAAATCGCAGTTATTGGTGGCACTGGTGTGTATGATCCATCAATGTTTGAAAATATTTCTGATCATTCCTTATTGACTCCTTATGGAGAAATCCATTATACAGAGGGGACTTATAAAGGAAAATCTGTAATCTTCCTTGCTCGTCACGGTAAGAGCCATTCTATTCCTCCTCATAAGATTAACTACCGAGCTAACATTTGGGGCCTAAAAAAATTAGGTGTTACCTTTATCGTCTCTACTACTGCAGTAGGATCCTTGAATCCTGAATTTAAGCCAGGGCACTTTGTATTAACTGACCAGTTTTTAGACTTTACCAAGAGCCGCATCACCACCTTCTACGATGGGGAAGGTCGACCAGTGGCCCACTTGGATGTAACTAATCCCTACTGCCCAGAACTACGTGATATGATTATGGCTGCTGCTAAGGAACTGAAACTCAATGTCCATAATGGTGGTACCTATGTCTGCACGGAAGGCCCACGCTTCGAAACACCTGCAGAAATAAAGATGTTCCACATGTTAGGTGGCGACACTGTGGGCATGACCAATGTACCAGAAGTTAACTTGGCCAATGAAGCGGAAATGGCCTATGTTACTATCTCTATGATTACAAACTTTGCTGCAGGCATTTCCCCTGAGGCTTTGACGCATAGCGAAGTAGTGGAAATGATGGGCCAAATGGCCGAAGAATTAAAGGCACTTATTCTTAGAACCATTGAAGCTATCGACGTAGATGCTATCTATGCTTGCCATAATCGCATGTACGAGTATGGTGGTTTCCAACTTGAGGTCCAAAAATAATGAAAAGCATTGAATGGACAGGACAAGAATTGATTCTTTTGGATCAAACCCTCTTGCCAACACAAATTAAATATATTTCTATAACTGATTGGCGAGTGCTAGCAGAAGCTATCAAAATGCTTCGCGTTAGAGGGGCTCCTGCCATTGGTATCAGTGCAGCCTATGGCCTTGTTTTAGCGGCTCGTGAGGCAGCTAAAGAAAAAGGAATCCAATCACTAGTTCTCTTCCGTTCTTACGCAGAAGCTCTAGCGGCCACTCGTCCTACAGCCATCAACCTCATGTGGGCTGTTAACCGCATGCTTAAGGTGGTCGAGGGAAAAGATGCTATAGATAAACAAGCAATCCAAGGCTTAGAAGTGGAAGCTAAGACTATCCATCAGGAAGACTTAGCCATGAACCAAGCTATGGGGCAATGGGGGGCCTCTTTGTTCAAGGGGGCCTCTAAGATTCGTATACTTACTCATTGTAATGCAGGAGCCCTGGCTACTGGTGGTTGGGGAACGGCTCTAGGCGTCATACGCGAACTCCATAAGCGAGGGCAACTAGAAGAGGTTTATGCCGACGAAACAAGACCACTTTTACAAGGGGCTCGCCTTACCGCTTTCGAACTCAAGGAAGATGGGATTCCCGTGACCCTACAAACGGATAACATGGCTGCGTACACCATGCAACAAGGCCTTATTGATGCAGTTATTGTTGGTGCAGATCGGATTACTAAGGAAGGGGATGTGGCCAATAAGATTGGAACCTATGGCCTAGCTGTCTTAGCCAAAGCCCATGGGATTCCTTTCTATGTTGCCGCTCCTTATTCTACCTTTGATTTCACAATGGATAAGGGCGAAGGCATTCCTATCGAAATGAGAAATCCTGAAGAGGTGTGGAATTTCTACCATGTTCAAACGGGTCCAGAAGGAGTGAAGGTGCTCAATCCGGCCTTTGATGTGACGCCTCACGACCTTATAACAGCCATTATTACAGAACGAGGTGTCTTGCAGCCCGACTATAAGAAGTCTATAGAAGACCTTAAATCCCAGGTTCAAGGTTGAAAGAGCCCAGAATTTTGAAGCCTTTTATAGCATAAAATGACTGGCGAAAGCACTCATAAAGGTGTACCATAAGTTTTGTTGATAATTCTAATTTAACTAACGAGGTAATAGAGATGGATTCTTTAATTCGTGATATTAATTTGGCTCCGGAAGGACGTAAAAAGATTGAATGGGTATCCAACTTCATGCCAACCCTTAATGCATTGGGTGACCAATTCGAAAAGGAACAAACTTTCAAAGGACAAACTGTAGTAGTATCTGTTCACTTGGAAGCAAAAACTGCTTATCTTTCCACCATCTTGAAACGGGGGGGTGCTGATGTTATCGTCACGGGTTCCAATCCTTTGTCTACCCAAGATGATGTAGCAGCGGGCCTCGTAGATATGGGGCTTACCGTATACGCTTGGCATGACTGTAGCGAAGAAGAATATTTCATGTTCCTCAACAAGGCCTTAGACCACAAGCCTCATATCATCATTGATGATGGGGGGGACTTGGTCAACCTCCTTCATACTAGCCGCAAAGATGCTCGCGAGCGCCTCGTCGGCGGTTCTGAGGAAACCACTACAGGTGTACTTCGTCTTCATGCCCTTGAACATGCAGGCAAGCTTGAATTTCCTATGATTGCTGTAAACGATTCTAATTGTAAATACCTCTTCGATAATCGCTATGGTACAGGCCAATCCGTATGGGATGGTATTATGCGTACCACCAATCTCACCGTAGTTGGTAAAAATGTTGTCGTTGCTGGCTATGGCTGGTGTGGCAAGGGTGTAGCTATGCGGGCTAAAGGCTTGGGGGCTCATGTTTTCGTTACAGAAGTTGATCCTATCAAGGCTATCGAAGCTGTATTTGATGGATTCACAGTACTTCCTATGATGGAAGCAGCTAAAATTGGTGATATTTTCATCACTGTGACAGGCTGTAAAGATGTTATTACGAAAGAACATTATGCTGTTATGAAGGATAAGGCCATCATGTGTAATGCAGGTCACTTCGATTGTGAAGTTAATGGCGTTGACTTAGCTGAAGTAGCAGTATCCCACAAGAATGTTCGAAAGAATATCGAAGGCTATGAAATGGCTGATGGCCGTACACTTTATCTATTAGCCGGAGGCCGTTTGGTTAACTTGGCTGCAGGTGATGGTCATCCTGCAGAAATCATGGACTTGTCTTTCGCTATGCAAGCGTTAGCGGCAGAACATCTTCTCAAACATGGCAAAGACTTAAAAAATAAAGTCTATGTATTGCCGCTCGAACTCGATCAACGAGTGGCTGCTATCAAGCTCCAATCCATGGGCTATGGCATTGATACTCTGACACCTGAACAAGTGGCCTACCTCACAGAAGCCCACTAATTATCCAATCTATTTAGGTCCAAAAGTTTGGCCCATTCGCTCAGCGGATGGGCCTTTATTCTGTTATAATAAAATCATAATAATAAGGCATGAGGAGATTGGATACAATGGCTAATTTCGATATTTTAATCCACCATGTAGACATCCTTTGTGGCCATGAAACCATACACAATGGGGCCATCGCTATCAAGGATGGATACATAAATAAAATCTATACCCAAGACCAAATGGACTCTGTCTGGGATGACCTAAAAGGATCTGCTAAGGACTTGATTGATGGAAAGGGCCGTTTGGCTACGCCAGGTCTTATTAATACCCATACCCATATTGCCATGGGGCTTTTCCGAAACTATGCAGATGATTTGGAGCTCATGGACTGGTTGGAGAATGCTATTTGGCCAACAGAAGCCAAGCTTACCGACCAATGGGTAAAGTGGGGGACTCAATTGGGGATTGCCGAAATGCTTCGGTCTGGGACTACCACCTTCTCCGATATGTACTTCTTCATGGATACAACTGCTAAGGAAGTTAAGGAAACTGGTATGCGGGCGGTCTTATCTCGTGGTCTAGCCGGTGTAGCGCCTACAGCGCAAGTAGCCTTAGTAGAAAATGCCGATCTTTACCGTACTTGGCATGGCTATGATCATGACCGCATCAAGGTTCTCTTAGGTCCCCATGCCCCTTATACTTGTCCGGACTCCTATATGGAAGAGGTCATCGCCTTGTCACACGAAATTGGTGCTGGAATCCATATGCACTTGTCCGAAACAAAAGGGGAAGTGGATAATGTTATTAAAGCAACAGGCAAAACCCCTATTGCCCATATGCATGAATTAGGCCTCTTCTACAATGGCGCTCTAGCAGCCCACTGTGTCCATATTACAGAAGAAGATATGGCTATCATGAGGGATAATCATGTAGCAGTAGCCCATAATCCGCAATCCAATCTCAAGTTGGCCTCTGGTATTGCTCCTGTGCCAGAAATGATTGCTGCGGGCATTACTGTCGGTCTAGGCACGGATGGATCTGCTTCTAATAACAATGCAGATATGCTTGAAGAAGTACGTCTAGCTGCTATGTTGCATAAAGGTCGCCTCTACGACCCTAAAGCTGTTCCTGCCCACATGGCTTGGGATATGGGTACGCTAGAAGGGGCTAAGGCCCTTGGCTATGATGACTTGGGGCTCATTAAGGAAGGCTATCGGGCGGATATAACCCTCTATAATACAGACCAGGTTCATTGGATGCCACGTTACCATGATATTTCAGCCCTCGTATATTCCGCCAATTCTGCAGACGTAGAAACATCTATTGTTGCTGGAAAGATTCTCATGCATAATAAGGAACTTCTAACGATTGACGAAGAACGATTAGGGTTTGAAATCACTAAGGCTCAAGAATATTTTAAAAATTAAGATGACGCGCATTACGAAAGATCGTTTAATCAATAATTATATCCTTTGACATAGTAGTCACTATTATTATTCTATATAGAAAACGCCATAAGGTCTCCTAAAAACTAGTTATATAATAAGAGGATATTTGTATGCTAACTAAAATAATTCGCTCTCTCTCTTTTTTCTTGGCCTTACTTCTTGTCTTGTCACTAGCAGGATGCGGCTTTGGACCATTAAATAAGATCCTGTCATCTCAGCCACACTTTGAAGGTCGTTGGATTGCTTATTCTGGTTATACGCTAGATAATGTAAAGAACCAAATGGATACACCAGTCTTTACCTTAACTTTAACCCCTAAAAATGATATTAAAACTATCTATACTGTTGATTTAACGGCTTATAATTACCAATTTACTACCCCTAACAATCAACCAGCTATTCAATCCATCCAGATGGTAGGGGATATCAAGGAAGCCCATCTAGATTTTTCTACGGCCCTTGTAAGATTAGTTAGTGTGAAAGATTTACCGGGCTCTGTAGATGAATCTAACCCTAATTTGATCAAGCTAAATTTAGAAAATTCACCGGCTTCTAACATCCTCTATGATCCTAAGACAGATACCCTTCAATGTATGGACCAAACCTTTAAACGGATAGAACAAAGCAACAGCTTACAAGCCACCCTAGATCAATATAAGCAGGACGTTAAAGCTGCCACTGATAAGTACCTAGAAGAAGTAGGCAAAGCTGCTAACCCTAAAACTAAATTTATTGTAACCTATACCTTTAAGGATGATCTCCTTAAAGGACAAGAATAAGTCAAAACTTTTTAAAGGGGCTGTAAGAAAACAGCCCCTTTTCGTATCTATAGAATTTGTCATGAGAAGGTATTGTATCAGATACATATATTATTAACGATCAATTAGAA
>ERZ773046.728-NODE-728-length-20408-cov-4.041468_pt1 | contig 20408 bp, 29 predicted proteins | sample MGYA00580634_ERZ773046 | MGnify/ENA primary metagenome ERZ773046 (study PRJEB29015, sample SAMEA2738127) | human oral metagenome | biome: human oral; feature: human-associated habitat; material: saliva | place: China | collected 2159 ... | reverse complement strand
GAGTCAGGGATTTGAACCCTGGGTACGGAGTTCACCGCACACATGATTTCCAATCCCATCAAGGGGCATTGCAACCCCCGCTATTTCTCGTAGGTATCACATTTCTTGCCATACATGACTTTATATTTTCATATCAAAAATAATGGCATGGGGTCAAGGTGGGGTCAAAAACAGTGCTGACGTTTTAAATCTGTGTGTGCATACTTATCCTAAATCCGTTTTATTAATCAGTTGTCTGATTGCCTCTGACCTATTCAGCCCATAAGTCGCAGCATATGTATCAAGCCGCTCTAATATACCCTTATCAATTCGCAGTCTTATCGTTGTATCCTTTGGTGCATCTGTCGGCCGTCCCAGTTTTTCCATCTTATCCCCCTTTAATAATCTTATTAACAGCTATGCAAAAGATAATGCCTGTTATTACCGCTTTTGCAATATCTGCCGTATGCGGAAGAACCGCTATCATAGCAAACGCAGCTGCCAAAAGTGAAATGCCAATTATGCGATTTCTACTCATATCAATAACTCCCTTCTAATATGTGTTATAATGGGAGAAGGTCGGGGGCTTTCGCCCCCTTCCCCCGCCTCGTTATCTCCGGTTATGCTTGCTAGGCTTTCGGCGATATCGGGGCTTTTCCTTACTCCAGATTGCCAGTGCTATCGATACTAGCAATCCAATGAGCCACTCCCAATCGGCTCGTTCCATCTTTTCTCACCTCCTGATTATATTATTACAAAAGTCAAGTGTTTTTTCTTGATTTTTGTACGAAAAAAAAGGCCTCCCAGAATATACTGGAAGGCCTTTTGCTTATTTCTTACTCAATTCGGTAAGTCCGTCTTGAATTGTCTGTATGATATTGTCTATCGCAGAAGTAATGACTCGCAGATAAATCCGATTACGAATCTTCACCCATACGGATTGAGTCGTTTCGATTTCTGCCTGTAACGGTGCTGTAATCGTCTTCAATTGTTCTGCAACAAGCGGCCGCAAATCATCAGCCGATAACGCCGCTAACGTGGCCGTCGCTTGGTCTTTTGCCGCCTGTGCTGCTTCTTTCGCTAAGATGTTTAAAATCTGTTTTTTGTCCATAATTATCGCTCCTTATAATACATTAAATATTTTGTAAATTGCCGTAAGCTCTGTACCAGTTCGCATTTCCTCTTAACTGATTGCCACCTGTGCCGGGTTCTTCTCCCTCACGCAGCACCCACAAGTCCCACTTCTCACACGTTGAATTCGGGCCGTAATCTTCGTGAGTATTAAGCCCGTCGAGATTATCAGCCGCTTCGGCATGCGTCATAACCCTATCAATGTCGATCGTAAGATCTAATGCATCGGCCAGAACGCAGATAACCTGTGCGGCTGCGTTAATCTGGGATTCTGTAGGCGGGTACGGGCCAAGGTCGTTGGGGCCTTCTGCTCCAAGCGCACAGCAAAGCGTAATTGCGATACTGCCCGTATTTCTCATATACGTTGCCGATTTGACTTCGGCGAGGTTATCAGTTGACACGAACACACGTCCATCCCCCGTAATATTCACGTGGTAATCATCGAATGTCTGGTCATATCGTGATACAGTCCAATGAATATACAGCTTAACATCACGCCCGAGGCTTCTAGCTCCGTTCCATAAATCCCAATACGCCGCCTTAGCTAATGCTTTTAATTCGTGTAGCGTTACTTCTCTCACTGTTCATCACTCCTTTCTGATTTGTGTACAGCGGTCTTAGCCCCGCCGATATAACCCAAAAGCCCGCTTGCGATACTCATTGCGAGTTCATTTAGGTTAAACAAAATGGCCATTACAAGGCTTATTACAAGCCCTGCAATGACCATCAAGTCAGCTATGTTAATTCTGTCGATATTCATGATTTCTTCTCTTTCTCGTGAAGCTCATTGCGTAAATCATTTACACGAGCCTCTAACACGTCAACCCGTCCAACAAGCTGGAGATGACGTTGTGCTTGTTGCATTCGCTCCTGTCTTGAGAGTTTAATCTCTTCTTTCAGCTCTTTAAGCGTCTCGATGAGAGTATCGTACTTGTCAGAGAAGAATGTCCTATCTTGAATCCGCTCAACATCAAGTTTTTGAAGGATCGGCAAAAGGACTAACCGATAAGCAGCCGCACTTATAATGCTTATAATTGTTAAGGTCGTCAGCACGTCGGCTAACTCAAAACTCCATGTCCACATTCTTAGCCTTCACTTTCTACGTTGTCGTCGCCGAGTACGTCAAGAATTAAGTTGTGAATGCAATCTTCTATCGGGCATCGACCATCCTCTAACAATTCGCTTCCGCAGAATTCACAATAAAATTTAGGAGGAATATTTGAGTATTCATTTTTTGCTGTCTGATCCACTTTATTTTCCACTATTTTACCCCCTTGATTTGAACGGCCATTTCCGCTGTTAGCTTTTTATACTGCGCTTGTAAATCCGTGTACGTCATCCCCATTAAAGCTCTTTGCATTACCGCATCTCTAAGCCTTTGAAAACGAGGCTCGTATTCCGCCTTGATGTTTGCAATGGTTTCTGATTTTGATTCAGCCTGGGCTTCAGGAGTAAAAAACTTATCACCAGCAAACCACTTGCCTGCCAAAAACTCGTCTTGCATGTCGTCATCACCTTGAAAAACTAATGCTTGAGGATATTCCGTTGCGGCTTTTTTTTGCAACTCCTCAATGTTATGCCCATGAACACCCACTGCATAAGATGTAATGCGCTCTCCGGACTCTTTCACTGCAAATACATATTTCATTTTTATCCTCCTTAAACAATTCCGACAACCAATAACTGTGCCTGTCTTGTTGATGCAGTACCGTGTAACTTACATGTCACTCCGTTTTGATATTCAATCCCGTAAGAATACCGTGAAGTCCCCGTATCAGTCGCTTGCATGGATAATACAGTTGACATTGCAATGGGGAACGTCCATGTATCCCCGTAGTAGCTCCTTGCCCCTTGAACAACAAGTTTTCCGAATAGCGTTCCAAAACAAATATACCATCCATTTTGATTGCTAATGCTATACTGTACCCCCAACGACGAGAGCGTTTCCTCGCTCAGCGCTTTAACAACATCCTTTCCATCTTTTATTTTTAACGTGGAAAGTAACCCTTTTACAAGTTTCACAGAAGTACCGAGGTCTTGATTCGGATCGTTAGCATTACCCGTAATTATCCTAGGTAATTCATTCGTAAGCATCTCTCTTGTTACATACATTTGACTATTTAACTCAATTTGTACATTAACGCTTGAGCCAATACCGAATGTAATCGTAATGATTTTCTCATCAAGACTTTTATCTGCAGGGGTATACGAAGCATGGCTGCCGGCATTGGTATATCCAAATAGTTTTTCCTCACCATCATCACCGACTTTTGCAAACACGCCTAGTTCGCGGGCAAAGAAACCTGTTGAAACTCTAGTGTTATCAATGGTAGTTATGATATCAACATTGCCATTTTTATGTAATTTTTTATCCGTCACAGGAGACTCAAGGATCTGATGTTTAAGACCTGTCAGCAATTCGATTGATTCGCTATCAATTAATCCGTCCCCAATTCCGATTTTAGTGAATACTAAAGGCTTTTTCTTCTGTATTGCCTCTGTTATCAACATGTTTCCGGCAACAGTCGTGATAACCGGTGCATACTCGCTCATATAATACCTCCTATATAATGTTCTTTAGTCGACACGCCAACTGCGCCCGCTATATAATTTTGCGCATTAGAATTAATTGCCTTGTCGCTAACCGCAGACAATATGTGAATGTTATCGCACATACAAACAGCACCTCCTGAATACAGCCTGCCGTTACTGCTTATTGTATGTGCTACTAAATAGGTAAGGTGCGCCGGTTTGTATGTTTCAACAACTCGCCGCACCTCGTTAATGGCTGCCACCGTATCCAGCCCCACAGTGAACTGATTGGGCATGGTGTTTTCGATGATATGAGCGTCTCCAGTTAAAACCACTGAATTAAGCAACTCATTCATTCGTTGTAGGGTGATTGTTTGCGCTCCCTTTATTTTCATTAATAATCGAGAACGCCGAGTATCTAGACTCTCCTTTTTATTTGTCTGGACACCATACACACGTTCCCAATCGTCCAGCCCCCATGTGGCGGTTTCTACAAACAACTGCTTAGCTATATCAATAATGAGAAGTCTTAGTCGCTCATGTTCTTCACTAAGGGCGGTTTGTGTAGCGTTGAAATTTTTATCATTGGCTAGGAACTTGGGTAAGTATCGCAAGAGGTCTACCTTGTAAGTACGAAGCAAATTAAAGATCATGTAATAGTCACCTCTCCTACAGCAGGTATGTCACCGCTTTGAAGCTGAATGTTAGCTGTCATTCCATTTAGCGTAAGCGAATCGTAATCCTCAGCCCCTGAAGCCAATATCATACTGCCCACCTTAGAGGCAGATACTTTCACAGCAACGTCGCTAACAGTAACCGCTTTTTCAAGATTTACAAAGTACTCTAAAAGCATTGTTTTAAACTTTATAACATCAAATAAACTTCCTTCTACATGTACAGATATGTTAATTTTCTTCGTCATAGCAGTTTCAACGGTAACTATCGCCCCGAAAGGACGAACGGAATCGATATAACTACGCACTTTACCAAGAAGCTGCTCTGACGCCGTAGAGAAATTACTATCAACCACAATTACCTTTACTGTTCCCGGTCCATTCCAGATAGGTAGAATTTTTGCGGCTCCCACCCCCGGCACGGACATTGCCCATTCATAATAGTGAAACTTGTTTCCGCTCGTCCCCGGTGTTCGCACATGAATAAAATAGCGATTACGCAATTCCTCGTCCGTTTCCTTGTCAAAGCCATCTGTAGTAGAATCGGCATTCGTTACGCTTATCATTCCAGGGATCGACAAGGGAATGACTGTAATAGTATTACTACCGACATTTCCTTCTTTCCCACCTTCAACAGCTCTAATCGGTACTACTGAGACGCCGTTTATTGTTTCCTCTCGAACAGTTTCGAACAAGACCCCATCTTGAGTTGCGAATTGGCTTCCCATTGGTAACCGCCCTTTTCCCGTTACTGTTACCTGTCCGGTTGATTTCGTTGCGTCTTTACGTATAACGCCAGCCTCAGCAGCCTTTTGCGTTAAAAAATCTCCGTAAGCAGTATCTCCAAACGCTACCTTATACAATTCCCCTAACTCTACATAGGTTTTCATGAATTCTATCGCATTGGACGAAAATACATCATATTCAAAGGTCCCCTCAATTTTACTTAGTGGCGATGCGCACTGTAACTGTAGGCTCTGAAGTATTTCACCTGCATCTAAAATTTTAAACATTGATATTGATTCCTCCATATATAGTGGTTAACGATATCGCGCAATCGACCTTGTCGCCTACTTGAGAAAATTCCACACTGTTAATAGCCTTAATATACGGGTTAACCATTAAGCACTCAATAATCACCCGTTTCAATTCACTGAACTGTTCGCCGACCGACATGACCTTACCAATAAAAGGTTTTAGCTCAATTCCATATCGGGCGGAGTACGCCAGATATTGATTGCGTTCTGTCTTCAACGCTTTATAAACCCAAACCCTCAAGGCGTTATCTCCCGTCAAATGTATACGCTTTCCTGTATCATCAGTTTTAAAGCGATCTAACTCAAAATCCCAGTCATATTCGGTGAACATCGGCAATTTTTCCGAATACGGAACATTATTCGTACCTCCCACAAAGGGGAACCCTTGACTCATAGCTTCACCACCTTTGCATCAACATAGTAAAGTTGGGCTTCTTGTCCATATACCGGAATAACAGTGACTTCATCGCCAATTCTTAACGTGTCCGTCATATTAATCGTATCGGTATAGTCATTATCGATGTCGTGGTTATGGCTAGCATATGCTGCTTCTCCACCCCCTCCGGCACGATTCTGCGTTGCTGATACAATGTGTCCCTCTGCTTCTCTGTGATGCCCAGGCTTCCAATAATCATTTAAATAAATTTGCTCTTTCGTTAAAACTATGTTATTCAGCTGTACCTCAAGATTAGGATAGGGACTTATAACGACCCCTATCATCAGACCTTGAGGCAATTCCCCCTGAGCAATTCCGTGGATTGCATCTACCATTTTTGCCATTGAGTGCCCCGCGCTAGGAATCTCTTTCAATTAAAACTCACCTCTTTACAATGGCTACTGTTTCTGCTTCTTACGAAAACTCTTAGACTTCCTTACTTTTTTATCTTCTCTTTTTCTATTTTTTCTTCCTTCATAAGATTCTCGAATTCAATTTCAAGCTTCATGGAATGCTGCCCACTTTCAAATGTATGCGTATCAGCCTTGATCCAAAACTTGCCTGATAATTGCGTAATGACATCTTGTATTTCAACAGAATATGAAGAAACAACGCGATAATCTCCGATGACTTCAAGAACCCCCGACCGTTCAGGTTTTTTGAAAATTTGCTTTATTTCATCAGCCGTATCCTTATTCTTGCTTTCTTTATATACGGCTTGAATCATTGAGTACTTCTTAATTTCATCGTCATGAGATTCATAACGAATTAAGTTTCCCTTGTCGTCTGTAATCATGACCTTATTTACCATATTCTCAATCGATTCTTTATATGAGGAATCCATCGTGTTACTGTATTGGTTGATTATAAAATCCTTAATTAAAGACCCTTTTTCAATAACATCAAGAGAATCTCCATTCATAAGTGTCTGATACTTTTTGCCTGTCTTTTTTGCCGTTTCAGTATAGGCCATCATAATAATTTGGTAGCCCGACTTGTTAGTGGCGATGAAGGTTATTTTATGTCCATTCGTATCAGCAAGATTCCCGACTTTCACTCCCATCTCTCCACAAACAGCTTTCGTGATTTCCTCGGCTGTCAGGTTGGTGAATTTACGTGTTGTCTTTGATTTGCTAAGAATAAACAAGTTGTCATAACACAAAACCGAAATGGTAGAGTCTTTCGTTTTTCTCTCTGTCGTGTAAATGTTTCCCACAAAACAAAGCACCCCATCCTCAGAATACCCTTTTATAGTCTGTCCAATTTCTAGAGGATATACAGGCCAATTGGGGTCTCTAGGCTCTTGTACGTAGGTAAACTCCAGCTTCCTCGCAGCCTGAATTCTAGCCCCTGACCAAGAAGACTTGGTCACTAAATGAGAAATATCGTTTTCAACAGGCTCTTGCTTGTCTTCTCCTGTTTTTTTATCTTTTACAGTTTTGGTTCCCACATGCTTTATGATCATCTCTACACCTTAAGCTTTCTGAGTTGGCTTAAATTATTAATAGCTAGGTTCTTCAAGTCGTTTAATTGGATGATTCGTTCGTAATGCTTATAATCTCCATAGGCCTTTTTAGCCGCATCCAACACGTCCGCCCCGCGGCTAAATAGTGTTGCGGTTTTAGGCCTTATAGACGCATCGGGACGATCTTTTAATCCTGTAGACTCATCGAGCGGCTTATCATTTCCCGCTGCTTGAGTATTAAGGTCTTTATACTCTGTGAACGATGCGTCAAAATAAATGTCTCCTGTAGGATCCTTCTTTTTATAAGGAAAGGACATTAGTCCCATCATTAGATTGATAGGGCTATCCGTAATGATAACTCGAATAGGGGCCTTAGCTTCCATCCATTTTGTAAGAAGCGCTACACATGCATCAGGGCTTTTTCTATCGCCTACAGTAAACGGATAATCTCTAGCAGGGAAAAAGCCGCTAAACGACAAGGTGCGCAGTTTCGGATTTCCAAACAGGAGAGCCTCCCCGACTTGAGTAATATTAATAACCTTGTTATCTTGCCCATTGGTAAGACTATAGTTGTCAGGAGTCACGGGAAGGACCAGTCGTTCCCCTTGTGACTCTAATATATATTTCGGATAGTCTCTCCCCATGCCGCCAAAGGCAACTGATAAGAGAGACAGTGCACGTCCAAGTCCACTTAATTCACTCACTTTAAATCCCCCCGTAATTGCTTTCAGCCTGATTAAACAGACTGTATAACCGATGAGCAATTTTATCAATGTCAGCCTCTTCACGGACAATAAAGGTATTCCCGGTGACCGTTAGTGATGTAGTCCCTACATTATCGCCGATAGCATTGGTAATCATACGTTCTGTTGTCGCATGAGGATAAATTCGGCTGCCATTCGGAAGGTCAACAATTTCGCCGCCGCGTTCATTTATCTCAGTCCATCCGCCACCAAAATGGACATCGCCTGTAGCGTTGTGGGGTAACCCCGTAATGCTCTGTCCACGTCCCTGAATCCCCGATATAGAAGAGGCTGCAGACGATATGCAAGAGCTGATAAACGAAAGCGCATCAGATGCATGAGCCTTTAAAGGCTCCCAGACGTTTGAACTGAACCATCCGACAAGGCCAGAAAACGCAGACATAATCCCATCAACAGCTCCAGAGAAGAATCCGACGATACTACTAGCCACATCTGATGCTGATGATGCAATTTCACTAAGAACAGACCCTACGGAGGACTTAAGGTTCTCCCAATTGTTCTGAATTTGTGCCAATCCTTCTTCCCATCCAGGACAAACGATATCAAGAATTGTAGCCCCAAGCCCCACAGCAAAATTAATAACGCCATTCATTCCATTTTTAATCCATTCCCATGTGTTGTCGGCCTCGGCTTTAATCCCATCAAAATTAATTGCGTTAGCCAAGTCCTCGCCAAACGAATCGCCAAGAAGGAAACCTCCGATACTGCCGATAAGCCCTCCGATTGCTGCTCCGGGCACAGCCCCGACTCCACCAACAGCGGAGCCTACCGCCCCGCCAATAGCAGCCCCGGCCTTTCCTCCAGCCGCTGCACCGGCAAGCCCAGCACCTACTCGAGTTGCTGCTTTTCCATAGTTTCCTTCGCCAGCCGTTGCAATGTCATAAACGCCACCGGCAACAGCTAACGGAGCCGCGATTTTACCAAATATTTTTGCATACTTACCGAGTTTGGCAAAACCGCCAAGCTTTTGAGCTTCGGGAACCGTCTTTATCGATGGCGGCTCGTTGGGAATTCCCTTAGGGGACTTCGCGTTACTCCCTTTGCCCCGGCTTCCCTTTCCGGGCATTCCATTCAACGGATTGCCTGATGTGAGATACACGACCGCCGCATTAACGGTCATTTCTCCGACCGAATCGCCGCCACCCACTTCAGCAGGGGACCCTGTCTTCCCTCTAAATAACCTGCCAAGTCGCTTAGCGCCTTTAAATAGTCCAAGTGCACCGGCGCCAAGGATAACTCCCGCAAATACTGATTTCACACCGTTCAGTTCACGCGCCTCTGCCACCAGCGATTTTATAGCTGATGTAATTCCATCAAAAACAGCCCTTATCCCCAGTCCATGTTCTTTCACGGAGTCACTAAAATCAGTAAGAACACTGTTAATGCCGTGAACCACATCGCGAATGCCTCCACCAGGGTCTTTCATGATGGTCAGCATTAAGCTTTCCCAGTTGGAGCTGAGTAGTGTTAGCTCCCCATCAAGATTGTCCAGCTTCGTCTCCGCCATTTTCTTCGCGGCTCCGTCAGCATTGTTCAAAGCATCAGTAAGCTGATCAAACTTTTGGTCAGATCCATTGACTATAGCCAATAGCCCTGACATGCCTTCTGTACCGGCTAACATCCCAGCAAGAGCAATCTTTCGATCTTGCGAAAGCCCTTTGAACTTTTCGCGCATTTCGCCCATCATTTCGTTAAACGGCTTTATTTTACCCGTAGAATCAGTAAGGCTAAGCTCCAGCTCGTTCATAGCCTGTGCTGATTGTTTTGTCGGCTTGGCCATTCGTGTGAATACCGCTCTTAACGAGGTGCCAGCTTGCTCTGCCTTAATCCCGGCATCAGCCATCATCCCAACGGCTACGCCGACATCTTCAACGGAATATCCTAATGCTCCTGCAAGAGGAGCTACATATTTAAATGTATAGCCCATCTTCCCGACATCAGTATTAGAATTAGTGGCAGCCGCAGCCAACACATCGGCAAAGTGTCCAGCCTGACTTGCCTGCATACCGAAGGCTGTCATAGAGTCGGTCACAATGTCCGAAACAAGCCCAAGGTCTTCTCCAGATGCAGCCGCAAGATTCATAACGCCTTCAATCCCGCCAAGCATTTCTTCCGTTTTCCAGCCTGCCATGCCCATATATTCAAAAGCTTTACCGGCTTCAGTCGCAGTGAATTTTGTTTTAGCACCCATGTCCATGGCTTTTTGTTTTAATTGTTCAAACTCATCCCCGGTAGGCCCCGCAATAGCCTTTACGGTACTCATTTGTGCTTCAAAGCTTTTAAATGTCTTGATAGCGTCGTAAATACCAAATGCAATGCCCGCGCCGGCTGCCATTTGCAGAGGAACCCCTAAAGCCGCTCCGGATATTTTCTGGCCAATACCTCCCAATCCACTAGCCATATTCTGACGAACATTTACAACCGCCGTATAAGCCTTCCCGTGTAGTGCCTTTAATTCCGTCTGTATCTTAGCTACATGAGGAGTTGCTTTATCACGAAGCCCAACCTTTATCGTTGTATTCGTATTTTTTAACTTATCGGTAGCTTCTTTTACTTTCTTTATACCGCTAGTAGCTTTATCAGCTTTGTTCCCAATGCCATTCAAACTACTGCCAACGCTATCAATCCCTTGGCTGGTCGACTTGGCAGACTGCGCCAAACTCCGTGTACTCTGCTGTGCGGATTTAATCCCTTGTGTAAATTTAGAGTCATCCAAGGAAAGGATGACCTTTAACTCTTCATTGCTACCTGCCACTTGTTCCACCTCCTCCCGCAAGAGCCCCTATTGTTCCCAATTGGGCTAATTGGATTCGTTCTTTTTGTTCTTTTTCCATCGCCACTCTACAAACAAGTTTTTCCGCAAGTGATAGCTTGAAAAAATATTCGAATGTATGCCCATGGAGAACTAAAAAGGCGGCCGTAGCCGCCTCCCAGTCTCCTTCGACTAGTTTTTTATTTCTTCATATACTGCCGTTTCAATTTTCTTCCCGGCGCCAACCTTATCCATAATGGCACTGGACATTGCCTTTACTTCCCCGTATTGGAAAAGCTTGGAAATAATATCCGTGGGGACAACGCAACCATAGGCCGCTTGCAATTCAGGGTCTTTCAGGTTGGGCTCCACAATTGAATTTAATAAGAAATATTCGTCATTTCCAGCATCAAGCTCCAAGGATTCCGTGATAAGAGAAGCTGACGGTTTAACCGCAACAACATCGCCGATAGACGTTTTTAACACGATTTTCTCTTTTTTCTTAGCCTCAATAGCTTCCTTCTTCTCAATGAGTTCTTTAATCGTCGTTACCATATATAAAGCCTCCTTAGTCGATAGATTCCAAATAGGTTAAATCTTCGGGCGTAAATCCGAACGGTATTTCATGTTCAACCACCTTGCCTTTTTCAAATGTCATCGGCGTCAGTTTGTTAAACCAAACATTATCAATACTAATTCGTTCTTTTTGCCCGTCTACAGCATCGGGGTCATCGAGCAGCCCAACAAAAGTCGAGCGGGGGTCAGTACCGGCGCACCACGCTTCGTGAAGTTTGCGGAAGTTTCGATTAATAACGGCCTTAACCGTCATTGTGCCCTCACCCTTAAGGCTTGTTACCTTACTGTCTACCGAGTTGCCGATGATAACGTCTTCGCGCTGCGCTTCAACCGTCGCTTCAAACTTTTCAATCTCAAACACCAATTCGCCGTCAAGCCACAATTGCCCGTGAGATCCGTTCCAGCGACGTCTACCACGATATTTTACATCTTCGCTATGTCTACTCATATGTCATGTCCTCCTTCTACATCGTAAAATCAATGGAAAGGTTTTCCATTGCATCTACAAATTTCACGCTACCGACCAGCGCCACTTTATCACCAGTGTTAAATTGGCGAATTTGCATCGGGGTAAGTTTAGTAACATCCTCGCCGTGTAAGATGGCATAATTCTTTTGGAACAACTCATCAATATCAACTTTATTGTCCGCATCTTTATCGAGAACATTCCCTAAAAGCCCGCTGAAATACACACCGATAGCCGCAATAAAAAGCATTTTATGGTCGTAGTCATTGATGATTTTACCCACATACATTCGCTTAAAAGTATCTCGAATGTCATCAGTAAGCATGTCAATGGCTTCAATGATTTTAATTTTGCGGAAGTCTTCTCCCTTATCGGTCGTGAACGTTGTAAGGGAATTGCATGCACGAGCGATTTTAACGCCGTCTCCATCTTCTTCATCAAAAATATGAAGCTCACCCTTATCAATCCGATCTTCAAGGTCATCGTATACCTTAATCGATTCGACCTCCGTCAGCTTAAAATATGTTGCCGAACGGTCAAGCGATAAGCCGGCAAGTATCCCCGCAATGCGTGCCGTATACTGAATGGGCGTATACGTGGTATATGTCGTTACCCCTTGTTTCGTTGTCCCGGTCGGCACTTTGATTTCTTCCGTGCAGAAGTTGATAACGCCTTCATGGTCAGCCTTAACATTGGCAACGACGGCCTTCACGGTTAACCGACGATTCGTGCGCTCAGCCTTTACGAAATCAGCCAAGTCCTTTTGTTCCTGGTCGGTTCCTTGCGGTGCTGCAATGTAGTTGTACTTAATGTGTTTAATCTGCTTTAAAATTTCGGCCTGATTATGCTTTGCTCCTGCCACCCCGTCTTTAGGGAGCGTATAAACAAGAACTCGAAGCGGCGTGCCTGCCAAGCATTTCTTTAGCAGATCTTCCGCTTCAGGCGTAAGCACATTATCAGGGATATCTGTGATATCACTCACTTTATATTTCTTTATGGTGTCTGTTGTTTCTGTCTTTAAAATCAAAACAACGATACCTCGCGCCGAACGACGGATAGCACTAACGCTCTTCGTTTTAAAGTCAATCAGTACTTGCGGTAGTCCAAACTTTTCTTGTTCATTAGCCATTATCTTCTTCCTCCTTTAAATCTAAATGGTTAACAGTTAATTTTAATTCTTCCATTATTTCTCCTTGAACGATGCCCACCTCTTCATCTGTAAAGGCATCTGTAAACTCAAGGTTGAATATGAAATGCAATATTTCATCGATAAATGTATGCTCAATATCGTTGATGGTAATATACCTATCCTCGACCCTTAACACCGGTCGAAAAATTCGTTCCAACGAATCCGACATGACATATAACTCCGCACGATTGATACGGTTATTTTTATCGGGCATGGGCACAAACGCAATATCAACTTGAACTATCTTGTCAAAGTATGTATCGTCTCCAATGCCCGTTCGAACAAACATATCCACATAAAAATAAGGCGACCTCGATTTTTCTACGTTATCGAAGTACACCTTGTAGTCGGGATAATATTCTTTTAAATTAGCAACAATTGCCTTTTGCATTTGCCTTAAATTAAGCATCTAACAACCGCCTTATGATTACTCGCGATTCCGCAAGAAACACGCTCTTACGATGAACAATGGCACGATGAAGCATTTTACGCCCCTTAACAACTCCGCCACCCCGCGTCCTATGGCCGAACTCGACATGAGCCGCATAATCGGTATTGTTATACACCTTAATGCTACTATCCGATACGGGGGTACGCTTCCAATTAGCGCGAAGCAAGCCTGTATCTACGGGCGTATTCTTCTTAGTATCGGCAAGTAAAAGTTCTCCTTGCTGCATGAGAAAAGTGTCTTTAATCTCGCCGTGTTCCGCGAGTATCTTTGCCCATTTTTTATTGAGATGCTCAAATCCGTCAATACTCATACCCATTACGCTTCACCAAACTTTATGAGCGGAACTTCTTGATGGGTTATATATTTAAACGGCTCTTGAGCCCTCATGGTGAACACTTGACCTTGCCCTGTCGTTACGGTAAGGATATCGCTCGGCAATATTTCAAGCTCACTAGAAACCGATAAACGCAGATGATCCGTAATGCTAAACGCCCTATCCGATTCGCCGCCATTCATACCGCTTGTGCCCTGCTGCCCTAGTCGGCACGGGACGTCAGTGTAAACGTCAACTATATCGTAGACGTCTGCCCCAATGTCATCCGTTATTCCTATCTGTCGTTTCACCGTCACCTTATCTTTATAGACATAAGCACTCAACAATAAATCATAGTAGTTTTTAGCCATGATGTACCACCTTGCGATACAGATTTAGCTTGTTGCGAATAGACTCGAAGTCTTGCTCCGATATACAACCAATGGGCGCTACGCTACTTACCGCCCACTCGAACTGAACGTCGTTTTCTTTCAATGATTTAAGGGGTCCTAGCGAACCATCTGCCATGCGATTCATATCAGCGATATACTTCATCGCTAATTCGGCAGCCGTATAAGCCAACACCCTGGGGAAGTTAGTGCGGTGGCAATAAGCTACCACATCAAGCACAAACTTTTCTGCGAAGACCTGTATTTGAGCATCTATGTTGTTCCTGTCGGCTTTGATAGCCCCCATATTAACTAGTCTATTTGCATGTTGTACAATCAATGCCACTGCTTCATCAAAACCAATATATTGTTCATTGTTCATTCCCCATCGCCTCATCTCCTTGATTTTAGGTACAAAAAAAGCACTCATTCGAGTGCTTTAATATACCAACTCCATTAATTCAGAGTCGTGATATTGGGTAAATCGCCACTTGCGCCTTACCATATATTTGTATATTCTTGCCGCTTTTAAAAAGTCGTCAGATGTAGGGTGCACGGGGTCGAATAAGAATGGTGTTCCTTGCAAAGACCCCTCGCCAAACGCATCTTCATACAATTTAACAGCATTCATATATACCGTTCTTGCGTCTCCCATTCTATCTCCCTCCTTTATGCTTTTAAGATCAACCCTACAATTAAATGTAGATACTCTTCATCGTCCGTAATTTTTTTATAAACAATCTTACCGTTAATAATCTTCTGCTCTTGTCCGATTTGAGGCTCAAATAATGATTCTAAGCCCATACTTAACACTTCACTGCCTGCGGTCTCCTTCCCGATATAAGGAGATATGAAGTTATCGGCTTTTGTCATTTCTGTATGCCCGTAATTATACCCGGGAAACAAATCCATTAATCGCACAAAATCCTCGCCCTCGGTACGCTCTTTTATCCACTTATGAGAAATACGAAGGGCGTCTTTATTATAATGCTCGACCATATGCCCAATTTCATGAAAAGCGGTCGTTTTTCGCTCTCCATTCATAGCAATGGTCAGGTAGTCATCCTTGAGGTCGCCCGGCAGTTTATCATAATAATACTTGCCGTCTTTAGTTGCTCCGGGAACAAAGAAGCCACGCTTCACCTTTGGCGTAAAGAATTTGCGATTATCTTTTTTAACATAATCTAACCATGCAGAAGGGTATACATCAAATGCCCCTTGTAACAGTTTTTTGTTAACAGGGTTAGAGCGCTCAGACCACATCGTTTTAGGGATAGTCGAACCAATTTCTCGATATTCGCTAAACACTTCTGCAAGAGCTTCTTTATCACCAACGATATCAACAATGTTGTGCTTTTCTACGACCATCTTCCCTAAGTCAATTATATCCTTTGGAGCCGCGTTTTGTAAATCTATATTTTGCATTTGCCCACGTATCATGTCCGTTGTAACAGGATCCGTCTTTACCGTCACAGTAGAAACACTACGTTTAACCTGGCTTCCTTTGGCATTCTCTTCCTTCACCTTGCTGGTGTTAGTTACTTTCTCCGGACCTTCCAAACTGGCCGCTATGGTACTTCGGCAACGAGCGTGCAGCGGCGGAACGTTATCGCCCACCGATGCATCGTCAAGCTCATACAAATTACCGTCATGCTCTCGACATACGGCTGAAGTCCGCCGGTCGATAGTAGCAATAAATCGGAAATATTTCACTTTTGCTTCTCGCATTGAATCAAGAGCTGCCGTGTTATTGACGTAGTTCATTTCAGTGCGAACGAGCCGCTCCGAATCGCTTCGCCCTACCCCCATGCGCTCTTGTACGCGCTTAGTCATCGATTGTACCGAACTGCCACGATGCACCCCATTAACGATTTCCGTTTGAATGGTATCCGCAAGCTTTGTTGTGTTTTTCCATATGCGTTCGCTGTAGTTCTTCCCGCTCCAGGGTGTTTTCAGTACATCCTTTACACGTTCAGGACTTACTTCCGTAGCGAGTGAGCTTATACCTTGTTTCGCCAAATCTCCCAGGGTTTGCCTCTTGGTGTCCGTATAAGCGTCACTAAGAAACTTCGTCATACTCGAATCAACTTTACGACCAAGCTTATCCAATTCCATCAAGGTCTCCCCACGAAGCTTGTCAAGACGAGAAATTCGTGACCGCATCGAAAGCGTGTTTAGCTCGCGTAAAAGACCCTTGTCGCCGGTCTTGCCTATTTGTTTGACGTAGTCTTCAATATCCATCCGCCAAGCCTTATACTCGGGCCCGGAGATAAGCTTTACGGCTTCGGCCATGGTAAGTCCGTTTTCAGTTGCGAACCTACCATACAAAGCCTCCACCTTTTGGGTTAGCCGCTGTAAAGACCGCTCATACTCTGCCGCAAGCTCTTTTTCGATTGTCTGCTGGCTCTTCTTAAACCACTCGTCTTCTCGTTCCCTGCTTCGGCGTGCCCAGTATTCATCGGCATTCATAGGCGGCTACCTCCTAGCCCAGTTTATGTTTAAACGCTACAATACGGACTTGTTTCGGTTCATACACACGCTTCCAATTGTCTTTATTAGCAAGCTCTGTACGAGATACCGATTCAGCGTGTGCACGAGTCTTGTTCTGCCAAGCGACTCCTCGAGGATGCATAATAAAGGCTCGTCGAGAAATCAAATAATTCACACCGGAGCCTTTCTTTTTATCGCGATCCGTTTCGACAGGAACAAACCCCGCAGGATTACCGATGCCGTAAGCAATAGCACCCTGCCCGAAAAGGTACGTTGTATAAACGCCAGCATCGTAAGGGCATCCGTCATCAACAATCACCCGGCGTCCCATATACGTATCAAAATCCTGAGCGTCAGAATTTCGAATCGTTTCGATTAAGTTCTGTTTCTTCAATGCAACTTTAGTTGCCGAATGCATAACAACGGCAGTTAACTGTCCTTGTGCATCCCCTAAAAGTTGAGTTGCATCCAAAAAGCTTTCTGCAGAAAAATTGGCAGCCTTCCCGGTTCCGCCAGAGATATCAAGAACGTGTGTGTCTTTCATGGTGTCACAAGTAAACACGCCATTCAGAATATTAATAAGTTCTTTCTGGTTGTCTCTAGCCCAAAAATCTCCCACGAGACTTGCAATAGCAGCCGCAGGGTCAGAACCAGCTAATGCCGCGGACAGGTCTGTCGCAGACCACATCTTTGCACGTCGAATCGTCGTGGACGCGTCACTACCAGACTTGATTTTATCAGCTGTAAGATCGGTGCCTTCTACAACGTCTTCAGAATCTCCTGTCAAATCATTAAAGAACGGCATGTTATGAACCTGTGCCGGCTCAGATGCGAGTTGGTCAAAATGAGAATCTCGAACCATAATACCGGATTGAAGAAGCGCGGAGAGTTCCGCAGTCTTATTAATAACATAAGCGTCAAATCGAGACGGTACCGCTACAATATCAGCCAGCGTTGTACCTGTAGATGCCCCCGGACTGCCGGGCGAACCAAATCGCTGCAAATTAAAAATAAGTTCATTTTTCATTAATTTATTCCTCCTTAAAAATCAACTGTTACCCCTGCTTCTGTAGCTAATGCTCTTGCCTTCTCAGGGTTGTCTTGGATTAACTTGTTTTGAGCCGTGAAGTTAAAATGCTCTTTACTGAACGGGTTGTCCGAGGGAACGCCATCCCCTTTGCCGGGATTATAGTTAAATCGACCGCTATCAGCCGCCTTAAACAAGAAGGACTTATCTTGTTGCAAAGCTTTTATCTGTTCGTCTAAACCACTAATTTTTCCGTCCTCAGATAAGACTAACTTCCCGCGATCTATAAGGCCTGCAACGAGATCTGCGTCTTGTGCAGATGAAGAAACGGCAAGCTTAATAGCTGCCGTCAGTTTAAAATCATTCAATTCTTTTTCCGCCTTTTCTGATGCGGCTTTGTTTAACTCCTGTAAATTCTTAATCTGCTTTTTCAGGTCCTCATTACCCTCAGCACTCTTTTGAAGCGTTTTTAACTGTTCGTCCCGCTCAGCCACGGTCTTCTTTAAAGTGTTCTTTTCCTCGTTCACTTCATTAAAACGAGATTTCGGCACATAGCTACCGTCCAAAAAAGATTTGAGCTCTTTTTCTGCAGTTTCTTTTTTATCATCGGCAATCCCAAGTGCCTTAAGCAATTCCTCAATCGTCATAATATCTCCTTCCGGTTTTTACCGTGGTTTACCCGCCACGAGAGATTTACAAATTATTCAACATAGTCTTGCTCATCTTCCTTGTTTTCCTCAGAGAGTCTTTCCAGCTCTTCATTAACATCTTCAACAAACGGATGATGAGCGAGAATAGTTTTCCTTGACACAACACCCATTGATTTACTACACATATCAACAAGGTCTCCGTCGTTCTTAATGGACGTTCTGGTCCATGTCTGAACAATTTTTACATCCTCCTTGCCATAATGCTTACAGATAGCACGGATCAACATATTAAATCCCAACTGAAATTCCGTTTCCATCATCCCCGCTTTTAACTCAAGCAACGTATATAGAAACTTCATAGCTTCGCCACTTGTCCCATCTAAACCTTGCTGTTGGGGATCGACGCCTTGGCCCATATCAAAGATTGCCTTGCGCGTAATATTAAGCAACTCTTTTCGTGCTTCAATAGGAATATCAATCGTAAGCGTCTGTACCCCGCTACGGTCATCGGGGCCGGAAGAATCAAGCTGAATAGCTTTGTACTTCTTCATTCCCTCCAAAAACTCGGATAAATCCTCGCCGCCGTAGTTGGTAAGCACATAAATAACTTCCTGCACATCCTCAAGGTCGTTTAAGAATCCGCTATAGGTTTTGTCGTATGCGTCAATTAACGGCTTTATTCGCGCCAAGTCAGTCGTTTTTGCCGCATTGTTTCCAAAAGGAATAAACGGAACCGCTCCCAGCCTATGAGAAACTGTATCTCGGTCTTCCAATCCTCCGTTATCAGTAACCACAGAGTATATCGCATATCGACTAAGGCCCATAAGGTCTTCCGCTCCGGACGACACGGAGTAGGCCTCGCATACCGTGTCGTTCCAGTATTCGTATACGGTAATCGAGTCACCGTTTTCATCTCGACTGCTATAAACACGAAGTACCCCTTCAAGCTGTGTATTTAAACGACTATCCCAGATAGGGATAATTTCTTCTCCCGGCACGACAGCCCACTGAAAAGAACCTTGCGAATCTATCCAGTAGTGAACCCATGCGATTCCACAGTTTGAAGCCTCGACGCATAAATCTTTAGCTTTCTTTTCGTATGCATCCCCAAGCACCCCCGTAATACGTTCGTTTAAACCGTCATCTCTTACATCAAAAAGAGGTGGGGCTGAAAACATATATGCCGTTTTCTGATCAACCAGAAGCGGATAAAAGCTATAAGGGATCCGATTGTCAGCTTGCCTGGACGGGTTAAAATCTTCCCCTCGCATCCGCGCGTCATCCAACGTCTTAGGCTTGCTAGGCGCCAACATAATGTCATTTTGAACGGCATAATAACGTCTAGCGTCTGACGCGTTGCTAATAACTAAAGCATGCCCCGCCATGTGCTTTTTTATAAGCTTTTTAATTTGTTCAATCTCCACTTTCTCACCTCCCTTACGTCATAATCCTAATACCTTTGCGTCCATCAAAATCTTCCATTGCATATCGCATAGCATCCATCAGATGATTAAAATCATCCACCGGCTTATTAATCTTGTTATCAAACTTATCTGTTGCCCATGTGTAATTGCTAATTTCAGTAATAAAATTTACACACGACGGATGAATGATAATTGTGTAGTCCTGAATTAAAGTAACGCCGGCCATAATTGAATCGGGCCCCTTCTTTGCAGCCCTGATTCTGCGTAAGTATTTCTTACGTAGGTATGCAATTGATTTCGGCTCTGCGCTATCAGCACGGATACGCTCTTTTGAGTAGCCTCGTCGAACCAGCTCTTCCCCGATATCATCGTTACTCATACCCTTTTGATACATTTCATCGAATACATAAATTTCTCTGGCAGTTTCGTCTACCAGCAAACAGATAAAGGCTGAAGGGTCATTGGTGTACCCAAAATCAAGACCGAACGCAGACTTGACAGTAGCTCTTCTAGTAATTTCTGATGTATCAAACACTTGTTCCTTCCAGTTTTCATATACAAGCCCATCAACAACACCCCAATCCCCTTCTCCGGCAACGGCATAGCGCCTTGGGTTCTTCTTCATTTCTTCAAACAGGAGTAAATCCGATTGGCTTAGGAACT
>ERZ773046.726-NODE-726-length-20448-cov-21.840092_pt1 | contig 20448 bp, 11 predicted proteins | sample MGYA00580634_ERZ773046 | MGnify/ENA primary metagenome ERZ773046 (study PRJEB29015, sample SAMEA2738127) | human oral metagenome | biome: human oral; feature: human-associated habitat; material: saliva | place: China | collected 2159 ... | reverse complement strand
GCAGATACTTGATAGTGAAGACTGCCGTTGTACGAGTATTACCCTCACCGAAAGGGTGAATTTGCCAAAGATCTGAAATAAATTGAGTAATATGATTCACGGCTTCCATTGTGTCATGGTGTCTATAATTGTATTCCTTTTCACGGGCAAAGTCATAATCCAGCGTCTCACGAATACTATCCGCACCTGCATATAGCACAGTTTCTCCATTCAGTACCCACTCCTTTTTCGTAATGTTGTAATCTCTTATCTTACCGGCGTGTTCATAGATGCCTTCAAACAATCGGCGATGAATAGAAATATATTCTAATGGCGAGAATGTAAAACTCTGCTCGGACAGCAATTCGGTGATACGAGCCGATACTTTATCTGCTTCCTCTGTTCTGTCTTCTACGTCCTTACGGGCAACCTTTGATTCATAGTAGCTATTTACGAGCTGCTTCACCTCCTCAATCGTGATGTCGCCCTCAATATGTTGACGAGCTGTTTGAAGCAGATAGTCTGAAGTCTTCAGCCCATCAACAGCCTGCAAGCCAATAGCCGTCTGCCACGCATAACCTTTCTCTCGTTTATGCGGTTCGCTCTGTCGGATATATTCTTCAAAATCAGTCATCTTGCTACCTAAATTAAATGTCCCAACATTAGTTCTTAACTTTCTTATCCACAAACATAATAAGGTCAATTGGCTCAACTTGCAATATATCGGCTATCTGAGCAATCATATCAAGACTCGGTTGACGGTGGTTGCCCACATAGGCATTGACCATTGCAAAGCTCTTGCCCAAATGCTCTGCTAATCACGTCTGCTTAATACCCTTCTCATTAAGTACCTCTTTGATTCGATTGTTTGGAGTTTTCATAATTATTCCCTTATCAATTACAAAAATAACAAATTTAATTTGATATACGATATAAAAGAGGATTTATTTCCCCTCTTTTATATCGTATGCGTTTTATTTGATTAATCAACTATTTTTCTTTGCATCAGACTATCTGCTTTCTGCTTTAATCCTAATTCATAACCATCTATTTGCTTCTTAATATTTTTGATTGCAGTTTTGTTCCTATGAATGTCAAACACATCGTTAAGCCATAGGATTTCCTTAGGGCTACAACCTCGCCATACTCTAATGATACGAAATTTCAAGGCATCGTCTTGTATTGCTGTTTACTTTGCCACAAGAAGTAATTGCCGACCAAAAAAACAAAACAATACGGCAGTTGTCACAACCATATAAGTAAAGACCTTCGAGGATTTAATATCAAAGCTATGCCTATAGAAATGTTCTTGTTGTTTTGGAAGCTCTTTATACTTCCACATCTTTGAATGTGATGGCAAAAATCTGCTTAAGAAACTGCGAAATTTCATCTTGTTTGCCAACTCTAAAATGGTTCCATATATTCCAACCAAAATGAAACAGATCTAAGGCAAATAAACCTTTGATATTAATTGGTTCAACGTGTGATAAGGGAAGCTTAGCTGAGTACAACTCTATATTCACAAAGCTTGAGCAAATCTTTGTCAGAAACATAAGGTGCGAACTATAGTTGAGTATATTTAATAGCTATAGCTTTGTTTTGCTCTTTATAAACTAATTATTTTCATAAGAATGAAACTAGAGTTTCAATATGATGAAACTGGAGTTTCATACTGATGAAATTAAAGTTTCAAACTGTTGAAACTTTCGCTTAATACTGAGAAGATGTTTTATTTTATACACGCTTGTAGGTATGCATAAGTGTAGGGTATTGTTCTTCATAGCTGTCGAACTCAATTGCAGAGCCGTCGTAACCCATGTCTGTGAAGATATCTCTTATCTCCTTTTGCTCACTTTCAGTCAGTACACGCTCTTTTCGTTTAATCCGATAATAGGCTGTGCGCCCAAAGGTGTAGATGAGATTTTGTCGGATATCACTTAAATCAGCCACCCGCACATTGTCATATATTCGTGATATTCCCCATGCAAAACGTTCCTTGCGGTTAGGGTCGAAGAACGGACAAGGCTTCTTATCCGCAATCACATTCGTGTTCACCATCATATACTGCTCCCGTCCACCCGTTTCGAGCATCGTGTAGGCAGTGTGGCATAAGCACTGGCTGGCTTTCTCGCAGTGAGTGCCAGCACAGTGTGCGTAGTCGTAGGGTAATTGGTTGTATTCTTCAAGGGGCATAGGGTTATTTTATTATGCTAAAGTTAGTTTCGTACCATCCTTATTTACCATCTCTTCTTTCAATACTCTCTTTGGCAGACTCAGGTAAATCTGGATTCACCTCTTCGGCAACGATATTTGGATAAACATATTCACGATCTATCCAAATTATCTTTTTACCACAACTATGACAACATGCGATATAGAGTATATTTTTGATTCGATTTTGAGAACTAAGTGCTTCGTTAATATCTTCTTGGAATTGATGCAATTCAGAATGCATTAACGGCAATGTGGACAAGTAAAACTTTTCAAAGATCTTTCAGGAGCTATATATTTATTGTTCATAGTTCAATTATTAAAAGTTAAAAGAGGATATGCTTTTAGAAAGACATATCCTCTTTATGAGACATCTATATTATACTTCACCTCCCCGTATCTTACCACTACTGATGATCAGATAGTTATATTCCTATGTTGCAATTTACAGATGCTTATTCCATATTGGATGTTGTCACAGGATAAGTAACCATAAATATGGTATAGGGCGTTTAGGAAGTTTAACGGTCAAAAAGCACCTTTACCCCCCGCACATATTCATCAAAAGATTGTTTGCCTCTTCTATACAACTCATTTAGATTTTTTATGTAATCTAATCCAAGCTACAAAATCTTTGGCATCTATTCCCTTCACCTTACAATATTCTCGTAAACTTTTCTTTGTCTCCCTTTGGAATTGTAATAAGTTAGTGTACTGCTTTTCATAGTCAATTTCAGCAGTTCCTGGAAGTTGTTCACTTTCATTCCCATTAGTACTCTCTTTCGAATGTGAAAATAGTCTATTGTATAGATAGCAAAATTGAAATAACGTATAAGAATAAATTAGCTTATAAATAGATGGGCTTGTAATCTTTAACAGCCTTTCATATAAGACATTATTTAAGGATGTTACATTTCGATCCCCATTATTGAAATAGGAGTCGTTAAATGCCGTCAAATACACCTTTGCGACCATAGACTTATCATGCTGCTCTATACCATCTTTTGATTCACTGTATAGCTTGTACTCTTCAGCTAATCCAGTTTCTAAATACTTTTTATATATCCTAGAATATATCCAGTTTGTAAAAAGTTGATGTAATATTGGAAATATCAATGTTGCTATTAGAATATATTGATCTAAGTTGGCGAGAGAAATTTCAAATTTTATACCTCGTATTGAAAATTTATCTGCTCTAGAAATAATCTCTGCATCGGAAGATAAACTATAACAACTATCCAGCATCCAAAAGGCAAATGCTAATAATACAATCAATAAAAAAACATTTTTCCATTTTCTAAAAAGAAATTTTTGGAAGAATATTATAAAAATAAACACTATTCCACAGATATAACTTAATGGAAGCCTATAGTACAGGCTATCAGCAATTTGAGGATTTTCTAAACCTATATATATAAGTAAGAATATGCAGAAAGCAAGCATAAAACCACCTTTCTTTCTAGAGGAATTTTGTACTCTTACTGCTATTGAAACTGTACTATCAAGGAGGTTTTTATAAATGAGACTATCCTTAAATGGATATTTATTGAAAATGCGTTCTATATCTTTGTTATAATCAGGAGTCCAGAAATCTTTACAAAATGTATTATCAAGACTCATTGTAACATAAACAGCAGAAAAGAACTCTACAAAAGAACTTAGTTGCGCTATCATTTGAAGTATTTTTTATAAAATTCTTTCAATTCCTGTTGCTTTTTCTCATTAACTATTTTATATTGAGGATCCTCTACATTGGTTTTATCACTAGACTTCAAGACTGACCTATATTCTGGATAATCATTGCTTTTAGAAATATTATTTTTCCAATTCATAGGCCTTAAGTTTATCCTATTATTAATTAATTCCTGAGGAACATTCAGTTTCTCTAACTCATTTTGAGGATAAATATGATCTATATCCCATCCAAAAATGCTATCATGATCTCCATACTTTTCTCGCAAGATCCACGCCCCAGCAGCATCTTGACGTACAATATCAGGATTCCATCCTTCAATAATTAGTCCCTGAGACCAGACATCCTCTATTTCTTGTTTAGAAAAATCTGACATGGCTTTGTTATTTATAAAGTGAATACGGTTCGTATTATTATTTTTATTGCAATACAAAAGTACAAATAATTATTAGCATATACATGCTCTTAACTATATTTTTTTTCGAAAGACGGCCCCTACTGCTAAGGTGAAATGGAACAATGCACAATCACCTTTCTGTGGCAACTCATAGCTGCCATATAAGTATATACTTGAGTTCGGGATAAGTTTAGCATGAAAAGAGTTCCAACTGCCTTGTTTTTTCGACATACACTGGCAGTGCCTCTAGTTTGTTCTCAAAGAAGCAGTATGCTATAAGGGCAGAACACAAGTTCATGATAAAGTTGTGTATTGAGCGGTGTCTTGAGTGAACAAGGTTGGCTTTGTTCTTGAGTAGTTCGTTAATGCACTCGATGTTTTTTTCTTGAGTATCTAACATTACTAATATTGAGTTTATATGTAACAAAATCTTTATAAGCCTACTCTGAGTGACTCTATCATAGTACAAAGATACTTCTTTTTAGGAACACTTCAACGCTTTAACCCTCCTAATTTCATAGTACTATATAAAAACAAATCGCAGCAACCCACTACTGGATTACTGCGATTATATTAGTTATTATTATTTTACTTCACTTCCTCGAAAATAATTCACATTGAATATCAGTAAGTTATAAACTATCGTGGCAAAAACGAGGCAGATTTTTAAGATATTCTCATACTCTTTGTGCAGTATGCCCTTTAGTGACATTCTTTAGTGACATTCTTTAGTGACATTTACTACTGGCTTCAGTTGCCAGTCTCTTGCCCATCAATGCTTTCCCAATGCCCATCTTTTCTACCTCCTACTCTCTTAATCTTCTTATGAGTACGCAGATAATCTATATCACGTAAGATAGTTCTCCTATTCACTTTAAGGGTACCAGCAATCTCATCGACTGTCATTTCCCTGTTAAAGGAAACCAATGCGAGAATGGCCTCATATCTTTTAGTGACATCTTTAGTGACATTTTCTTTGGGACGGTTGTTTCCTAAGCCAGACGACAGCTCTTCTCTGCCGTTCTCCTCAACATACTCTACATCGTGTCCATAGTTAAGATTGGGCAGGACGGTAAAGAAATTATGTGCATCGGAGCGGAACGATGGCTTCTTGTCTGGAGTGTATGTTTCATACCCCTTGTAATCCCTTATGATTTTCTTAAAGCCACTCCCACGGCGATCCATTAGATTCAACCTGCTGAATATATCGGCGATTACTGGATTACGCCGCTTAGATTCAACATTCATCAAGTCTAAGTTCTGTACCAGCGTACCGTCAAACATGCCTCCAGGAGAATACACTTCAATCCGATCATCATAAATATCCACATGCACTTCACTTCCATACTCCAGGTAGTCACGATGAATGAGACTATTGACACATGTTTCGAGAAGAGCCCTATCCGGATAATCAGGCATTTCGATTCGCCCATCCTTGGTTTTCATCCATGCCTTGTGGTTGTTTCGATTGATAAAGCTCATCATGTCCTGAAGAAGTATCAGAAGACTTCCGGAGTATTCAGCATCATCAAGGGCATCCACAACTCCACCAGCTTTGTCAAGCCCATTCCAACGAGTACAAAAAACACGAGAGTAGTGAATTGGGCACTCATCTGCCAATAGAGCACCTGCATTGGTGAGGACACCGTCAGATGTAATTCCCCACGATTCATAGTCGGTGTCCAGAAACTCATTATGAGTACGCTGGAAGCAGATGGATCTCAGCTTTGTGAAAGCCATTTGGTTGAATTTGTATTCTGAAGGCATACTGTCAAAACTACGTTTGTACCCTTTCAATACTAAACGCTTTAGCATCATGCTATCGGCAGGCACACTCTCGTTACCGATTCTAACAAATGCAGTGCGATTGCCGTCAGCAAAATAGAAATAGGGCGTTTCGTCCCCTGGTCTTACCTTGAGAACAATCAGTTCCTTTCCATCGTCAGTTTTATGAAAGCCAAGATTCACTTCCGGCACTGGATCCATCTTTGTTTTTATCTGCTCACTGATAATTTCCGCATCATGCTGAGCCTCTTGCAAGCCTACGACTTCTCCATCGTCAGCAATGCCGAAAATCAAAGCACCACCTTCGCCATTGGCAAAGGCACTCACGCTTTTCAACCAACTCTTTGGCTTACGTTCTTCAAGCATCTGCTTCTTGTCGTAGGCCGTTGTTTCGCCTATCAGCGATTTTATGTCTAACACATCTGTTGTCATATTTTCCTTTCTTTACTGTTATAACGATATATACCATTTTTAGTTAAAAATATCTATATCGTTATCAATATTAATATCTTGAGAATTGGAACGTACAAACTCAGCTCTTATATTCAACTCATACCTTCTGGTGTTGCCATGGTTATCCGATATCGTGACAGGAATACGATTATCCCCATCTTCCAAGTGTAATTCATAAGTAAACGTATATGGAGATGTGTGTTTGGTTAAGTCGATTCTTTTAACGTCTTTTGAGAGCCATTTAGCTAGACTTCCTGTCCTGCTAACCGTTGCTACAGATGCATCTCCATCAAAATGTACCATAAAAGTACAATTACAACTTAATCCGTTCCCATCCCAATGGATAACAGAAACATCTCCCGTTCCAAAAATCTGTGGCTTATTTGAAGGTAGAATAGCCTTTATACTATTAGGGAAAAGGATTGAAGAACCGACACTGCTACTTTGACTTGGGGCGGAGTTATCAACGGCCACCCAACCTAAAGGCTGGACTTTGTAGCTCCAATCCTCTTTAATTCCTATAAGGCAGATATATTTGTACCCACTATTATTATTGCCATAACAGATCATCGAACTCGAAGGAGTCTTAGAACATTGCCTAAAATCATTTGAAACTATATTTTCAACGAATTTGTCTATTTCAGAAGAAGATGTACAGGCATATAAGACATAGTAATCTCCTTCAAGATTTGACTTTACAGAATACCTATTGACAGAAATATTATGAACAACAGGCATCGTGCTATTGGTTATATATTCAACTGTTTTGTTATGAGACAATTGGTTTGCCAACCCAAAAAGAATATCTATTTGGTCAGAATTAAGGTGCTTTTTCTTTCTGAATAGCCATCTTTTTAGATTTACCTTGTTTGATGGGTTTGAAAACTTTGACACTAATGGAGCGCAATTACCTGAAATGGAAAATGATGTCTCATCCTCAAAAAAAGGAGCAATTTTATAATTAGCAATTGTGTCTATCTCTTCATCAATTTTAATATTAACGGGAATTGTATTTTGGTGTTCTAATGCATAGAGAGCTAAATCATTCTTATTCCGGCATTTTCTGACTAAATCGAGAATCGCCATTGATGTACTTCTAGAGCCTTGCTGAGACACAACATTTTCATCTTGGATGGACATAGAAACGCTATAAGAACTACCTGAGGTAGAAGTTATAAAGATGGAATCAGGTGTGACTTCAACAATCGGTTTGTCTTTAAAGGCAGAACGGATTCTCATGTTGTTGCAAGATGAGAGTATAAGACCTGCAAGACAAACAAGAACAAGCACCTTTATATTCATGTTGGCTTTATACATTTTCAAGTGTAGATTTTAAACTCTTAAAAAATTATGGTTTTCTTAGAAATTCCTTCAAAGAGATTGTAGTCAGTCCCAATCCTTTTGACTTCAATTGCAATCCATTATCAGATGTAAGAATAATAGGATTTGTCATATCAGTCTTTATTTTTAATCCGACCGACAAAATCTGATTATCTGGTGACTTTGGATTAAAATCTCGGGGCAACAAAGTAATATCAGCTAGTTCCATTTTAAGATTTCTTTGATCATAGCAACTATTGATATTCCTTATTGCTTCTTGTACCGCTTTTTGACCTGCTGGTTTCAATGTAATTTTTAATTTATCTAGTTCATCTATAACCTTAGCAGAAAGAACTACTTGATATTGTTTATCTACCTTAGAGATTATATCTGGGCAATCGACAAATACATTGGTGTCAATAATATAAATATTTGTTTTGTCTGGTTTAATTTCTACCTTTTTCCTTTGGAATTTTGACAAATCAATATGCCCTACGACCTTTAGACCATCGGCTTTCGTCGTTTGTTTATCATTAATAGTCAAATCTTCACATTGAACTGATGCGGAAAGAGTCTCGATTGGCAAAGACAACATTTCCAAATATGATTTAACACGTTTGTCACATACAGCCTGGTATATACTATGGTCTGCAATAATTATTGTGTTGCATGTAGCTCGACTCGTAGCAACATTAAATAAAGATTTATTCAATGACATTTGGGTCAATACATTAGGAATATAATAAATACAATAATCACAAGTCATACCTTGAATACGTTCGACTGTATCAATTAAGACATTGTCCTTAGCTCCGAACTTCGAAATAAAACAATTTTGCAACATACGTACTGAAGATCTAAATTTCGCGAGGACAGCGATAGAAACCTTTTTGTTTTCAGCCAAAATCTCCGACACCAAATCTATTACATATTGTCCACTCTTTAAATCCGCCTTTTCACCTATAGGCATCGATAGCAGTCGAATGCTAGTGCCACCCTTTTTATTAATATAAGGCAATTTAGACTCATAGTGCGACTCATTGTTTACAGAAATGAGGGGTTCACTATAAAAAATACTAGTTAGAGCAGCCGAGTTTGGCAGTAATCGATATGTCTTAGTAAGCAAATAATATGGAAAATTAAACTTATCGCAAAGGGTATTGAAACCATTTGCAAGCATATTATAGTCATTTCTAATCATAGTGTCTTCGTTTAGAGAAATAATTGGAGGCAATTGATTTTGATCACCAATCCATACAACTTTTTCCCCTAAGATTTTACAAGAAGCAATCATAGCGAATAAAGCCTGACTTGCTTCGTCCATTATAACGTAGTCGAAAGGAGGATTTACATTAATGGAATCCTTTGCCCAAGAACTAGCTGTATAGAAAGTTGTAAGGGTTAGTTTTCCCTTTACACTGACAATATCCTTGCTTTCTAATGAAACGATATTCTTACATAAGCACATTTCATCAGAAGACACATTCGTTTTCATTATATCCTTATGATCGCGATGTGTATCAAGCTTATCCTTACATGCTAACTCAATCAAAGCACGATTTGTCAAAGCTGTAACCAAGACACTCTTTTGGGCGTCTAACAACTGACTTATTATACTTGCCATCATGTATGTTTTTCCTGTACCAGGAGGGCCTTGTACAATAATTTCATTAATTTCTCTTATCTTTTCGCCAATGAACTCAGACGGTTCTACGTCACCAATAGGTACTGGCAAATGAGTGCTAACTTCATCATCAAAGTCTAGAATTTGAGAGGCAGAAACCTCACTAGGTGAATTGGATACAATGGAGATAAGATTTTGATAATACTCCATTGGGGGGGCTTGAGGGCCAAGAACGATTACACACCCTGCAAGTTGATTCTCTTTTAAATATTTAGCCATGTCCATTGACATTCCGTTAAAGCCACACAGCAAAAAACCATTATCATCTGTCTTGCCCTGCCAAACGCAATGAACCTCAGAAAACTCAATCTGATATCTGCGTAATTCTGCCCACGAAAGACCTCCCCAATTACGTGGAAGACATTTATCACCATCTAGAAGAATTGCTGTAAAATATTCATTCTTCCTAGGAATTACTTTATCTTTTTTTAATTTTAACACAACTTGTCCAGAACCCACGAAGTTATCTTCGCTATCTGTATCTTTTTCGAGATCTACTTTCATAAACTGAGCTACATAAACCTCATTCTCTGTTAACAAAGCAGTGGCTTTAGTATTCAAAACCCGTATATAATTCTCACTAATTGCTTCAAGTTCCTTATCTAGAAACCGTCTATGCTGTTCTCTTGTATAATACATAATTTATCAAAAATTAAAAATATCACTATCAGAAAGATTAACGCTGACCCAACCATCTTTTTTCTTCTCATTAAGTCCAAAAGACTGAATTGTTTCCGATGCTGAATATTTGGGATTCTCAATAACGAAACAGGTTCGCTTTGATCCCATGTATCTATTTGCTAATTCAGCAATCTCACCTGGGCTAATAACATCTGTATCAAATATCAGATTCACATCAGGGTTATCCATAAACACATCTTCAAAAGAAAGTGGATGGATCTTCTTATCTATCCCATAGTTAAGAAGCAGATTGTCTGGATTACACATTAATTCAGCAAAAACACGCGGATGCAAATATAACTTTCTACGTTGCGAGCTTGTTACAGCAAGTGTTATAGGTTTTCCTTTATATTTCACAACATTCTGTATCAAATGAGTATCATCATTCGGATCCCAGCCTTCGCAATCATAATCAGACAAGTTATCAAGGTATTCTTTTGCAGCTATTCTAGCTTTCCGATTAATTTCATACCTTGAGGTTTCGTCGGTAGAATCTTTTTCCGTAAATTTACCATGGCCCTCAACTTCCACATCTGAACTTTGATTATGTCGAAGTTCTTCTATTTTTTGTTGGAGTTCTGCTATAATTTCATCCTTTTCCTTTACCAAATCTGCAGAGACTAAAAATATCTTATTCCAGTCTTCTTTTTTGAAAGGATATATACCCGAAGAATAGACATCTGCTAGAATAGAAGCAGGTTCTCGATCTGATGATATATAGAACCGATGTGATGTTTGAAAATATGTAAACTCACCCGTTTTGCCTTTAAAAAGATAAGTATTATCATAATAACCCCTATACGGGAGTTTTCCATCAACAATAAAAATTGAACTCGTCACATTAGACTTCCACTTTAGATAAAGTTCATTTCCCCATTCTGATGATTGAGAAAAGTCATCTTCGTAGTAGGATGTAGAAATTCGTAATATTCTAAATAAATCATTTAGAATCTCAACTTGATTATCATTAACAATGGGAAGGGAGAAAGTTTCTTTAACCCAACTTATGAAAGATCTGATTACTATAGAATCTGTCAAATTCCATATATTTTCCTTCTTGCCATCCCTAAAAGATTTCCTCCTTTCCATTTCTTTACTTTGAATATTATGAACGCCCAAATCAAGCAAAAACTTTTTTCTATCATCGGTATTAGCCCATACTTTAATAAAAATAGGGACCCTTTCAGTTGGCAACGTTAGTTCATCGCAGTCTATGTAAGTTCCATTTAGTTTTCCACATGGATATATGACTGTTGATTCTTTTATAAAATCTCCCAATATAGTTCCAACATTAAGTTCCATACAACGATCCATAATACGTGTAAACAACTCTGTGTTATTTACCCTTATATAAGGACGTAAAGTATTATCAAAAGTAAGATAGCCGCAGCTTCTCCTATACATCATTAAGAAGCAATATTGTTCAACACTTAATAGCCCTGTATAATTTATCAAATAATTATATAGTTTATTTCTAACATCAACAGGAGTGGCTTCTTTTTGCGCAAATATTTTATCAACAGATGCTATATCTCTAAATTTAGTGGCCACAAGACTTAAAGTAGACGAATTAGAATATGCAGGTAATATCTTAGACAATGAAAAAACATATTGATTGTTATTAACCGATAATGTAAAATCATCCTTTAATGTAATCTCACTTAATTTGATACCATCTATAGTCATAACAGAACGCATATATCCAACCATAGTGTCGTTTGATGCTACCATTTTAAGAGTCCTATATTCATAAGAATTAGTATCGTAAGTAGCAGTACTAACAAGATTAAAGCTTTTAATCCCTTTAATATATAATGTCTTAGTAGTATCATCTGATTGCTCAACTAAAAAGAGTAAACTCTTTTGCGGAATTGCAGTCATACTCATTAATTTAGTAGTAAGGGACTGATTCCAATATTGACGGAAAACATTATATATTAAAGTAACATCAGTATTGCTTACAAGAGTATCTATCTTTGGTTCAACGATTTCAGAATAGATAGCAGAAGACTCAATTAAATATTTGTCAAGCTGTTGTGTATTTTCTTCTTTTAATAGCATAAAAGAGGACAACCATGAAGGGCAATTAGGGTTATATTTAAATAACAATGACAATGGAGTAAAATCGCCATGACAATTCTTAAAAATAGCCCACTTTCTTAATGCTTCACGACCTATTTCGTCAAATTCCGCAATATTTTCGAATAATAACAGTCGTTGAGAGAATGAAAGACCAGAGATATCAGAACTAGAAATATATGCAAAAAGAGTTTTTTCATCTTGTTTTTTTATATGTTCCGAAAGGACATGCTCTTCTAAGATATCGTCAGAACAAGAAAAACCTAACTGGATAAGAATATTTTTGATTGGGGTTATTTTCTCTGTTATCAAAATCGTCTTATTTTGCAAGCTGACTTCAGATACAGACTTCCATGTATCACCGTATTTAAAGAGTTTTAATTGTGAAATGAGAGAAATCGTTTTTTTGTCTTTTGAAATCCACGAATAGAAACTCATTCTTACATCCGGTGAAGATGTAACTATCCAATTATTCACATTTTGTATATTACGAGATAAGATATTAAATGCGGTATCCACACTAACACAGTCAACTCCGAACAGTCCTTGAGTAAGAATATCTGAATTAATTTCCATGCTCGGTAATCTTTTATTAATCCCCAGCAATTTATAGAACTCTTCATTTCCTATGCTCAGAGAAAGTCCAGAGGTGTCAATCACGATGGAATCCAATTTTACCTTTTCATTCTCATCATTTATAATTAAGGGTGTCTTTTGCAAGGTTTCTTTATAACCTTTATTAAATGAATCAACGAGCATGCTAGTATCCTGACTAGTAGAAACAAATTCACGGATAGGTAATAATTTCAAATATTCAGGTTCATCAACTGAAGCAATACTTTCTACCATTTTTACGATAGACTTACCAATTGAATAGAAAAGAAAATAGTTCCATGGATTATCACTTTGTACACCTTCACGGTCTGACTTTGGAATGAAATCGGCATTTACATAAAATGGAAATTTAAATCTATGCTCATTCATTGGCAAATAAGCATAAAAAGACAATTCATCTTCTCCTATTGTGCGAATATGTCCATTAGCATCCAAACTCAAAGCGAAAGAAATAGTAGTTTCTGTAGTTGAAGCAATTCTATCTGGTATTCCAGACACTTCGCCTAGAGAATTCCCATTAGGATCAGTCTTAATGAAGAAGTTCTCTTTCTCTCCACGATTATTAGTTCTTTCACCTCTTTTTATATGGACACCAGCTTCTGAAAAAGCGTCATCGTTTACAATGATGTTATCAAATGGTATAATGCTATAATTTTCAAATTTATCATCGGAGAAAGAATTTACTAACGAAACGATGCTTTTCTCTCTGTTAACATTTTTCTGTATTGTTAGACATTCATTTCCATTAATAAGTTGAATTCGATGAGTATTTCTAAGGAACAACATAAAACGTGGTTCATCAAAGACTTCCTTTACAGCCTCACTATATTCAGCCAAAGTATCAAAATCCATTTTGAGAGCTATAGCGACATTTTCGTTTTTGTTAAATATAGAACTTTCAATAGGGAGTTTTAAATCATCAGACCAAATAGGTAAAAGTTGCCACGGAATATCCTTTACACCATTAAATTCTCTATATTCCTTTTCATATTTATGAAGGAATTCTATTTGTTTTCCCTGATCATCTACAATATCATTAACGTGGAAATAGAAATCCTTAAAATTCGAATATTCAGATAAATGCTTATCAAAAGAGAATGTATAGCCACCGCTCTTGATAGACACTGTAGTCGAATTCGTAAACACAGATTTAAAACCTATACCTTTATAACCTGTTTTCTTTTTACTTGCGCTCTTGGTACTTTTAGCAGCTGAAATGATAGAATCAAAATCATGCTTATTAAAAGAATAGCCATCATGGGTTAAAACGAAAAAACCATCACGTAACTGAAGTTTTATCTTTACTCCATCCAATGAGGCCGCATCGTCTGCATTTTGAAGGAGTTCAAAGAACATACGTTTTTTACTTGTATAAAGGTTTTGTCCCACTTCTTCGAGAAGATTCGCTAGGGAAGTGTTAGAACTAGGACTCGTCTGTTTCTTAAAAGATAATATTACAGAATCCTTATATGGATTATCCCTTCTCAAAATATTGTTAGACATGACACTAAACATATAAGGAGTTCCTTGTTTTAAGCGGTACTCCTTAGATGCCAAGGTTATATCTACTTCATAAAAATTACCTTCTTCTACGAAATTTCTCAAGCGATTGTCAATAACCACAATCAAATTCTTTCCATTAACTGGATCAATAAGCAATTTACCGTTATCTTCGCTTCCCTCCTTAGCTACAGACATTAGATTAGACATGAAATAGGAACCATGAATTGAAATAACCTTTCCCACGAACCTATATGTATTTATATCCATTGTCTTTAGTAATTCCTCCAAAGATAGGTCATAAAGCTTTTCGTCATATTTATCTTCCACTAAATACTTCCGAGTAAAGGACATTTTGCCATTGATTTCACCCAGATAAACAATTTGTATTTGTTCTCCGACAAAGACTTCGTCTGTTGCACGTATAATTTTATTGGGGGACAATTCTTCTCTTGGAATGAAAAGAGAAACTTCAGTATCGGTAATATTTACGAGAGCTCCTTTATCATCAACTCTAATAACAGTAGCTGCGCATATACTTCCCCTTTCCAACTGAGACTTTAGCCAGTCTTCATGAGCTTTTTTCTTTTCTTGTTCTATTGGTCTCATATCCAATACAACAGTATGAAGACGTTCATTATATTTTATGTATTCCAGTTCCAACTCAGTCCCTTCTACTAAAGAATCTTCTGTTAACTTTGTTTTAAAGGGTTCTGCAAGTCTCTTTAATGGAACTAGAAATAGAATATTGTCATAGGAAGCCAATACAGAAATTGCATTTTCATTATGAATAGTCTTGATGTATTTACATAGGATATGCTCGCCTTCTTCATGATTTTTTGCAAAATTGTCATATATAGGCGTTAAGCTAAGTAAAATCTTATAACGATGTTTCTCTTCGTCATAAACATTTTCAACTACTACAGATGTAATATCATCACCTTCATTATATGGTATATTATACAAACCTTGCCTTAAAGCGAGAGCAGTAAAATCTCCAAGATGTACAATCAAGCCAAAATCCCTAGTTGATTCAACAACTCCAGAAATTATAGTTCCGACTTCTAAAGTCCTTGGATTGGGAAGTAATTCTCTCCTGCTTAGGTTCAGTTTCCCATCTGGTAGTTCTTTTATGACTTTCGCCATAAAAACTTCGCCAACAGATAATTGACCTAGTATTTTAGCTTGATTTTGCCAAGAAATATCGTTTAATCTAATTAACCCATCTCTACCATTAGGCATTCTGACAAAGACACCATAAGACTGTTTGGCTGTAATACGAACTTGTAAGGTATCACCAACTGAAGGATTATTATTAACGTACATAATATCTATCCACTTAGTTAATTATTATTTAAAATCTTATAATTCCGTTGGAAAACTATCATAATACGCTCTGGTCTCCCTAAAGGTAATGACAGGAGCCAAGCTATCAAGTTTTTCCTTGTTACATATCTCTACGAGAGGCAAGTCATCAGATAACTCTGAATTAAGCCATGAGTTATTCCATAATTGCACATTCTCACCCATAACTAGGCGACAAAGAGGTTGTGAATAATGAAACTCATCTTTTAACTTATCCGAATTATAAGTCATATTTTGAAGCCAAACTTCGAGATAAGTTGTATTATGTTGGTTTCGTAACTTGCTACAGACCTTGCAAATGATGTCTTTCTTTTCCGAATCATCATCTTCAAAGGTGTTAACAAGACGACTTATCACCCGCAAAGCATAATGCGCTGCCGTTATATTCTCAATAGCGATTTGTGTCGCTATTGCTGCCATTGGACGAATGCTCTCACGAATCGGACGATAGTGACGAGTCTTCAGATTGCCGAATACGTTTCCATCTGATTCATAATTAGCATTGTTCTTTAAATCACCTGACTTCGTGACATAATTATCACCTAAATCAACGTCTTCCCAAACAAAAGTACTTTGAGTATCCTTGTTTGTGTCAATAATTTTGGTTAAACGAGCATCAAACTCATTCAATTGTGTTCGAATCTGACCGCTATTGGGATATTTACGACCGAAAAGCAGGATAAAAAGAAGATTTTTTTGGAGACCGTTGAAATCACAGTCTTTCTCAATAGACGACACTATATTATCATTACCATCCATATCCTTTTCAATTTTGAATATACGACGACGCTTGTATATCGGAGTATTGAAGATATAAAACTGCTTATCTTGTTTGATAGAATCGGTAATAATGCTATCGCTTACCATAGTCTTCTTGCTATTCATCTGAAAGTTTAAGTCTCTCAGAATCCTCTGAAGTATGTAAGATATGCGCTCCAGTTCATCCTTATCATCACTAAAGATGCGGTAGTCATCACGATAGCGGAGTACTTCGTATGAGTGAGTTATTTCAGCATCTTTATCAATTTCTTCTGCAAGGAGTAAATCTGCATAACCGAGAATAATCTCTGCTAGTAAATTAAAGATCTCGCTACCTTGAGGTATACCAACATTACGGCCGCCTTGGAAAGCCTGAAGATAGCCAACGATTTGAGCAGCGAGTCCATGCCGTTCAGAAGAGGCAGACTTTGTCCCTTTCATGGTCAATGCACGGTCTATGTCCAGAGGATTGATACTACCATAGCAATTAGTAATATCAGAGACAAACATATATCGGTATTCTAACGACAACTCAACAGACCGTTGCTCCATCGAATTCCACCAGTTCAATATTGTGGTTGAACTATGAAAGGATTCTTTCTCGGCTGGAATTACTGGAATAGCACACGCAGATATATGAGGATTATTAAACTTGTTAAAACAAGATTGAATAATTGACCAGTTGTGCTCGAGAGTTATGTCACGAACCAAAAAATAATATAGATATGGATTTACAATAGCCAAAGGACGGATTGCATACTTTCCGTCCTTGTTTAATAAGATGTCTAGATTTACGCCCGCAGTATCACAAGGATCAGATGCTATACTGGCATCATAATCTGCACTACCAACGCGTTCTTTAACAAAATCCAGTACCGGCTGAAAATCGAAGTATTCAGGAAGTTCAAACGTATAGTAGCGTTCTGCCTTCATAAAGAAATCAAACGCTTCATTGGCGTTTAAGGATAGAATGTTTTTTGCTTTATCCATTTTCTTCTGTCAATTGTGGTTTTATTGTCATTATAACTTTCTGTTCATCGGTCGGAACTATAAGTTCGCGGACATCAACGCCCAAGACTTTGGCGACATCTATCAGGGTCTCTAATGATGGTTGGGCGATGTTGGTACACCATTTTGATACCGTTGCCCGGTCTTTACCTAACTGTTCCGCTAGCCATTTATTTGTTTTCTGCTTTTCTACTAAAACGACTTTTATTCTATTGATGTTTGCCATATTCTTGTCTATTTATAGCTCTATGCTGCAAAGGTAATCATAAAAAACGATTAAAAGCGTGATTTCACGAAAAAGATACAAAATTCAGAGCAAAGATTGCGTTTTTAGCAACTTTTGCTCAGAAATGAGTGGCTCTAATATGAGATTCCTCCAGAAAGACCAATCTGTTCTCCGTTTTTAATTTTATTGAGGTCATCCAGAGTATGTTCTTTCCAAGCATCAATGGCGTTGATACGTCCTTCGGCGATATTCCAAAGTTCATTCAGAGCCTCTGATTTGGATTTGCCTGAATCCTGTATATATGCCAGTATAGCATTGTATTGAGGTAGGGTGAAATGTTGGGCACTTGGATTCTCTGTACGAGCGACTATGGCATCTACCGCATCATCGCGAAGTTTTACATTGACATGTTGCCATGTGCCTTCCGCTATCTGGTCAACTTCCTTTGGGATGTTCACCCATTTCTCGGAATTCTCTAAGAGGATGCGAGCAGCCTTGACAAGGTTTCTGCCGTATGATTTTCTGGCATCGGTTGTCTGCTCATAATTCAGAACTGCGTCAATCGTTTCCTTTTGCTCGACCGTGAATCTGTCCGCATTGGTCCTTTCAATTATAGTCATTATAGCTTTCTGCGAATTCAAACTATACGTTCCGAGCATCCCATCCTTCAAAATTCTGAGTCGTTTTTTTAGCTTACTATTTTCTTCGACTAACTTACTGGCATTGCCTAACTGTCGTTCAGCCTTATCAGCCCTTGTCTTTTGTTCATCACGCTGACGAATTGCTTCTTTTGTCTTGGACTGCTCATTTGCGACAGCATTCTTGTCAAGGCTTCTGTTTTCCTTCTTCAGTCTCTCATTCTCCTTTTTGGTCAGGATGGCATCAGCGACCTTTTGCTTGGCATCCTTATACATGCTCTGCTTGACCTTGGCAATACTCTGTTTTTGAAGATTGCCAATAGCTTTTAATTTCTTCTGTAGCTCACGTAGTATTTGCCTAATTTCCTTCAGGAGATTCTCACGCCATTCCTTCTGTCCAAAAATAGGAATGGGCTTTGCCAACTCTTCATCTATGGCATTCTGGGTATTGATGAACAGGTCATTAATTGTCAGAGGCTTCTTTTCCTTATCATCCACTTTGTAAAAGGAGTACTTATCAATGGTAAGCACCTCCATATCTTCTTCTGGTATAGTCGTCGCCTTAACCAAATCGTTTATCTCGCTTTGTTTCTCTGCCAGTACCTTATCCATCCTTTCTGCTCGCTCCTCCTGTTTGAAGGCTCGTTCTTCAGCCGATTTTCTATGCTTACGACCAGTCTCCCAAGCATAATAACCTCGTTCCATACCAGTAGCATTGGCAAGGATGTCTTGCATGTGAGATAGTTTGTCACGCCCACTTCTTATGGCTTTGCCTGTTGCATGATCAACACAGTCATACAAACAATGAACATGCACATTCTGTTTGAAGTTGGTATCGCCCTCAATATATTTTGAGTGAACATAACCCTCATCCAAGTGAAGCCAAAGGCCGATACATCTCCAACCTGTTTCTTTCTCAGAATCTTCCTTAAACTTCAAAATTTGTTTGTTAGTAACATCAGCTTTCACCACCAATACTGCTTCGCGAAAGGGTGCGAATGAAGCCTGACATTTCTGTCCGGTCTTCTCAGAATACTCCACTTCCGCTTTCTTCATCAGGGGGTATATTGACTTTCGTCCTTTAATCATCTCATCTTCATAGATGGTTCGATTTTGTGAAGTAAGATGGGGATTGATGTAAGTGGGCAGACAACCTTCTTTATAGTCTCTGCGTGCATGCTGCAGACAGTTTGCCTTGGCTTTAGATGTATGGCTGCTACATGCTCCTTTCTTTGATTCTCTTGGCATATTATTTATATTTAATGAAGTTTTCAGGGGAATATCCCCAAACAGTTGGCTTCGCCAGTTCTTGTCTGCGTTTCAGCGATGTTCGAACATGCTGGGGATGTTCGACTTACACAAGCATTCTTAGGCGCAACCTAAGTGGTAGGTCGAGGGAGAGAGTCACTCCCCGTCGGGTTCCATAGGGCAGACAGCCCTTGGTTGGGTGTCGAGAGGACGGACAGTCCTTCGCAGGGTCTCGGGATAGCATCCTGAGCGGGTCCAGGGCAGCGTCCGGCACACAGCACTTTAGTGAAAAATCAGCTTGAAAAGCTAATTTTTGGCTTAATGGTCAAATGTACTCCTGAAAGGGGGCAAAAATGCTCTCTTTTTCATTTAATGGTCAAATGTACTCCTATAATAGTTGAACTCCCTAGTGTTTATCGGGGTTGTAAGCCCCTAATATGTTTCCAATAAGCAGTTCTCGCTTCTCTTTCGAAAGTCCACGATGAAGACGCAATCTCATCTTCAATACAGAGTTAAGAGACTCAATAGCATTGTTAGTGCGTGGAACTTGATCGCCAGGGAAATTCTCAAAGGTAAATAGTGCATTTAGATTGCGTTTTAAACTATAAAAAGCACTTCTCATTCTTCTATGAGTGAAGTGACATTTGCCATCTTCACTATAAGACTTCTCTTGCAAAAAATATTTCCACTTTTGCTCCCATTTTTCAAGAGATGTCTCAAAGTCTAGACGGCTGGATTGTGTAAGTTGATGCGCCAATGCCTTGAGTTCTTTGGCCGCAGGTAAGCGAGGATTAGTGGTGAGCAAAT
>ERZ773046.724-NODE-724-length-20515-cov-9.065836_pt1 | contig 20515 bp, 15 predicted proteins | sample MGYA00580634_ERZ773046 | MGnify/ENA primary metagenome ERZ773046 (study PRJEB29015, sample SAMEA2738127) | human oral metagenome | biome: human oral; feature: human-associated habitat; material: saliva | place: China | collected 2159 ... | reverse complement strand
GCACTCAACTCAATAGAAGATCCTTGTACAAAGGTACCACCAGCCATGATGATTTTATCTTCGTACCCCGGCATGTCACCAGGAATTGGATGTACATGAGCATCTACAGGAGAGTAAGCCTGCATACCTACGCAGAATTGCTCCATTTCTTCCCCATTTTTCAGATTGATAGCTTGAATCAAATCATAGCGATCTGCATTTACCTTAGGGAATACATCATAACCTAATAACTCACCTACAGCTGCAGTATACACAGCGCCTTTAAGCGCCTGTAATACTACGTGAGGTGCCATAAATAAGCCTTGAAAAAACAAACGGTAACCAGGTGCATAAGATCCCATATGGTCACCAAGACCTGGTGCAGTCAATTCATAAGCGGCATCTTCTACAAGATCTTCACGACCTACGATATAACCACCTGTTGGCGCTAAACCGCCTCCCGCATTTTTGATGAGCGAACCTGCCATGATATCCGCACCAGCCTCTAAAGGTTCTTGAAGCTCTGTAAACTCTCCATAACAATTATCTACGAAACAAATTGTATTCGGATTTTTAGCTTTTACAGCGTCTACAATAATCTTAATATCTGCGATAGATAATGGCTCACGTGTGCTATAGCCGCGAGAACGTTGAATAACCACTACTCTAGTATTACCATTAACAGCTTTAGCAATGGCATCTACATCATAGCTATTATCTTTTAAAGGTACCTCTGTATAGGTAAATCCTTTTTCTACTAAAGAACCACGCACTTCACGAGATGCACCGATAACAGATTGCATCGTATCATAAGGAGCCCCAACAGCATAGATAAATTCAGTACCTTTAGAACCATTTCCCATCAAAGAAATTAGCGTCGTTGCTAATGCATGTGTACCAGAAACAAAGTGCGGTCGTACAATGGCCTTTTCACCTTTAAATACATAGGCAAATACTTCATCTAATTTCTCACGGCCTACATCGTTATAACCATAACCAGTTGTGCCCGTAAAATGATAATCAGATACTTGGCACTCTTTAAAGGCTTCTAATACTTTTTTTGTATTTGCCAAGGCAATAGGTTCAAACTTTTTAAATTCAGATTCAGCCATTTCAAGGGCTTTACTGCGTATTTCTTCTAATGTCATGCTAATCCTTCTCTACGAATTAAATCCATAGCTTTATTAAATATAAAATCCTTTGATGTATTACAGTCAATATAAATCCACTCTATATAGGGCATCCGTTTATACCATGTAATCTGGCGCTTAGCAAAATGACGTGTATTCTTCTTAATCAAATCACGACATTCATCTAATGTTATACTGCCATTTATATAGTCTACAACTTCTTTATAACCAATACCTTTAAATGCTTGGCAATCTGGCTTCACACCAGATTTTATAAGTTGTTCCACTTCTTCAACCAAGCCTGCATCAAACATCATATCAACCCGTAAATTGATGCGCTCATATAGTTTATCACGATCTCTCATAAGACCGATAACAGGTCCTTTATAGGATACACCATCTTTTGTCTGATTTCGCAACGAATCTACATCACCATGATGTAATATCTCAATAGCTCGATACAAACGATGTTTGTCGCTATATTGTATCTCTATATTATGCTCTTTACCTAATGTGAAAGCATAGTCTCGTAAGCCTTCAATACCTTTTGTACTATAGATCTCATCGAGTTCTGCTCGCAAATATTCGTCAGGTTTAACATCATTAAAGTTGTAGTTCTCCAATAATGATTGGACATACAGTCCTGTACCACCAGACAGAATAGGAAGAATATTTCTATCTTTTAATCTTGCAATTATTTCTTTAGCTTGATCTTGAAAAATAGATACCGAATATGAATCATTTGGTTCCAGTATATCGATGAGATGATGTTTCACCCGATTAAGTTCATCCACCGATGGTTTAGCGGTACCAATATTAAGTTGTTTATAAACCTGGTAAGCATCACCAGAAATAACCTCAGCATGTAGCTGTTCTGCTAATTCCAAGGTAAGATCTGTTTTGCCTACCGCAGTAGGTCCAACGATGGTAATTAAGGGATTCACAATAACTCCTTCATATATATTCCATAACCTATACGGCTATATTTTCCCCCCACCCATTGGTGAGGTGGATATTTCTGAAAGACAGAACTAAATGGTCGTTCTTTAATAATAACACCATAAGAGGCAACACGCATAGCTTCCTCCATAATTTTATCATCAATACGACTTTCCACAGTATGTCCACGAAGTGGTTTAAATTGAGGACTATCCTCTACAGGGACCTCAAACATAGGATCAAAATAAATAATATCTATACTTTCATCTGGTAGATTAGGTACATAGTTTTCAAAGGTATCATAACTTACCTCAATACGACGTAATGCGTCCGTCACACTTTTCACATTATGCGAATAATGAGATAAACCATAAGATGTGGCAAGCCATATAGATAGAGAACCTTCTAGACCTTTTATTTTAGCCTGAGGAAAAGCATAGCTCATGACGATACTGTCACTACCAAGACCAATTGTACAATCAAGAAACGAAAATTCTTCTTTATCAGTTATTTCATTAGTACTTAGTATTGTCTGAACAGCATTAATTAAATGATCTCCTTCTCCACGTTGCAAACGTAGTATACGTAATTGAGCCATGGATAAATGAAAGCTATGTTGCTGATTATCAGGAAAATGAATAGTTAAGCCATTACCAGAAAGAACAGCAATAAAATCACATGGATGAGCATTAAATAATGCTGGTATAGATAATTTTCCTCTTTTTATATAGGCCATATGCATAGAGGAAGCCAAAGCTTTGGCTTCCTCTTGAATGGCCTCATTAGATTTTTGAGCTGTAGTTAATATATTCATATTAAGACCGTAAGAATAATTTACCTAATTCATCAGGTGTAAATTTGATAATCGTAGGACGACCATGAGGACATACATATGGTTTTTCGGTACTAAATAAGTCCTCAATTAAGGTAGTCATTTGATACATATTTAAATTATGACCTGCCTTGATGGCCCCTCTACAAGATGCATAAGCTAACATTTCATGTCGTAATTGGGCCTTAGTAGGCTGTTGATGATCATGTAAGTAAGAGAATATATATTGCAGAATTTCAAATGCTTTTGACTCTACTAAATCTACTGGAGCCCCTACTAATTTTATCTTAGTAGGACCACCTAACTCTACATCAAAGCCAAGATCAAGTAATGTTTCTCGTTCTTCCTCTACTAAATTCATTTCATCATTTGTGGCCTCACTATACTGAGGAACCAAAATAGATTGCATAGGAATCGATTCAGAAGACTTACACAACTTATCATAACGCACACGCTCATGTGCAGCATGTTGATCTATGATATATAGATCATCACCTTTTTTAGCTAATATATAACAAGATGCAACTTGACCCATTGGTAAAAAGCCCGAGTTTTGAATTGTACGTTCTTCTATCTCTTCGTTACGAATATCGTGAGACAAGGATTTAAACTTCTCTACATCTTCCGAAGTATAACTAGTGTATGCAGTAGGAACAGCTTCAAAACTTTCATCTACAAAAGAGGATTGTTCATAAGTAGCCTTAGGTGCAGGTGGTGTATACCCCTTTGTTTTAAGATTTTCCACAAACTGCGAAGTTTCACCGCGCATGACTTCATAGCCTTTTGTACGGCGTCCACCAAAAACCTTATCATAATCTATAGCTGTTGCTATATGTTCAGCTGACTGCATCGAATCGTGTACAACAGTAGGTGCTTGATAAGAATCATAAGTAGTATTACCAGCTAAGAATGTACTATTAGAACTAAAATTCTTAATATCACTATTACTATTACTATTACTAGCAATATCATTACCATATTTATCGGATATGTTAGCAACTGTACCAGTCATATAAGATGATGACTCTCGTTCGTATCTCTCATGGAGTGGATTATTTAAAGCATTTAAGATACCGTGATATACGGCTTTAAATATAATCTTATCATCTGAGAATTTAACTTCACTCTTGCGAGGATGTACGTTTATATCAACCATTCTCGCAGGCACAGTAATATTTAGTACCACTAAAGGATGACCATTTTTCGGCAATAGTGCATGGTATGCATTATCGATAGCCTTCATTATGGTTTTATCAGAAATCACGCGATTATTGACGATAATGGTCTGCCATATCCTTGTACTTTTAAGAAGTGTGGGCTTACTCACTACGCCATCGATATAGATAGAATCACTTTCATAAGCAACAGTAAAAATATCATCTTTGGTTTTATATCCATATAGCGCAGCTACAGTATCACTAATATCGCCATTTCCTGGTGTGATAATAGCTACCCGATCATCTATGATAAGCTTAAAAGAAATATGTGAATTACTTAGAGCTAATTTCCCTACAATATCTTGAATTTTAGAGGCTTCTGTACGCTCCGTTTTTAAGAATTTACGACGAGCCGGCGTATTATAAAATAAATCTTTAATTTCGATAGTTGTACCAGGTGCCGCACCATAAGGAATGCAATCGGTAAAAGTGCCGCCATCAACAGTAATACGAGTCCCCAAATCAGAGTCTGCTTTACGAGTAGTCAAAGAGAAATGAGATACAGAGGCAATACTAGCCAAAGCCTCCCCACGGAAGCCTAGGGACGCAATATCAAAGAGGTCCTCTACTTGTTGAATTTTAGAGGTTGCATGACGTAGAATCGCCAAGCGAGCATCTTCCTCCGTCATACCGATACCATTATCAGTAATCCGCATATAGGCCACACCGCCTTCACCAATTTCAACCTCAATATTAGTGGCAGACGCATCAATAGAGTTTTCAATGAGCTCTTTAATAACTGATGCGGGACGTTCAACGACTTCACCGGCAGCTATCTTATTGATTGTCGTTTCATCCAATACGTGAATGGTTGCCATTATTTCCCGCCTCCTTTACGAGCCTCCTCTTGTAGTTCATATAATTTATTTAATGCTTCAATTGGAGTCATGCTCATTACATCGACTTCCAGTAAGCTATCTACTACGGAATGGGTAAATAAATTGCCTAGTGGAGAATCACTAACTTGCTTAACCGCTGGTTTTGCCACATTAGTAAGTTGAGCACCCATAACTCGATTATTTAAGTCACTTGCATCATGACTTTGATCTTCCAAGGATTCTAAAATCACTTCAGCTCGTTTTAATACAGAGTTAGGTAGGCCCGCCAGTCTGGCAACATGGATACCATAACTGCGATCTGCACCACCTTTAATGATACGACGCAAGAAAGCAACATCTTTCCCTTTTTCTTTAACTGCAACGGTATAATTTTTTAATTTACTATAGCTTTCTTCTAAGCAAATCAATTCATGGTAGTGCGTTGCAAATAAAGTCTTGCTATGAATGTGCTTACAAATATGTTCCACTACGGCTTGTGCGATACTCAAACCATCAAAGGTACTCGTACCCCGACCAATTTCATCGAGAATAATTAAACTATTATGAGTAGCATTTTCTAAAATATACGCTACCTCTTTCATTTCTACCATGAACGTGCTTTGACCAGTAGAAATATCGTCGCTAGCACCGACACGTGTAAAAATACGATCCACAGGTGAGATAGACGCTTCACGAGCAGGGATAAAGGAACCAATCTGTGCCATAATCATTAAGATAGCCGCTTGACGCATGTAAGTAGATTTACCTGCCATATTAGGGCCTGTAATGAGTAAAAATTCTTCTTCATCATGATTTAAAACGATATCATTTGGTACGAATACCTCACGTTTTAAGAACTTTTCAATAACAGGATGACGACCATCACGAATATTGATTTGACCATTCATCACAATAGTTGGACAAATATAGTTTTCTTCGTATCCAACTAATGCTAATGAGCATAATACATCAAGGTCTGCAAGAGCACGAGCCGTTTCTTGCACATCTTTGATAACGAGTTTAATATCATTACGCAATTGTTGATATAGTTCGTGCTCTAAAGCGATGATTTTATCTTTTGCGCTGAGAATTTTAATTTCAAACTCTTTTAACTCAGGCGTAATATAGCGTTCAGCATTGGCCAGGGTTTGTTTTCGTATGAAATAGTCTGGTACTTGTTCTGATTTACTATGGGATACCTCGAAATAGTAACCAAACACTTTATTGTAACCAGTCTTAATTTTTGAAAGCCCTGTAGCTTCTTTAATATCCGCTTCCATCTTAGCAAGCCATTGCTCGCTATTAGTCGCTAAAGAACGTAGCTCATCTAAATCAGCATTAAATCCATCTTTAATAACACGACCGTCTTTTAATGTCAACGCTGGTTGCTCTGCAATAGCTCGACATAATAAGTCATAAATATCTTTATGATCTTGCATGCGCTCATTAATAGATGTTAAAGCTAGACTTGAACATGTACCTAATACATTCTTAATATCAGGTAGAACTGCTAATGACTCACGAAGAGCCGTTAAATCTCTGGGAGACACAGATCCGGTTTCAACACGACCAACGATGCGTTCAAAATCGTAAATACAATCTAAAAAGTTACGAATATGAGAACGTTCAGCACCGCGTGTAATAAGTTCTGAAACGGCTGCTTGACGACGTTGTATTTGATTTATATCAGTTAATGGACTTTCAAGCCATTGTTTTAAAAGGCGTGCCCCCATTGGTGTCAACGTACGATCTAGTACATCCAGTAAAGTACCTTTTTGTCCACCATCGCGTAAATTATGAGTAATTTCAAGGTGCCGCAAAGAAGATGTATCAAGAATAAGGCGATTACCTACACTTAATTGATGTACATAGTTGATATGAGAAATTTCAGATTTAATGATATCCTCTAAATATAAAAGCATATAACCTAATGCTTCCCATACATCCTCTTCCATAAGGCCTAAATCACCGAAATGAGTTACAGCTTTTTCAGCTACTTCACGTTGTGTATAGTATGTAGAAAAAGGAGAAAATACGACATTACTAAATTGATTTTCAATAAAATCCTGAATATCTTGCGGTAATATCGTTCCTTCAGGCAATATGATTTCACTTGGTCTATACATGCTGAGTGCATCGTACATATCACTGCGTTTTTCACAATCAGTAATGCGGTGCCAAATAACTTCCCCTGTAGATACATCAGAAAACACAAGAATCCACGTATCTTTTACCATATAAAATAATGATAAAAAGTTATTTGACCGTGCATCGTTACCATTTTCTGTCATCACTGTACCAGGAGTAACAACTTTAATGACATCGCGCTTAACAATGCCTTTAACTGCTTTAGGATCTTCTAGTTGTTCACAGATAGCAACTTTATATCCTTTTTTTACAAGCGTTTCTATGTAGCTTTCAGCCGCATGAAAAGGAACGCCACACATCGGTGTGCGTTCCTCATCTCCTGTAGGACGACCTGTTAAGGTAATATTAAGTTCACGTGATGCGACTAAAGCATCCTCATTAAATAATTCATAAAAATCACCTAATCGAAAGAACAATAATTCTTCAGAGTATCTAGATTTAATATCTAAATACTGCTCCATCATAGGTGTTTGCTTTTTACTCATATTCACCTCATATATTATGAGTCATATCACAGATTCCGCTTATATTCGTATATTCCCATACGATTATTAAACAAATATATAAACGGGTATAATAATTTATAAACAATAGGTGCTAAGGACAACATACTTCCTGTAAAATTAATCAATCCAGTCTGTTTAAGCTTAGGATTCATAACTACAATTTCATGACCGTCCTTAGTTCCCCACTGAAAAGAAACATTCATTTTACTAAGCATATCATGTTGTTTAGTGCGTTTCGCCACATATGGAGAAATCATATCAAGATATAACGTAAACTCTTCAAAAGAATCAGTCAGCAAGCCTAAAAACTGCTTCATTTCATCCAATGTAAGATACATAACTACACCTTCACTAACAAGCAGTAGTTTTCGTCCATTTATCTCAATATTTTTAGTCCACAATTCATCAGTTATAGAACTCACTAAATTATGGACTCGTTCATGAGGCTCAAAAAATTGTGTACGTGCTTCAATCACTCCGGCAAAATCGATATTATACCAATCAATATAACCGTTGTCGACTCGATAAAACATAGTATCTAAACCGGCACCTAATGATACGACGATACAATCTGGATATAGAGATATAAAGTTTCGTATCTCTTCATCGATTACTTTTGCTCGTCCTAAAATTCCATAATAAGACATCTTAACATCTTTAAATTGATCAAAATCATAATCAATATGCTTTAAAATATCCCAGGATTTCTGATCCTTTAATACAGATTGATCTGACTCATAATCTTTCGCTCTTGCATATAGTGTCAATAATGCCGTTTCGCCTACAGCGTTTAAATCAAGTTTCATAGTTACACCTTCTTTGTAAAAATACAAAATGTAAATGGTGTTCATACCTATGAATGTCTTCAATATACAACTTTTATATTATTTTATTATTATAACACATATGATTTCTAATCAGCATCTATGGTAAAAAAGAACATCGCCACCACATGTTTAGCAAACTAATTTTAGATAAAAATTCTAACCTTAGAGTTAACATAATAGTGACGAGTTCTTTTTGATTCTAATAGTTTATTTTACAATACTACCATAACAAACCCATGTTTGAGCTTTATCGATATGAGCTGGTACAGTTTGACCAATTGATAGGGAGTCATCCTTAGGGAATAAAACCATTTTATTACCAGATGTACGACCGAACCACATGTCTTCATCACGAGGACTTGGTCCCTCTACAATAATATCAAATACTTGTCCTTCCATAGGTTTATTTAATTCATAAGAGATTTCATTTTGTACATCCATCAATGTTTGTAAGCGAACGCGCTTAATCTCTTCTGGAATTTGATCATCCATAGTTGCTGCTGGCGTTCCGGAGCGCTTAGAGTAGATAAACGTATACGCCATGTCATAGCGCACATCTTTTAATAATTGTAATGTAGCTTGAAAATCTTCCTCAGTTTCTCCTGGGAAACCTACAATGATATCCGTAGTCACCACCACATCTTTTATTTTTTCACGGCAATAAGAAAGTAATTCTTTATAATGCTCTACCGTGTAATGACGATTCATTTTCTTTAAAATACGATTGGAACCAGATTGAATAGGTAAATGTAAATGCGTCACAATATTGGATGACCTACCAAGAGCATCAATCATAGACTTACTCATATCTTGAGGATGACTTGTCATATAGCGAATACGTTCTATACCAGGAATACCATCAAGAGCATCAACTAATGTACCAAAATCTGTACCATCTTTAAAATCTAGGCCATAAGAGTTTACATTTTGCCCCAATAAAGTGATCTCTTTAAATCCTTTAACCCCTAGGTCTGTAACCTCTTTAACAATGGCCTCTACAGGACGGCTAATCTCTCTACCACGTACATGGGGAACAATACAATAGGTGCAAAATTTATTACATCCATTCATAATAGGTACCCATGCATAAAAAGAGCCATTTGGTTTTGCCTCTAATTCAGGCAATACAGAGTTATCCATATCTACGCTGATTTGATGCGTATGTCCATGTTGTACTTCTTCAATCATCTCGTTAATATGTTGAATATTATGAGTACCCAATACAATATCAATATGAGGAGCTCGTTTAAACATTTCTGCTTGATTTTTTTGAGCCATACATCCTGTGACGGCGATAATCAAGTTTTTATTATTACGTTTTAGTCTTTTTAGCTCACCTATGCGCCCATAAACTTTAGTTTCTGCATTTTCACGCACTGCACAAGTATTTAGCAGAATTAAATCTGCAGTTTCAACATTCTCTGTTGGTATATACCCAACAGATTCAAGCTGATGCGATAATCGCTCAGAGTCGGCGGTATTCATTTGACAACCATAGGTGTAAATATAATAAGACTTCATTCTAACTCCTACACTTTAACAATCTTACGTTTTGTTTCAATAATATTCTTAACTTTAATGGACATGCGTTCAATAGACATGCCGGTAATATATTCAATTTCATTGCGAACAGATTTTTGTACCTGTTGCATCAACGGTTTAACAGGATATCCATGTTCAATAACTACAGCCATATCAACAACAAGACCGTTTTGACCTTTGTCGCTTTTTTTAAAAGAAATTATACTGGTCTCATCGACACCAGCTACTTTTTTTAACCCATTTCTAATCAATTTAATAATTACTTCATCGTCAAAAGTGAGTCGACCATAATAGCTAAAAGCAGGCCGTACAACAGAACGTTCAAATCCTTCAGAACCAATTTGACCTAAGGTATCTTGATCTTGTTTTTTCAAAGTCCTGCGGCGCCACATGGTTTTGATTGGATCAATCAAATACCCCCTAAAGTGTGGCTTTAATTCCATAGTCGGCACAGGAATTATATGTTTACCCTCTTTAAGACGTGCATGTTGTGCCTTTTCAATTTCCTTAGGTGTTGCAACATCTTCTATACGAATATATCGATCAGGTTCTTGTAAGCCTAAAGCTTTAGTAATCTTCTTAACCATATTATCAGAAGTGCCGATAATCATAAGCTTATTAGGTTTAATCTTATCTAATTGTTCTCGTACGGATTTAACTTGTACTTCGTCTTGAAAAATAGCACGACGAACAGCTTTTAAACGACTAGACTCTTTTTTTGCAGAAAAGCCAGCTACAATTTTATTATCATGAATCAAAATACCATCATCGATGATACATTCAATTTTATTTTCATGAGCAACTACGAGGGCACGATGACTTTTACCTGTGCCACTACTACCTACAAATGCAACGACTTCCATAGCCTACCTCGTCATTTATAACAAACTAATAAATTCTGATACATCCTTACCAGATACTAAGTAATCACCAAATCTATCAGGTTTCTTGCCTACAATACCATGGTAATCAGAACCACCAGTAATAAATAGCTTATGCTTTTTAGCGAATTCTTTATATCGCTCCACATCATCATCATTATGCTTTGAGTGATATACCTCCATACCATCAAAATCATAATATAACATTTCCAACACATATTCATCACTGGTAACCAATTTAGGATGAGCCATAACAGCAAGTCCTCCAGCTTTATGTATAATATCAATAATATAAGGAACCTCTACTTTTACCTTAGGAACATAGCAAGGACTATCTTTTCGAAGAATACCTTTAAATACATCATTAATATCCTTGGCATAACCACCATCAATTAAAAGTTTACCAATATGTGGGCGACCATAAGCTTTAGTATCAGGAAATTGTTTAATGAGCTCTTCTTTTGTAATATAATATCCTTCATTGTTACAACGACGGATAATTTCATCGATACGTTCTTCACGTTTTCCTTTAAAAAACGTAATAAAATCGATTAAATCTTTATTATTTTCATCAAAACAATATCCTAAAATATGAATTGACTTATCTTTATAATCAGCACTAAATTCACAGCCATTTACGATTTTAATAGATTCATTAGGATCTAACTTCTTTTGAGCAGCACGCAATGCTTGAATGCCGTCTATTTCATCATGATCGGTTAAAGCCATCATAGATACATTACAGTCTATGGCATGTTGCAATAGATCTTTAGGTGTTTCAACACCATCTGAAAAGATGGAATGCATATGAAAATCTACAAGCATATAGCACCTCCATTCCAAATATTCTATCATTTAATTATGACTTATTTAATCTATTAATTCAAGTTTAGAAAGAAAAATTGCGACCCTAATGAACATTCACTAGAATCGCAATTCTATTATAAGTTTTGAAGCAATTCTGTTACTTTATCAGCTACAGAATCAATAGCACATGGAAGAGTTTCTCCAGACTTACGGATTTGAATTTCTACTTCGTTATTCTCAAGAGTATTTTTACTTACTGTAATGCGAAGTGGATAACCAATCAAATCAGCATCTTTGAACTTAACACCTGCACGATCTTTACGATCATCTAACAATACATCTACACCAGCATTTTGTAATGCAGTATAAATAGTTTGACTAGTAGACATTAATGCTTCGTCTTTTGCATTAATTGGAACAATAACTGCTTCAAATGGAGCGATAGAACGTGGCCAAATAATACCATTTTCATCGTGATATTGCTCAATAGTAGCAGCTAGTGTACGAGATACACCGATACCATAGCACCCCATAATCATTGGATTAGGACGACCATTTTGATCTAAGAATGTAGCTTGTAATGCTTCAGAATATTTTGTACCCAATTTAAATACTTGACCTACTTCAATGCCTTTAGCATGTTCTAAAGCACCACCACATTTAGGACACACATCGTCCTTCGTGATCAAACGAATTGGAGCAACAATAATGTCTTCTACATTAAAGTCCCGTTTTGGATTAATATTAACGTAGTGAGCATCTTTTTTATTAGCGCCACCACAAACATTGTAAGTTTCCATAACAGATTCATCAACAACAATAGCAAATTCTTCTGTTTGTTTTAAACCAATAGGACTGATGAAACCAGCTGTTAAACCTACTTTTTCTAATTCTTCAGGGGTAGCCATCTCAGGCTCTACAGCACCAAGAACGGCATGTTGTACAGCAACTTCATTTACTTCATGGTCACCACGAACAATGGCTAATACCACTTTACCATCAATAGAAAATACTACCGCTTTGATAGTTTTATGTAATGGTAAATTTAACATGTCTGCCACAGCTTCAATAGAACTTGCATTTGGTGTATCCACAACAGATAACTCATGAAGAACTTCTTCGTCTTGCTTCATGATACCAGGCTTGCCGATTTCAATGTTAGCTGCATAATCACACTTAGTACAATATACGATATCAGCTTCACCAGCTTCGGCAATGGCCATGAACTCATGCGTACCACTACCACCTATTGCACCACTATCAGCCTCTACTGGGCGGAATGTAAGACCACAACGTGTAAAAATACGTGTATATGCATCGTACATAGATTTATAGGACTCATCTAAACCGGCTTCATCTACATCAAAAGAATAAGCATCTTTCATAATGAATTCTCGGCTACGCATCAAGCCATAACGTGGACGACGCTCATCACGGAATTTACTTTGAATTTGATATAAGTTAACTGGTAATTGACGATATGAGTTAATCTCATTTTTAACGAGGGTTGTAATCATCTCTTCATGTGTTGGTCCTAGACAGAATTCATTATCATGACGATCATTGATACGCATCATTTCTGCGCCATATGCGTTCCAACGGCCAGACTCTTTCCAAATTTCTGCAGGCTGTAAAATTGGCATCATAATTTCTTGAGCACTAGCACGATCCATTTCTTCACGTACAATAGCTTCGATTTTTTTGATACTTCTCCAACCTAATGGTAAAAAGCTATATAAACCATTTGCAGTTTTGCGCATAAAACCAGCGCGAAGCATAAGCTGTTGGCTAACTACATCAGCGTCAGATGGAACCTCACGCAATGTAGGTGCATATAATTTAGTGGCTAACATAAAGACTCCTCATCTAAATTTTCTAAATATTGGTCAATTTCTCTAAACAATGTATCTACTAATTCGGCTTCTGGTACAGTCTTAATAACTTTCCCTTTACGGAAAATAATACCTTGACCATCACCACCAGCAATACCAAAGTCGGCCTCACGCGCTTCCCCTGGACCATTTACAACACACCCCATAACGGCAACCTTAATAGGCGCTTTTATGGATGCTAGACGTTCTTCTACAATACCAGCCATATCAAATAAATTTACTTGGCAACGGCCACATGTAGGACAAGATATCATAGTGGCCCCAAAATTTCTTAATCCTAAACTACTTAAAATACTTCTACCTACTTCAATTTCGTGAATTGGATCTCCAGTTAAGGATACCCGTAATGTATCACCAATGCCATCGAGCAATAATGCACCAATCCCCATAGCAGATTTAATAGTGCCTTGTTTAATAGTACCAGCTTCTGTTACCCCTAAATGTAACGGATAAGGAATCTTATCAGATAACTTACGATATGCTTCCACCATTAGAGGTACTTCCGTTGCTTTAATGGATAATTTCATTTGACGATAATCGAGTTTTTCTAAAATTCTTACGTGTTCTAAAGCTGTTTCAACCATACCATCCGCTGTAGGATGTCCTCCATGAGCATCGAGAATATGCTTTGGTAAAGAGCCTGCATTAACACCAATGCGAATTGGGATTTGTTTAGGTTTTGCCTTTTCAATAACGGCTAAAACCTTATCTTCACCACCAATATTTCCTGGATTAATGCGCAATCCATCAACATTATTTTCAATAGCTTCTAAAGCTAATCTATAATCAAAGTGAATATCGGCGATCAAAGGAATTGAAATGCCCGCTCTAACAGCCTTTAAAGCCTTTGCAGATGCCATTGTAGGAACGGCGACACGAACCAGTTCACAACCAGCCTCTGCTAAATGATTAATTTCTGCAATTGCCTTCTCTGTATGTACTGGATCCGTAGTAATCATAGATTGAATACTTACCGGTGCATAATCGCCGATTTTAACTGTACCTACATAGATACCATTTGTTGGTTTACGTACAATCATTGTAATCTCCCATCTGTCTTATAGTAAACGGAAAATATCCTGCGTTGTTACATATAAGAATAATGCTACCATTAAGGCAACCCCAACCATTTGTATATACATAAGAGCTTTAGCAGGTAATCTACGGCCTGTTATAGCTTCCGCCAAGATAATAATCAAGTGACCACCATCTAAAACAGGTAATGGTAAAAGATTAATAACCCCTAAGTTAATACTAAGGAATGCAGCAAAACTTAATAGTGGTGCAAATCCTGATTGTGCAATAGCACCTGCCATTTGGGAAATTCCTACTGGACCAGATAATTCGGCTGCTTGTGTGCCACGAATCATATCGTAAATCCCACTGACCATAGCAACAATAGTTTGCCCCGTCCGACTAACAGCAAGGCTCAAAGATTCACCAATACTATAAGTTTCACGAGTAAAGCTAGGGTAGATGCCAATCTTAGGACTATCTTGTTCCATTTTAGGTATTACCGTAGTCTCTATAGTTTTTCCTTCACGCTCTACAACAACAGTTACACCATGGTTTGCTGTGCCTTGTAAGCTAGGACGAATATCATCCCAAGTACTAATTTTTTTACCATCAATCGTAATAATTCTATCGTTAGCTTCTAAATGAGCCTGTTCTGCAGAACTACCCGCAATAATGTTACCAATTACAGGTTCATTTGTATATGTAAGATTTCCTACAGTCACATTTAGGCCAAAGAAAAGTACAATGGCTAATATAAAGTTAAATACAGCCCCTGCAGAAATAACAATAAATTTTTTCCACGCAGGTTTATTATAAAAGGAGCGCTCATTAAGAGGCTCGTCAGGTGTCATACCAGCAATACGATTAAATCCTCCAAGAGGAATTATACGAATAGAATATAAAGTTTCCCCTTTTTGTACTTTAAATATGGCTGGACCAAAACCTATAGCAAATTCATCAACTTGCATACCTGACATCTTAGCTGTAATAAAATGGCCTAATTCATGAATAAACACGATTAAACCAAATACAAATATTGTGGCTAATGCCGTAATCATATATTCTCCTATAACATCAACGATGTTGCCTTTTCACGGGCCCATCTATCGATGGATAATAAATTATCTAATGTAAAATCATCTTCTGTTCCCATAGATTCAAGAACAGAAGTAACGACTTTATAAATATCACCAAAGGCGATTTTATCTTCTAAAAAGGCATATACTGCCGTTTCATTGGCTGCATTAAATACAGCAGGTTTAAATCCACTAGCACGTCCCACCTCATACGCAAGTCGAAGTGCAGGAAAATCGTCATATCGTGGAGGTAAAAACTCCAATTGTAGAGCTTGAGTAAAATCAAGATGATTCATACTTAAAACTTCACGTTTTGGATACGTCAAAGCATATTGAATGGGCTCGCGCATATCTGGATTACCTATTTGCGCTAATATTGCACCATCCTTCATACGTATCATAGAATGAACAATACTTTGAGGATGTACTACTACATCAATATGATCAAAATCAAAACCAAATAACCAATGAGCTTCTATTACCTCTAAGCCTTTATTGAATAAAGAGGCAGAATCTATAGTTATTTTATTGCCCATATTCCAAGTAGGATGTCGCAAACAATCTGCAGCAGTTGCAGTTTGAATTTTACTAGAATCCCATGTGCGTAAAGGACCACCAGAAGCAGTGACGATTAAAGAATCAACATTGTCACGTTTCTGTCCTTCTAAGCACTGAAATATAGCACTATGTTCACTATCGATAGGTAGGATTTGCACGCCATGTTCTTTAGCTAAAGTCGTAATTAATGGACCTCCAGCAACAAGAGTTTCTTTATTAGCAAGACCTATAGTCTTACCTTGTTTTATAGCTTCCACTGTAGGCTCAATGCCCGCAGCACCTACAATAGCAGTAACAATCATTGTTGCTTCTTGAATTGTAGCTGCTGCAATGAGGGCTTCCTTACCACCTATCAATTTTGTAGGACCTGTATAGCGTGCTTGTAATTCTTTAAAAGCACCTTCATCTACAAGACCCGCCACCAAAGGTTTATATTCTTTAATCTGATGTTCTAAGAGGTCAATATTATGATGTGCCACTAAGGCAACCACCTTGAATTGATCTGGATGTTGAGACACCACATCAAGCGTCTGTGTACCGATTGAGCCAGTACTGCCGATAATACTTAGGTATTTCATAAGTGTACCTCTATGAAATTAGTACGAAAATAGTAATATATATACTAATGTAATAGGAGCCGCAAATAATAAACTATCAAAGCGATCCAATACACCGCCATGACCTGGTAATAATGTACCAGAATCTTTTACATTACATAGTCGTTTAATCTTTGATTCAAACAAATCACCTAATGGTGCTAATATACCGCTAATCATACCTACATGGATTCCCATCCACCAAGGAATGCCAACGATATACGAAAATACTGCACCTGTAAGGATACAGCCGATAAATCCACCAATAAAACCTTCTAGTGTTTTATTAGGACTAATGGATGGTACTATTTTACGTTTACCAAAAGCTCGACCTGAAAAGTATGCAAAGGTATCGCTAGCCCAAGTAGTAAACAATAATAACCAAAGTGTAATAGTGCCCCAGTTATATAGTTCAAAAGGCATTGATAAATTCATGTAAATTGAATCATGACGAATCAAGAGCAATGAAGTCATACCCATACCAATATATAATAAACCAAATACACTAAAGGATACACTAGACATCGAGTACTTAGTTTCACCAAATGTACACAACATATAATTGGCAAATAAACTTAATACTAAAATAGCTATAGCTATAATATACTGATGACATGCAAGAGCAATCATTAGCAATAAAATGCTAATATATCCCCATATAATGGATATCCAAACACGTTTAGCTTTACCAAGTAATACAAACTCACGCCACCCTAATAAAGCTAAAAGTGTAATTAGCACATCATACACTAATCCACCAAATGTAATGGCCCCTAAGGCAATAATAAAACCAATAACAGCGGTAATAACACGTGTTTTTAACATTTTTTATTCCTCATCACATAAGCCACCAAATCGGCGTTCTCGTTTCTGATATGCCGCCACAGCTTCAAGTAAAGTTTCCTTAGTAAAATCTGGCCAATGCAAATCGGTAAACCAAAATTCAGCATACGCTAGTTGCCATAACAAAAAATTACTAATTCTAAAATCACTACTAGGACGAATTAATAAATCTACATCACTAAACTCTTTAGTGAATAATTGAGAACTTACATATTCTTCAGTAATTTTGTCCATTGTAATAACGCCATCCGCAACGGATTTTACAATGTCGCGAATAGTTCTAACTATTTCATCACGCCCACCATAGTTAATCGCTAACTGTAATGTGAGGCCTGTATTATTCTGAGTTAATAATTCTGCATCTTGAATGATTTTTTGTAGGTCTTCTGAAAGCCCTCCAATAAAACCAATAAATCGAATGCGTACATTATGTTCATGCATATACTTAACATTATTATTTAAGTATTCTTTTATGAGAGACATAAGTAAAGAAACTTCCTGTTCAGGACGTTTCCAGTTCTCCGTGGAGAAACCATATACCGTAAGAGCTCTAATTCCGATCTCATCTGCGGCCATAACAATTTCTTTTAACACCTCTGCACCAGCACGATGCCCCATGGAGCGCGGCATGCCTCTGCGTTTAGCCCATCGTCCATTACCATCCATAATAATAGCAACATGTTGTGGAATTATATTACGATCAATGACAGGCGTATCAGAACGTTTACGGTTAAATAATTTCTTTAGCATAGTCTACCTCGATAGAATTTCCGAAGTCGCTGGCAATCATTGGTCTATACACTAGTATATGTAAACACTCATCAACCTTGGTAATACGTGCTACATAAAATCCTTTATCAGCAATATCAAAAAAGCGATTAAAGGATCCCCCAATCATTACCTTAAAAGGAATATGGGCAGCCTGCAAACGAGACTTTGCAAGCTGCCATGGTATTCCAATAAGGCTATTAGAATCAAACATTATACTTCTAATACGTCCTTTTCTTTTACTGCTTTTAACTCATCGATTTGCTTAACTTTAGCATCGGTAAGCTTTTGGATTTGATCTAAACCGTCTTTAGCATCATCTTCAGTAATCGTTTTAGCTTTCTCTTCTTTTTTTAATGCTTCATTTACATCGCGACGAATGTTGCGCACTGCAACTTTTGCATCTTCAGCCTTTTTATGAACTACTTTAACGATTTCTTTACGACGTTCCTCAGTTAATTGAGGAATACTTAAACGAATTTGTGCACCATCATTACCAGGGTTCAAACCTAAATCAGATTGTAAAATTGCTTTTTCAATAGCACCAATCATTGTTTTATCCCAAGGTGCAATCACAATCATGCGAGGTTCAGGCACGGAGATATTCGCAACTTGATTAATGGGTGATGGACTTCCATAATAATCAACCATTACTTTATCAAGTAGTGCTACACTAGCACGGCCTGTACGAATAGATGCGAATTCATGTTTTAAAGCCTCAATAGACTTATTCATGCGGTCTTCTGCTTGTTGTAACAATTCTTTAATTTCCATATGAATTATTCTCCTCGAACAATGGTCCCTATCTCTTCACCTTTAGCAGCTTTTGTAATATTACCAGGAATATCCATGCTAAATACAATAATAGGAATATTGTTATCTTTACATAAAGTTGTGGATGTAGCATCCATTACTTTTAATTCTTTTGTGATAATCTCGTTATATGTTAATTCGTCAAATTTAACGGCATTAGGATTTGTCTTAGGGTCAGAATCATATACGCCATCAGCAAATTTCTTTGCCATTAAAATAGCATCGGCTTCAATTTCAGCGGCCCGTAATGCAGCTGTTGTATCTGTAGAGAAGTAAGGTTTACCAAGGCCAGCACCGAAGATGACGATACGTTTTTTTTCTAAATGACGAATAGCACGACGGCGAATATAAGGTTCTGCAATTTCTTGCATTTCGATAGCCGTTTGTACACGTGTATCTACACCAGCTTGTTCTAATGCATCTTGCAATGCTAAGGAGTTCATCACTGTTGCAAGCATCCCCATATAGTCAGCAGTAGCACGATCCATACCTTGATTGCTACCAGCTAAACCTCTCCATAGGTTACCACCACCAACAACAATTGCGATTTCTAAATCAGTGGATTTTGCTAAAGCAGCAATTTCTTTTGCAAATTCTTCAACAACATCAGGGTTAATACCAAAACCTTGTTCACCCGCTAATGCTTCACCACTCAACTTCAAAACAATACGTCTAAAGTTTCTCTTTGCCATGTGTTTACTCCTCTATTGCAAAATAAGAGAACACTGTACGGTGTTCTCTTATTATTTCTTAATTATTTACCAACAGATGCCATTACTTCAGCTACGAAGTCATCTTGGCGTTTTTCAATGCCTTCGCCCAAACCGTAGCGAACAAAACGACGTACGTTGATGTTTTCACCGATTTTTGCAATATTTTCATTAATGATGTCTGTAACAGTTTTGTCGCTATCTTTAATGAATACTTGTTCTAATAGGCAGTTTTCTTTATAGAATTTTTCAATACGACCAGCAACCATTTTTTCCAAAACAGCTTCAGGTTTTGGTTTACGGCCAGCTTTAACGTCTTCTTCAGCTTCTACTTTAGCTTGTTCCAACAATACTTGTTTTTCGTGTTCGATTACTTCAGCAGGAACTTCTTCACGGTTCAAGTATGTAGGGTTTACAGCTGCGATTTGCATAGCGATATCGCGTGCCAAGTTTTGGAAATCATCAGTTTTAGCAACGAAGTCAGTTTCGCAGTTAACTTCTACCAATACACCGATACGACCACCAGCGTGGATGTAAGATTGTACTACACCTTCAGCTGCGATACGACCAGCTTTTTTAGCTGCAGCAGCCAAACCTTTTTCACGAAGAAGGTCAA